>OIGD01000108.1_pt1 | contig 106248 bp, 86 predicted proteins | sample 1582211 | NCBI WGS metagenome assembly OIGD01 (sample SAMN04414078, study PRJEB24778) | human gut metagenome | material: faecal | host: Homo sapiens
TTACCCACTCCCAACTATCTGGGATTTGGAAAGGTGGCTCGAACTGCTGATAATGGGACTCAGAGGAAGATGATTTGGACTTTTTGGGGCGTTTGATTTTGCCTTCGGCTATAAGACGCTCTTTCTCGGCGCGGATGCGTTCGAGTAGTACGGATGCCGGCTCGTCATTGGGATCTTGCGGAACGAGTTTTCCTCGTATGGCGAGGTCGAGTATCTTTTGACGTAGTTTTTTTGTGTCCATAGCAATCAATTATTGTCCAAAAACAGATTACAGAACTCGTTAAGCTGTTGTTGCAGCCTTTCCTGAAAGCCAATTGTCTTCTCAAACACACGGGCAAATTGTCCAGATGACGTCTGGACAATTTGTGCAGTTTTTGACTGTACAATTCTTTTACGGCAGCTGTCCATCAGTCTTCCTTGATATTCAGTTGGGCGAACAGTTCCTGAAGCCTTGACACTGCCGAAGCGATGTTGTCGCTTTTCTTCTTTATGTCGGCCATGAGTTCGGCGAGGGTGACATCTTCCATGTCGTTGCCCTGACGTATCCATGTTATGTCGAGACTGGTCTTGTCTCTCCCGAACAGTTCTACCACATCATATTTGCGCCAGCGTCCGTTGGGGTTGGTCTCTGGGTCGTAGGTCTCTTTACGGGCTGACAGGTCACCGGCATTGTAACATGTCACGAAGTCGTCGAGGTGATGACGTTGCATCGGATTTGTGGCGAGCGTATGCTTCACATCCGTGCGGTAGTCGTAATACCACGTCTCTTTTGTCGGCTCTCCTTTGGTGAAGAACAGCACATTAGCCTTTACGCCATTGGCGTAGAATATTCCGGTGGGCAGACGGAGGATAGTATGAAGGTTGAAGTCGGTGAGCAGACGGCGGCGGATAGGTTCGCCGGAACCCTCGAACAATACATTGTCGGGCAATACGACTGCTGCACGACCTCCCTGCCGGAGCATCAGCATCATGTGTTGAAGGAAGTTGAGCTGGTTGTTCTTGGAATCTATGTAGAAGTCGGGGCGGTTGATTTCCACTGACCCGGCGGCACGCGTGCCGAAAGGTGGATTTGCAAGGATTATGTCCGGATTGATTGCCGATTCCTTTTCAAGGGAATCTTCACACACAATCGGACTGCGCTCCGTACCGACACCGTGCAGATACAGGTTCATCGAGGCGAGTGTCACCACGAGCGGTGTATTGTCGCTGCCATGCAGAGCCTTGTCGCGCAGAAAATCACGTTTGGCCTTGTCCTGACTCTGCGGCTTCATGAAGTCGTATGCCGCGAGAAGAAAACCGCCGGTGCCACAAGCCGGGTCGCATACGGTCTCGCCGATTTTGGGACGGATGCAGTCGACCATAGCCTTGATGAGCGGGCGTGGTGTGAAATATTGTCCCGCACCGCTCTTCTTATCCTGGCCGTTCTTCTCCAATATGCCTTCATAAATGGCACCCTTTACATCCACATCCATACCGAGCCAGTCTTCCTCGTCGATCATGGTGATGACCTTTTTCAGATAGACCGGTTGTTCGATTTTATTGACCGCTTTAGTATATATAGTACCAATAAGTCCTTCTTCCTGACTTAACCGCTTTAGAATCTCCTCATAGTGATTAAGAAGATCCATGCCATCAAGTTCACGTAGAGAGTTCCATTTGCATCCGTCGGGGATCGCCGATTTCTCATCAAAAAGTTCTACGTTCTCTTCATCCATCTTCAGAAACAGAAGATATGTAAGTTGTGTGATGTAATCAGTAAAACCGACTCCCTGTCCTGCAAGAACAGTGGCCATATTCCACACTTTCTTGATAAGCGACTGTTCGGATGTAGATTTCTTTGCCATTTATGTTATGCTGCTGTTTTTCTAAATACTATGAAACTGAAGAGAGAGTCGAGGGCTGAATTGGCATTTTGCTTGTTGCCGAATGCCCTTATAAGCTGGGCAGCGCGCGTTTTGTCGTCCTCTTTAATATCATCGATGGAGCAGGCACCATTCGATGCAATATAATCCACAACCTTACTGATAATCTCGCGCTGTTTGGACGTAAGTCCTCGCTGGTTCTGACCCATCCAGAGGTTGAAATACTGACGTGCTGTACCTACCACGCTTTCGAGGCGCTCAATCTGCCGAAATGCAAAACGTACCAGCTGAATGATATTAGTCAAAGCCTCACGTTCTGAACTATTGGCATAACGTTTCACCTTGTCGGGCTGGAGCACAGCGTATGAATTCCATAATGCTCCGGGACGGAAACCGCTATTGGTCTGTTCCATACGCCGCCGTAGATTCTGGAGCATTGCGAATGTAATCGGAGTGCCCTCATTATTGTAGATAATGCGTAATGCCTCAATCTCATCTGCATGAGCTCGGCAATATTCTTCAAATGCCTGTGTTGTGGCGCTGGCATCCTCGACTGAGAAGCCTTTCGATATAAGATTGTCCTCTCCGGGTTGCAGAGTCTTCACAAATCCGGCTGTCAGAATAAGAACCCATTCGCGGGCCTTTGGATTCATTGAAAGCGGACTAACAAGACCTTTACGCTCAATGTTGGGGTGGTTAACATCTATGAACGGTGGTAAGTCTTGATTTTCGAGAGCCTGATAAATGCGGGCGGCAAGGTCGCGCATGTCCGCACCATGAGAGCGACGCATGAATTCATTGCACTGTTCCTCATCTGCTTTGTTATGAAGCCGTGCCAAAACTCCGGCGAGGCGGTTAAGATATTCATCAGGAATATAACCGTGAGATACTTCTTCCAGTAACTTCTTTAATGTGATGCGCTGGTCAGGTTCTTCATCATGAGTCGGTATTCCTTTCACACTTCCTACGACACCAACGCAGTCAACGAGATAAAAACAATCTTTTGTATCAGCGTTTGGAGTGACATTGCGAAGAGCTTCATCTCCAATAGTTCTCACGCCTCTACCTTTCATCTGTATGTAAAGGGGTAGAGAGGAAACATCACGCATAAACATTACCACTTCAAGCGGTTTCACATCCGTGCCGGTAGCTACAAGAGTACAGGTCACTGCTATGCGGAAATCCTTGTCGTTGCGGAAATCCTTTATGAGCTTGTTGCTGTCGCCGCATGAATATGTGATTTTCTGCACGAACTTGTCATCATTACGTCCGAAAACCTCTTTGGCTATATTGACGATATTGGTAGCGTGTGCCTCGTTGAGAGCAAAAATCAAGGTTTTGGGTATATAGTCCATTTTAGGCTCGCGTTCTGTGAACATATCCGTATAAATACTGTCGCGGAAAGTTTCAAGCACAAGTTTTATCTGCGCCGGATTGATTACACTGCGATTAAGTTCCTCCCGGGTATATGTCGATGTCTCTTTGTTTTCGATTACCTCGACAGTTCCTGTATATCTTGTTTCCTTTCGTAGTTTATCTCCTTTTCTGATTGCTCCGCCATTAGTCGTTGCCTCTGTCTTGATACTGTAAACACGATGACCCACATTCACTCCGTCAAGTATACTCTGCTCAAGAGTATAGTTCACAACTACGTTATTGTTGAAGAAGGCAAGTGTTTCGTGCACCGGAGTCGCAGTGAGTCCTACCAATCGTGCCGTATCAAAATAATCAAGTACCTTTTTCCAGTTGCCGTATATTGAGCGATGGCACTCGTCGATTATTATCATGTCGAAATAATCGTGAGGGAGCTTCGGATTATCGGGCAATGTCACCTCCTTTGGACCGTCGGCAGTGGATTCTTCATCGGAATCGTCTATGATCGGTTCTCCTTTAAGGAAAGCGAAGAGTCTCTGAATGGTTGATATTATGACATTGCTATCGGAAGGAATTTCGTTGTTTTTGAGACGAGATACTCCATATATTGTATTAAACGCATCGCCGTTCTGAGTCAATCGAAATGTACCGAACTCGCCCTCTGCCTGTTTGCCGAGATTGTTACGGTCAACAAGAAAAAGCACCCTCTTCATACCAACATGGGCGAGCATACGATATGCTGCCATACATGCAGTATAAGTTTTTCCGGCTCCTGTAGCCAGTACCATCAGAGCCTTTTTCTGTCCTATCCTGAAACTAGCTTCAAGGTTGGTAATAGCCTCAAACTGACATTCACGGAGGCCCTTCTTCGGGACACTTGGCAGTCCTGCAAACGGATCATCAATGCCAAGCATTCCGACAATTTTCTTCGGAGATGGCATCTTGATAAGTAAATTGTAATCGGATTCAGGCTGACGCATGTCGCGCATGTAAAGATCACGTCCATTGGACGTCATGACTATCGGGAGAGGATTAGAGATGACTGGATAACACGGAGGAACACTGTGAGCATAATCCTCAGCTTGTTCGCATACGCTTTGGGTTGTCACATCCACTTCCGCGCGTTTCGCTTCAAGAACACCAATGGCTTTACCATTTAGGAATAGAAAATAATCGGCTTCTTTATTTCCTTTCAGCAAGCCTTCACGTATGGCCACAGCCGTCATTCCGGCCGAGTATTCCTCGCGGTCGATGACATCCCATCCTGCATCGGTAAACATCCGGTCTATTTTCTGTCTCGCTTTCTCTTCAGGTGTCATGTTCTCATAATATATGCATTATCGGAACTTCATGTACAAATTTAGTGTTTCTTTCACATATATCCAATATATCTAACTGAATTGCCCCCAAAAAAAGATTGGAGAAACAGATGCCACTGTTAAAACGGAGGCTGAAGAACCGGAGACAGTGTAGTCGCTAAATCTCCGACTGAAAACAAGAGTTCTGGATGGAAACAAAAGCTTGGGTCGATAACAAAATATAGACGGCTTAACAAGATAGACAATCGGTTGAGTATAAAATGAAAATGTATTGTACAGTGAAAATGTGGATGTTCAAAAGATGAGCTGTGAAATGGACGGATTGGGGTAAAGTTGTCCAAATATATTTGTAAATGTTTGAAAATCATAGCAAAGGAAATTTTATATGGCTGAAAAGTTTTCCAAAATGAAAATCTTTTGAAATTTTTTGGCGTTTATAGTTGTCGTAAAGAATTAATTTTGTAACTTTGTATCGGAATTGGGATGTGCTCAGTTTAGATACCATTTCGATATCATTCCGATACCGTTAATGACAGTCAAAACACGCATGCCGTTAATGACAGTCAAAACACACATGCCGTTAATGACAGTCAAAACACACAGTTAACCAAATAGAAAAAGACCCAGGAGCATGATACAGATAGTCGAGAAGCGCGACGGGCGCGTAGTGGGATATAACGAGGAGAAGATCAAGGCGGCAATCCGCAAGGCGATGCTCACCACCGAGCGTGGCGAGGACGAGGCCCTGATCCAGAAAATAGCCGACCGCATAGGCATCGCCGGCAAGCAGCGCATGACCGTGGAGGAGATTCAGGACTGCGTCGAGGTCGAGCTGATGAAGTCGGCCCGAAAGGATGTGGCCAAAAAGTATATCCAGTACCGCGACCAGCGCTCGATAGCCCGCAAGGCCCGTACCCGCGACATGTTCCTGGAGATAATCGAGGCCAAGAACAACGACATCACGCGCGAGAACGCCAACATGAACACCGATTCTCCCGCCGGCATGATGATGAAGTTCGCTTCCGAAAGCACCAAGCCTTTCGTCGACGACTATCTGTTGTCGCCTGACGTACGCAACGCGGTGCGCGACAATCTGATTCATATCCACGACAAGGATTACTATCCCACCAAGTCGCTGACCTGCGTGCAGCATCCTCTGGACCGCATACTGCAGCGCGGTTTCGTGGTGGGTCATGGCGAGTCCCGTCCTGCCAAGCGTATAGAGACCGCTTCCGTCTTGGCCTGCATCAGCCTGGAGACCGCACAGAACGAGATGCACGGCGGACAGGCCATCCCGGCATTCGACTTCTACTTAGCTCCATTCGTACGCAACTCATATATAGAGGAAATCAAAAACTTAGAGAAGCTGACGGGTCGCGATCTGTCGCATCTGCAGAATTCCGAGATAAAGGACTATCTGAAGGTTGAGCTGGACGGCATGGAAGGCGACCAGCGTCTGCGTCAGCACGCCATCAACAAGACTGTGGACCGCGTGCATCAGTCGATGGAGGCCTTTATCCACAACATGAACACCATCCACTCGCGCGGCGGCAACCAGGTGGTATTCTCCAGCATCAACTACGGCACCGATACTTCGGCCGAGGGCCGTTGCGTGATACGCGAGCTACTGAAGTCCACTTACGAGGGCGTCGGCCATGGTTCCACCGCAATCTTCCCTATACAGATATGGAAGAAAAAGAGGGGAGTGAGCTACCTGCCCGAAGATCCCAACTACGACCTGTATAAATTGGCATGCAAGGTGTCGGCTCGCCGCTTCTTCCCCAACTTCCTGAACCTGGACGCCACCTTCAACCGCGACGAGGCATGGGATGCCAGCGACCCGCGCCGCTTCGAGCACGAGGTGGCCACTATGGGATGCCGCACACGTGTGTTCGAGAACCGTTTCGGCGAGAAGACCTCGATAGGTCGAGGCAACCTGTCGTTCACCACCATCAACATAGTGCGCATCGCCATCGAGCAGATGGGTATCGAGGACAAAGAGGAGCGTATAGCCAAATTTTTCGAGCGTCTGGACGAGGTGATGGACCTGACGGCGCGTCAGCTTGACGAGCGCTTCCAGTTCCAGAAGACCGCCTTCGCCAAGCAATTCCCGCTGCTGATGCGTGTATTGTGGAATCACACCGAGGGCCTGAAGCCCAACGATAGCATCGAGAGCGTCATCAACCAGGGTACGCTCGGCATCGGATTCATCGGCCTGGCCGAGTGTCTGATAGCCTTGACAGGCAAGCATCACGGCGAGAGTGACGAGGCTCAGCAACTCGGTCTCCGCATCGTAAGCCACATGCGTGAGAAAGTTATCGAATATTCAGAAAACTACCGCCACAACTATTCCGTACTGGCCACGCCCGCCGAAGGACTCTCCGGCCGCTTTACCAAGAAGGACCGCAAGACGTTCGGTGTGATTCCCGGCGTAACGGACAAGGATTATTACACCAACTCCAACCATGTGCCCGTATATTATCACTGCTCGCCGCGCCATAAGGCCAAGATCGAGGGTCCGTATCACGAGCTGACTTTAGGAGGTCACATCTTCTACGTTGAGATCGACGGTGACGCCACCCACAACGAGGAGTCGATAATGCAGATCGTGGACATGATGGACCAGTACAACATCGGTTACGGATCGGTGAACCATAACCGCAACCATTGTCCAAACTGCGGCTATGAGAACGCGGAAAAGGACGAGACCTGCTGTCCCAAGTGCGGCACCCGTTTCGAGACCATCCAGCGTATCACAGGCTACCTGGTGGGCACTACCGACCGCTGGAACAGCGGCAAGCTCGCCGAACTGAAAGACCGCGTGGTTCATAAATAAATTAATGACCACGCACATATCGACTGCGTGGCGTAGATATGACAAACGAACTGACTGACAATGATAACGAACGTCGGCTGCGTGTCCTGGACATAGTCCGGGGCACGACGGTCGACGGTCCCGGTTTCAGGACCAGCATCTATCTGGCCGGATGCCGCCACGCCTGTCCCGGCTGCCATAATCCGGAATCGTGGAGCTTCGACGGAGGCGAGGAAATGACAGTGGCGCAAATCATGGACGTGGTGCGTGAGGAGGACTTCGACGTCACCTTCAGCGGCGGCGACCCCATGTATCATCCCGAGGAAGTAAAAATAATAGCACGTAAAGTGCACGATATGGGCCATACGGTCTGGCTATATACCGGATTCACATGGGAAGAACTGCAAAAAAATCCGGTATTGGCACAGGTTTTGAAAGAAATTGACGTTATAGTAGATGGACCGTTCATCCAGGCTCTCAAGGAGAGGGACCTGTTGTTCCGGGGCAGCTCCAACCAGCGCATCATAGACGTGGCGCGCAGCCTGGAATCAGGCGAGGTGGTGGAATGGCACCGGGAATGAAACGAGTGACGGTATGGAGCTATGATAGAAGATATACAATTGCGGGTCACACCCGAGACGGCAGGGAATCCTGAATTGCTTCGCAAAGCGATTCAGGATAACGTGCGTAATAAGGGGAGCGTGAACGACTACCGGATAGTGCGTCGCAGCATCGATGCACGCAAGCGTCAGGTCGTAATGAATCTGACTGTTCGCGTGGCTACGGGCGACGATAAGGAAGTCAAGACACCTTATACACCCGTTACGTTCGAGCCGGTGGCACCGGATGCGAAGACAATGGTGATAATCGGCGCCGGGCCTGCCGGACTGTTCGCGGCGCTGGAGGCTTTGCGCCGCGGCATCCGTCCCGTGGTGTTAGAGCGTGGCGAGGATGTAGACTCGCGCCGCGTGGCCCTGGCCGAGATAAGCCGACAGAAGAAGATAAACCCGCAGTCCAACTATTGCTTCGGCGAGGGAGGTGCCGGCGCATACAGCGACGGCAAGCTTTTCACGCGCAGCAAGAAGCGCGGCAACGTACAGCAGGTGCTGGAGCTGTTGGTGCAGCACGGCGCGTCGGAAAATATTCTGATTGACGTTCATGCCCACATCGGCAGCGACAAACTGCCCCACGTCATCAAGGAGATCCGCAACACGATAATACGTAACGGTGGCGATGTGCGTTTCCGCACGCAGGCCACTGGCCTTGTCATTAAGGATAGCTGTGCCGTGGCCGTGGAGCTGGCCGACGGACAGAAGATAGCGTGCGACGCAGTGGTTGTGGCCACGGGTCATTCCGCCCATGACACGTTCCGAGACCTGCACGCACAAGGCATGACTATGGAGCCGAAAGGCATTGCCGTAGGTGTGCGCCTGGAGCATCCGCAAGAACTGATAGACCGAATACAATACCACAATCCGAAGGGGAGGGGCAAGTGGCTGCCTCCTGCAGAGTATTCGTTTGTGACTCAAAGCGATGGTCGCGGCGTGTATTCTTTCTGCATGTGTCCCGGCGGCGTCATAGTTCCGGCCGGCACCGCAGACGGGGAGCTGGTGGTGAACGGCATGTCGGCCTCGGCGCGCAGCGGTCGTCTGGCCAATTCCGGAATGGTGGTGGAAATACGTCCCGGAGACTTCCCGGAATATGAGGAAGCGGGCGCGTTGCAGATGCTGGAACTGCAGGAACACTTGGAGCATGAAATGTTTGCCGCCGCAGGCAACAGCATCGTGGCTCCTGCTCAACGCATGACGGACTTTGTAGACGGCAAAGTGTCGGCTGCATTGCCGCCCACGTCGTACGCACCCGGCATTCAGAGCAAGGATTTCAACACCATCCTGCCTCCATTCGTGGCGCGGCGGTTGGCCGACGGTTTCCGCGATTTCGGTCGTAAGGCCAAGGGCTTCATGACGCCGGAGGGCGTGATGATTGGTCTGGAATCGCGCACAAGTTCGCCGATACGCATGACACGCGATCCCGAGCGTCTGAACAGCGTAGGACTCGACAACGTGTATCCTGCCGGCGAAGGTGCCGGTTATGCCGGCGGCATCGTCTCCGCCGCCCTTGACGGAATGAGGTGTGTTTCCGCTTACGCCGATTCGCACGTTTAGAAAGTTTAAAGAGTTTAAAAGTTTAGAGAATACCACGACTCACCCATAGCTACACTATTATCTAAACATTAAACTCTCAACCATAAACTAAAAAACAATGGCAGTAATACTCAATATAGAATCATCGCAGAGCGCCAGCAGCGTTGCGCTTAGCGTGGACGGCAATGTGGAATGGAGCGCGGTGGAGCGCGAGGCTATGCATCAGGCCACGGACCTGGCGCCCTTCGTGGCACAGGCCATGGAGGAAGTGACACGCAAGGAACTTAAGATAGACGCCGTGGCCGTCAGCACAGGTCCCGGCTCGTACACCGGCCTGCGCATCGGCATGTCGCTGGCCAAAGGGCTGGCGTTCGGTCTCGATGTGCCGCTGATAGGAGTGGAGACACTGAAGCTGATAGCCGTCAAGGCCATGTTCCGCAACCTTAACTTCACAGGCGAGGAAATATTGGTGCCGATGGTCGATGCCCGCCGCATGGAGGTCTACACCGCAGCATACGATTTCAGACTCGACGCGCTGATTTCGCCGCAGGCCATGATTATAACAGAGGACTCGTTCAAGGAGCTGCCGCAGGACCGCCAGATATGGTTCATGGGCGACGGCGCTGCCAAGACCCGCGACGTAATAAAGCTTCCAAACGCCCACTGGATGGACGATATGCTGCCGATGGCGTTCGATATGGTGGCGTTGGCTGAGAAAAGTTTCCGCGAAAAGGATTTTCTCGACCTGGCGTATTCCGTACCGTTCTACATCAAGGACTACGAGGCCGTACACGGCGAGAATCCGTTGAAACAGCTGTTGGGCTGCTAACCTTACCATATCATGGAAAAGAAAGAGGAAGTAAGTTTCCGGCGCAAACCGGAATGGCTTAAGATAAAGTTGCCACGCGGCTTCAAGGCCAGTCAGGTGGTGGAGATGCTCAACGAGCGTCACATCCACACCATCTGTTCAAGCGGCATGTGCCCGAACCGGGCCGAATGCTGGGGCAACGGCACCGCAACCTTCATGCTGTGCGGCGCCGTGTGTACGCGCAACTGCCGTTTCTGCAACGTTACAGGCGGCAAGCCCGGCCCTCTCGACCCGCAGGAGATAGAGGACATAGTGCGCAGCGTCAAGGAACTTAAGCTGAAGCATGTGGTAATCACGTCTGTCACGCGCGACGACCTTCCCGACGGGGGCGCTTGTCACTGGGCCGCGATGATACGCCGTCTGCATGAGGAATGTCCCGGCGTGACGATGGAGGTTCTGATTCCCGATATGCAGGGCAATACCGATTTATTAGACATAATACTTGCCGAGCATCCTGATGTGATATCGCACAACCTGGAGACGGTGCGCCGCCTAACGCCCGAGGTGCGTCGCGTGGCCACCTACGACCGTTCGCTGCAGGTACTGGAATATCTTGCCAGGAAAGGGGCCAATACCAAGAGCGGCATCATGCTTGGCTTGGGCGAGACCGAGGAAGAAGTGCTACAGGCAATGGACGACCTGCGGGCCGTAGGATGCAGGATAATGACCATCGGTCAGTATCTGCAGCCCTCCAAGCTGCATTATCCGGTGCAGGACTACATTCATCCCGACAAGTTCGAGGAATACCGGCTGAAGGGAATAGAGAAAGGGTTCGCTCATATCGAGTCGGCTCCGATGGTGCGCAGCAGTTATCATGCCGAGAAACATGTGAGATGAAGACCGAATACTGGGGACTGATACCATACCGCGAGGCCTGGGAGAGACAGAAGGAATTGTTTCGGCGACTGATAGACGGTGACGCCGAAGCGGAAACCATAGCCGTGTGCGAGCATCCGGCCGTCTACACGCTGGGATTTCACGGCAACGCCGACAACCTGCTGGTGCGCCCCGCGGAAGGGGTGGAGGTGATACGCATAGAGCGAGGCGGCGACATCACATATCATGGTCCCGGCCAGTTGGTGGTGTATCCGCTGATAGACTTGCGGCGTCATCATCTTGGCGTGAAGCAATATGTGGGGATACTGGAGGGGGCCGTACGTGAGACACTGGAGGCCTACGGCATAGCCACGACCAGCAACGATGACCAGATAGGGGTGTGGCTGGATTGGGGAAAGCCCACGGCGCGTAAGATATGCGCCATAGGCGTGAAGATAAGCCACGGCGCGACTATGCACGGACTGGCTCTGAACGTGAATACCGACCTTAGTGCCTTCGGTTTAATCAATCCCTGCGGCATTACCGACAAGGCGGTCACGTCGATGCAGAGGGAGCTGGGACGCGAGGTAGAACTGGGGGCAGTAGCAGAGCTACTGACAGAACGGCTCCGCGACCTGCTTGAATAGCAGCGCAGCACGGAGTGCCCACGCCATTAAAATAATATTAGAGCGCATCTGCCGGGTGGCGGATGCGCTCTGTATTATAAGGGTCAGTAGGGATTTACTCGAAGGTATAGACTATGGTGGTGACGGAAGCCGGCTCCAGGAATACATTGTCGGCTACGTTGAAACGGTCCTCCTCCAGATGGCGCGTGGCCGTGGTGGTGTAGCGTGTCACGGTCGCCGGCGTCTTGCCGTTGTCGAAACTGTTCGTCAACGTCACGCCCTTCTCCTTGTCATAGTTGGTATATACGGCCACTACGGTCTTGCCGTCGGGCGATACGTATGCTGTGCCGAAGAAGTCCTTGTTTTCATTGGCCTTCAGACCGACGCGTGTATAGCCCGGGCGGATGAAGCGGCTGTAATTGCCCAATACCCAGAGATTGTGCGTGGCATCGACGTTGCCGCCACCGGTGAAGTCGTTGGAATAGTTTCCGCCGCTCGGTGTGGTCTTGATCAGCTCGAAGCGGTTCTTCTGATCGTAACGCTCAACGGACATGGCCGTCCAGTAGCACCACGACGTGCATCCGGCCATGACGATATCGTTGTGGATGACGCGGCTCATATACTGGGCTATGTCGAATTCCGATACATCGCCATAGGAACCGCCCAGTTCCGAAGGCTCCTTATCGAGCATGGACCATTCCGTCTGCCATACGCGCAGATTCTTGGCGGATGCTGCGTCAGCCACACGCTTACGCACGTCTCGCATGGAATTCCAGTTGTCGAACGTCCAGTAGGAGTGGCCGGCCGCAACCTTGTCGACGGTGCTCAGATCGCCGATATAGTTTTCAGACGACGGGTCGAACAGGTCCTGAATCTGGTTTGTACGGCCCCGGTTGTTGTTGTCGTACTCATACAGATAGTTCCAGGCTGCGGCTTCAGGCACAAGGATCCTGGTTGAGATTCCCTTTGCCTTGAAGGCCTTGTCCATTTCCACGGCCAGTTGCTTGATCTGACGGTTGAGCCATCCCGAACCCTCCTGCGAGTTGCCGTCCCAGTTATACTGCGGCTCGTTGACAGGGGAGACGTGCGTCACGTTGTATCCCTGACCGATGAAATGCTCGGCCACCGAGGCCATATAGTCGGCGAAATCGTCGTAGCAGTCCTCCTTCAGGTTTGCCTCCCAGCGGGAGTCGGAACGTCCTTGGCCGTTGAGTGTCCACTGCACTAAGGGCGAGTTGCTGAACAGCACGAAGCTCTCCACGCCCATCTGTTTGGCCTGGTCCATGAAGTAACGCTGTCCGGCGCACTTGTCCCAATTATAGGTGCCGTTCACCAGATAGGCTTCGGCACGGTTGTTGGCGTTGTCCTGGTTGATGCCCGAAGCGTCGCCTGCCTCGTAAGTGCCGGCGCCGAGGTTGACGCGCCACATCGAGAGTCCGATGCCGTCGGGCTTCCCTTTGGAGATACGCTGCGAGAACAGCCATGTGGCCAGTTGCTGACGGTTGCCCGTCCAGTATTGGCCGATCCAGTTCGGGAGCCAGCAGTCGGAGGCACCGAAGCCCTCCATGACCTGACGCACGTCGGCGGTGTTGATCACCGTGTTCTGCGACGTGCACGTGAATCCGGGTTTAGGCGACACTATGTCGCCGCCGGGGGTGGGATCGGGAGTGTCCGGCTCGTCGCCGCCGCTGCCCACCGGGCGTTTCGTGGAAACGCCGGTGGGTTTTTCATCGCATGATATCAGTGCAGGCATACATGCCGCAGCCATGCACAGAAAAAGAATCTTACTTAGTCTCATATTAGAATCCTGGGTTCTGTTCGATCGCACCGTTGGAGTGCTGGATTTCATACTGAGGAATAGGCCAGAGGAGGTCACGGCTTTCCGAGAAGCGGGTACCCTTGTCGGATGGTTCGCCCTGGTTGTTCTTCTCGTACATATCGGCGTCGGCGCCGGTGTTGTACTTCACGAACGAGCCGTCGGGACCGAACAGTTCGGCCATGACCGATTTGCCGCTGTCGCCCTTCCAGCGGCGGATGTCGTAGAGTCGGCACTGCTCGAAGGCCAGCTCCAGACGGCGCTCCAGACGGATGGCGTCGCGCAGGGCGTGGCCGCTCGATGTTACATCGGGCAGGTTGACGCGGGTGCGCACACGGTTCAGGGCCGTGCGTGCGTTGCCCTCGTCGCCGGTGGCCTGACAAGCCTCGGCATACATCAGCAGCACGTCGGCGAAACGCAGGATGCGGTGATTCAACGGAATCTTACAGATGTTGTACACCTCGGGACGCTGCGACAGAGGCACGAAGTACTTGCGGATGATACGTGCCGACTTGTGCTGCGACGGCTTGATGAGGTATCGGGTTGTCATGTAATCGTCGGTCCATCCGAACAGTTTCTTGCAGTCCTGGAACTCGGAATTTGTCACACCGCCCTGATAGGAGTCCTTGGTGGTATTGTTCTCGATGAACTTGTTGAACTGAGTCTCGCCTGCGATCTCGGTGCAACCGGTCTTGATGATGGTCCAGCGGAGACGCTCGGTGTCGCCTGCTGCGATGTAGGCGTTCTCAAGGTCGGAAGTGGGCTGACCCCACGACCATCCGTCTCCGACGCCGTTACGGCAGCCTGTCATTACGGTAAGCGAGCCTCCTAAGTTGTAGAGGTCGCCGCCGTATGCCTGCTGCACCTCGAACAGCGATTCCACTGAGTTGTTGTAAGCCATATCCCACACCTGACCGAATTCGGGCAGGAGGTCATACTGTTTCTCGTCGATGACAGTGCCGAGAGTGGACTTGGCTTCGGCCATCTTGCCGTGATAGAGCTGAACCTTGCCCAGAAGGCCGAGGGCTGCGCCACGGGTGGCGCGTCCGAGGTCGGCGGCCGCATATTCACTGCGCTGGGGCAGGATTGCGGCGACATCGGCGAATTCCTTCTCGCAGAAGTCATAGACCTCGTCGAGAGTGCTGCGGCCTATGCCCGATGTATTGTCCAGGGGCTCCAGAATCAGGGGAACGCCACCGAAGTTGCGTGCCAGATCGAAATAGTAGAAAGCGCGGAGGAAACGCACCTCGGCCAGACGCTGGTTGCGAAGTTCCTCGTTCATCGAAGCACCGGGAATACGGGCTATCGCCTCGTTGCACGTATGGATGCCCTGATAGCGTGCGCCCCAGAAGTTCTGGATTATACCGTTGGAAGCGGCGTTGGGCATGAAGTGTGTGATGTCCTGATAGCCGTCGTCCTGAGTGGTGTTACCGTCCCACAGGTCGTCGGTGGTCATGTCCGACATCAGCCATGCGTTGCTGATCTGCCACCAGTCCATCTTGGTCAGCTCAAAGTAGCAGCCTGCCACGAAGGCGTTGACTTCTTCCTCGTTCTGGAAATAGGTGTCAAGGTTCTCCTGTCCGCGCACATCCGCGGTCAGAAAGTCGTCGCACGATGTCGTCGACACAGCCAGCGCCATCAAAGCTCCGTATAATAAATATGTTTTTTTCATGATCTTCTATGATTAGAATTTAAAGTCAAGGCCTATTACGTAGGTGCGGGGAGTGGGATAGTTGCTGTAGTCGATACCTGTGGCGATTGCACCGCCGTCGTAGAAGGGACGTTCCGGATCCATTCCCGAATACTTCGTTATGGTGAACAGATTCTGGAACGAAACGTAGAAACGCAGCTTATATTGCTTCATGACGGATTCGGGCAGCGTATAGCCTAAGGTAAGGAGTTTGCAGCGGAAATAGTCGCCGTCCTCCACGAAGAAGTCGCTGACGCGTGTGTAGTTCTGGTTCAGGTCGTTGTAGCTCAGGCGCGGTATGTCGTTGGACGTGCCCTCGCCGTGCCATGCCTTGTTCAGAGTGCCCTTGAACACATTCTGTCCGCTTGCGCCGCTGTAACGTGCCTTCTGCAGGTTGAAGATCTTGTTGCCGAAAGTTCCGAAGAAGTTGGCCGCCAGGTCGAAGCCCTTGTATTCGAAGTTCATGTTCAGGCCGAGCTGTAATGCCGGATACGGATTGCCGATATATACCTTGTCCTCGTCGGTGAGCTTGCCGTCATGGTTGCGGTCGATGAACTTGATGTCGCCGGGCTGTGCGTCTGGCTGTATCAGGTTGCCGTGTTCGTCGCTGTGGTTGTAAACCTCCTCCCAGGTCTGGAACAGGCCGTCGGTCTTGTATCCGAAGAAGCGCGAGATCAGGCCGCCATCCTCATTCTTGATGATGGACTCGCTCATGCCGGTGCCGTCCCAGATAGGACCGTCGCCGGTGAACTTGATGGCCTTGTTCCTGACGCCCGACATCTGGACGCCGATGCTGTAGTGGAAGTCACCCGCGCGGTCGTTCCAGTTGATGGCGAGTTCCCAGCCGCGGGCGCGCATCTTGCCGATGTTCTGCGTGATGGCACCCATCCACGTGGGCACACCCATGATGAGCTGGCTCTGCTTGCCGTAGAGCATGTCGTGCGATGTCTTCTGATAGAGGTCGAAGGTCACGCCCAGGCGGTCGTTGAAGAATCCCAGGTCGATTCCGAAGTCGATGTCTTCCACTGTCTCCCATTTCAGGTTCGGGTTGCCCATATCTCCGAGGATTGTGGCGGGATAGCGGGTGCCGTCGGGACCGAACACGTAGTTCACCCCGTTGTTGAGTTTCGTCATGTAAGCGCCGTTGGCGATGGCCTGGTTACCCACACGGCCCCAGCCCAGGCGGATCTTGGCGTTGCTGAGCCAGCCCTGTGTAGCCTCCATGAACTTCTCGTTCGACAGGCGCCATGCCAGCGAAACCGAGGGGAAGTAACCGAACTTGTTGCCTTTGGGGAAGCGCGAGCTACCGTCGGCACGGATGGATGCCGTCAGATAGTAACGCGAGTCGTAGTTGTACATCACACGGCCTAAGAACGATGCCAGTGTCTGGTAGCTCATGCTGCCGCCGGCCTTCTGGTCGCCCGTACCTGCGGATACCTCGTGCAGCAGGTCGGAGCTGCCGGGCACGTCCTGGCGCGAGCCTTCCAGCCACCAGTCGGCGTAACGCTCGGCGGTGAAACCGGCCATTACGGTCAGATTGTGCGTGTCGGCGTATGTATCGGTGTATGTGATGGTGTTGTTCCAGGTCCAGTTCAGACCGTCGCTGTATTTACGGCCCACTTCGTCCTTGTCGCGCTTCTCGAGGTCGGCGATATGGAACTCACAGTTATACCAGTCTTTGCGCTCCATCCAGAAGTTCAGACCGAACTGTGTGCGGAGAATCAGCTGCTTGATGGGGCGGATTTCGATAAAGGGATTGGCAAGGAGCTGGAACTTACGTGTCTTGTTGTCCATACGTGCCAGATTTGCCACGGGGTTCCATTCCTGGTTGTTGTAGGAGCGCTGATAGTTGTTCATCGGGTTTTCGGCATCCCACTGGTCCTCGGGACGGAACACGGGAGTTGTGGGGTCCATGGACTGTGCCGCGCCGAACAGGTTCGGGGTGTCGGCCCAGTTCTCCATGTTGGGAGCTAAGTCGAGACCGACTTTCAGCCAGTCGGTGAAATTATACTCCGTGTTGAGTCGCAGGTTCAGCTTGTCCCAATAACCTACGTCGTACTGCGAGTTGTTGCGGAAATATCCGAGCGAGAAAGAGTAGATGAACTTGTCGTTTCCGCCGCGTACGCCCAGTGAATAGTTCTGTACCAGGGCCACGTCGTTTATCACCTCGTCCCACCAGTCGGTGCCGTCAACGGGAGAGTAGTTCTCGTAAGGAGAGTTCCAGGGAGCTACGCGGCCGTCGTTTTCATAGCGTTTCATGAACACCTGCTCGTACTCGTCGGCCCAGGCGATGCCGGGTCTGGGGATATGCTGGAAGCCGACGGAAGCGGAGAAGTCTACGGAAGTCTTGCCGGCCGCGCCTTTTTTGGTGGTGATGATGATTACGCCGTTCGATGCGCGTGTACCGTAGATGGCCGATGCGGAAGCGTCCTTCAGCACCTCCATGCTCTGGATGTCGTTGTTGTTGATGAAGTTGATGTTGCTCGTGTTCAAAGGCACACCGTCCACCACGTAGAGGGGACTGGAGCCATTGACCGAAGTGATGCCTCGGATTATGACCTTAGGCGCGTCGCCGGGACCACCGGCCGAAGCGATCTGCACGCCGCTGACTTTGCCCTGCAGGGCGTCCATGGCGTTGCCGGTCACCACCTCGGTGATCTCGTCACCCTTCACTGTCGAGATGGATGAAGTCAGGTCGCTGCGCTTCACGGCGCCGTAACCCACCACCACCAGTTCGTCAAGCGAGTTCTCGGTCTCCTTCATCGAGATGTCGATCTTGGTCTGACCGTTTACCTTTACGTCCTCGGTCACGAAGCCGACGTACGAGAAGGTGATGGTTCCCTTGGAGGGAACGTTGTTCAGAGTATAATATCCGTCGATATCGGTGACGGCCCCGTTGGTCGATCCTTTGACCATTACTGTGGCGCCGATCAGGGGTTCATTGTCCATCGCGGACAATACCCGTCCCTTTACGGTCAGATTCTGCGCCCATGCCGTGACGCTGAGCAGCACGGCACACAGTATCAATATAGCTTTTTTCATTGGAATCTTAGATGTAGGTTACTGTGGAAGAAGTTTGATTCTCTCTGCGTGAGCATCGAATATCAGCTTGTACTTGCCTTCGGCGGGAATTACAGGCTTGATCCAGTTGTCGCCGATGAAGTTCTTGCGGTAATCCTCGCCGCCCCATGCATTGACATCGAACGACTCCCCTGCATTGGGGTACATGAACTTGAACTGTTCGGGAGTGAGGCTGCCGTATTTCCAGTCGAAATACTCGGTTGTACCCTTGAAGTGGTCATTGTCGGGAAGTGCGCAGCCATAATATACGCATTTGCTGGGATCGGAGCTGTTGTCCACACGCCATGTAGTGTAGTTCCACCAGCCGTCGTGGTGCCAGTTGTGGAGGATGAAGCTGGTTTCACCGGCATCGAGCTGCCAGCCGTCGATAAAGAAGATGTTGGGGTTCTTGGGATCCTGCTCCATGCGGCTCTTGATGTCCCCGGGACCACCTGCGGGACCGAAATACCATTCCTGCCACCAGATATCGTCGCCGTTCCATGCGTTCCATGTGTTAAGGTCATTCTGACCGTAGCGCATGTACTTCACGGGGTTGGGAGCGTCGGCGGGAGCATACGTGTCAAGAGTGTAAGAGCGGTTGAATGTATTGACCGTAACCTTATAATAGGTATTGGCTTTGGTAAGCTCGATGCGTCCCACCGTCTCGGGATCATCGCCGAGGACGCCCTCGGTCTGCAGGTCCGGGCCGAAGCAGATGGGGCTGAAATCGGTTTTCTGCGGCAGGAAGCATATCTGCGTGCCGGCGTTCTCGTTGTAGTAGGCCACAGTGTAGGTGTAGGGAGCGATGTGGTCCATGGCCACGGGGACGCCGAACACGTCGGAATTCAGGTCGGCGGCGGTGGCCACGTCGCACAGATACAGCACATCGAAGTCGGGTAGCTCGCTGACCTTAACGACGGACTCGATTTTGGTGTTGCGTACTTCGCCCTCCTGGGCCGCCATGTCGAACGCCTCGACGGTCAGCTTGTAGTCCGCTACCTTAGACTCCAGCGGAATGGCACGCGAGAAGGTAAGCGTTTTCTGACCATTAGCTTCAAGACGAATCGGGAAGCCCTCGATGCCCTCCATGTCTACCGTTACATAATCAAGACCCATGTTGTCCTCGACGTCAAACTTCAGGTTGAACACGGTGTTGGCTTTCAGCAGCACTGTCATCTCACGGTCGGGAGCGGCGGTGAACACAGGTGCTGTGAAGTCGGCGTCCAGAGTCACCAACACGGTCTTTTTGGTGGTCTTGCCGGCAACGTCATCGATGTAGATGTCGACATTGAAGCTGTCGCCCTGCACGTCCTGCTGGATCTTGTACGAGAAGTCCAGTTCATACTCCTTCAGCGGCTCGCCGTAGATTGAGATGATGTCAATGATCTTGTTAAGACCGATTTCCTTACACTCGAGGCGGATGTCCTTGATGCCGTCGGCATCCTTTACGGTTCCTGCCAGCTTGATGGATGCGCCGGCCACTGTCTTAATATGCTCGGCTTTCACAGCAAAGTCCGGATCAGCTCCGTCCACGGTGTCCCAACTGTCGTCGGAACACGATGCCAGACCCAGTATGGCCAATGGCACGAGGAACAATCCGAACCACTTTTCTCCATGTTTTCTCATGATGGTTAGATTACAAGTTATTAAATGATTGAATACTATATCCTTGTCAAATAATCCCACAACCAATGCGGGGAATCGCATCACAAGGACGCGACAATCGTAAGCAGTGTTGAATATGGTTTATTAACAATGCAAAATTAATCACTTAAGTGCAAAATTCCAAATATTTCAGAAAAATTATGTAATTTTGCCGAATGAAATGTAAATGTCAACTACTCTGTGGATATTGAATATAAGTCATGTGGATATTCTTAGGACTAATGTCGGCATTATGCCTCGGATTCTACGATGTCTTCAAGAAGATGTCGCTGAAAGGCAACAACGTTCCGGTGGTGCTGTTGCTCAACACTATGTTCGGCACGTTACTGCTGAGTCCGGTGCTGATAGAGAGCGTGGTACAGGGACATTACGGTCCCGGCGACACGCTGATGCAGAACCTGTTGGTGGTGCTGAAGGCAGTGATAGTCCTCTCGTCGTGGATACTGGGATACTTCGCCATCAAGCATCTGCCGCTCACCATCCAGGGTCCCATCAACGCCTCGCGGCCGGTGCTTGTGCTGTTGGGCGCGTTGCTGATATTCGGCGAAAGGCTCAACGGGCTGCAATGGTGCGGAATGTTGCTCGGTTTCGCCTCCCTGTTTTTCATATCGCGCATCGGCGCCAAGGAGGGATTCTCGTTCAAGGCCTCGATATGGCTGTGGATGTCGATCGGAGCCACCATGCTTGGAGCGGTGAGCGCCCTGTACGACAAATTCCTGATGGGACGGTTCCAGCCGCTGCAGGTGCAGGCCTGGTATTCGTTCTATCAGATGCTGATGATGGGCGTGGTGGTGCTGATACTCTACAGATTCGCGCCCGCGCACTTCGGCGGCAAATTCAAATGGAGATGGTCAATACTTGGCATCTCCGTATTCCTGACGGTGGCCGACCTGGCCTATTTCTACTGCCTCACTATTACCGGAGCCATGATATCGGTCGTGTCCATGACGCGGCGAGGCAGCGTAATCATACCGTTCCTGTACGGAGTGCTTGTACTGAAGGAGAAGAATGTCAAGGCCAAGACCATAGACCTGTCGATTCTGTTCCTGTCGCTGGTACTGTTGGTGCTGGGGAGCCGATGACGGGATAAGGTAGAGTAAAAGCCGCGGGCTTTTACCACAGTGCGGATAGTGCTACGGGCGGTTAGCCCAGTGAGGGCTATTAGCACAGTGCGGATGGTTAGGAGAGGGCGTCCAGTTCCTGCTGGGCTATCTCCCAGACGGACATCTCGTTTTCCAGCTTCTTGGTGGTAGCCTGATACGCCTCGAGGGTTTCGGGGCTGGCGTCGCCGCTTCCTATCTTATCCTCCAGGGCCTTCACTTCCAGCTCCAGGGATGCTATAGTCTCCTCGGCCTGCTTTACCTTCTTCTCGGCCTTCGACACCATCTTGGCACGTTCCTTCTGCTCGGCATAGCTTAGTTTGCGAGGCGTTTCGGTCAGTGGTGCTGACTGAGTGGGAGCTGCTTCCTTGGCTTTAGGTTCAGCGGTCTTGGCCGCAGGGGCGGGAGCGTCCTTTTTTTCCAGCTCGTGCAGGTTGGTCATGTCCTTGGCCCGCAGGAAGTCGTAGATGCCGCCAAGATGCTCGCGCACCTTGCCGCCGCCGAACTCGTATACCTTGTCAACGAGGCCGTCCAGAAAGTAGCGGTCGTGGCTCACCAGTATCACCGTGCCGTTGAAATCGGCGATGGCCTCCTTCAGCACATCCTTTGACGGTATGTCCAAGTGGTTGGTAGGCTCGTCGAGAATCAGGAAATTGACCGGCTCGAGCAGAAGGCGTATCATGGCCAGACGTGTCTTTTCACCTCCGGACAGCACCTTCACTTTCTTGTCGATGGCTTCGCCGCCGAACATGAAGGCGCCTAAGATGTCGCGCACTTTGGTGCGCATGTCGCCGGTGGCCACATTGTCGATGGTCTCGAACACCGTCAGCTCGCCGTCGAGCAGCTGGGCCTGGTTCTGGGCGAAATAGCCTATCTTGACGTTGTGGCCTACCTTCAGCGTGCCGTCGTAGGGTATCTGCTCCATGATGCACTTCACCAGCGTGGACTTACCCTCGCCGTTGCGTCCCACGAAAGCCACCTTCTCTCCGCGACGGATGGTGAACTCAACGTTGGAAAACACCTGATGGTCGCCGTAACGCTTGCCAACGCCTTCGACTATCAGCGGGAAGTCGCCTGAACGTTCGGCCTTGGGAAATTTCAGGCGCAGTCGCGAGTTATCAACTTCGTCCACCTCGATTGGTACTATCTTTTCAAGCTGCTTGATGCGGCTCTGCACCTGCACGGCCTTGGTGGGCTTGTAACGGAAACGTTCGATGAATTCCCTGGTGTCGGCTATCATCTTCTGCTGGTTCTCGTAGGCGCGCATCTGCTGTTCCACGCGCTCCTTGCGCAATTCCAGGAATTTGGAGTAATTGACCTTATAGTCATATATTTTTCCGCATGATATTTCCAAAGTGCGCGTGGTGACATTGTCAAGGAAAGCGCGGTCGTGGCTAACCAGAAGCACCGCATTCCCCTTGTTCATCAGAAAGCGCTCCAGCCACTGAATGGATTCGATGTCCAGGTGGTTGGTGGGCTCGTCGAGTAGCAGAATATCCGGCCGGCGCAGCAGTATCTTGGCCAGCTCGATGCGCATGCGCCATCCGCCGGAAAACTCCGAGGTGGGGCGGTGCATGTCCGTAGGCAGGAAGCCTAATCCTGTGAGCGTGGATTCAATTTCGGCCTCCATGTTGTCGGCACCTTCTATCGACAGGCGGTGGTTCAGGTAATCGAACCTCTCAAGCAGGTCGTGATACGATTCCGATTCATAGTCGGTGCGTTCGGTCATCTGCTGTTGTACTGCGGCAAGCTCATCCTTCAGGTGCTGCAATTCCGAGAATGCTTTCTTCACCTCGTCCACCACCGATGTGTCGTCGGCCAGGACCATCTGCTGAGGGAGATAGCCCACGGTGATGCCGTTGGGCATAGACACCGTGCCGTGCGTAGGTTCCTCCAGCCCTGCCAGTATCTTCAGCAATGTGGATTTGCCCGCGCCGTTCTTGCCCGTCAAGGCTATGCGGTCGTTGGGATTGATCACAAAACTCACATCGTGAAACAGGGGACGCGCCGAGAACTCAACCTCGAGATTGTTGATACTTATCATGGAAATTATGCTTCTGTCAATTCAAATTTGCCGCAAAATTAACAATTTTATCGCTAATAGCCTTTAATAGGAGTAAATAAATTGTCAATCCCAACATTTTTTGTTAATTTTGTAAGTTAAGAATAAGGATTTCATTTGTTAATAGAAAATAGATGATATTGCTTATAAGAAGCTAAACTCAGAAAGAAGAATAACCGTAAAAACAGACTCAAGATATGGACATGAAGCAAGAGGCTTTGGAATACCATGAAGAAGGGCGTCCCGGCAAGATCGAGGTGATGCCCACCAAGCCATACTGTACGGCACGCGACCTGTCGCTGGCCTATTCGCCCGGCGTGGCCTATCCCTGCCTGGAAATAGAGAAAAATCCCGACGACGCATATAGATACACCAACCGAGGCAATCTGGTGGCCGTGATATCGAACGGCACGGCAGTGCTGGGTCTCGGCAACATTGGCGCGCTTGCCGGCAAGCCCGTGATGGAGGGCAAAGCCCTGCTGTTCAAGATATACGCCGGTCTTGATTCGTTCGACATCGAGATCAACGAGAGCGACCCGCAGAAGATGGTTGAGATAATCCGCTCGCTGACGCCCACGTTCGGCGGCATCAACCTGGAGGATATAAAGGCCCCGGAAAGTTTCTACATCGAGACCGAGCTTCGCAAGCAGTGCGACATACCCATCATGCACGACGACCAGCACGGCACGTCGATAATCTCCGGCGCGGCGTTGCTGAACGCCTGCGAGATACAGGGCAAGAAATTAGAGGACATCAAGCTGGTGATAAACGGAGCCGGAGGCGCCGCCATCAGCTGTGGCCGCATATACAAGCGTCTTGGCGTGAAGCCCGAGAACATCGTGATGTGCGACTCCAAGGGCGTGATACGCAAGGACCGTGACAAACTGACCGAGCAGAAACGCGAGTTCGCCACCGACCGCGACCTGCACACCCTTGATGAAGCCATCGTGGGTGCCGATGTCTTTCTCGGCGTGAGCGTGGGCAATGTGCTGACGCCGGCCATGCTGATGAAAATGGCCCCCAAGGCGATAGTGTTCGCTCTGGCCAACCCGACCCCGGAAATAGACTACGAACTGGCCAAGGCCACACGTCCCGACATAATCGTGGCCACGGGCCGCAGCGACTATCCCAACCAGGTGAACAACGTCCTGGGCTTCCCCTACATATTCCGTGGCGCGCTCGACTCGCGGGCTTCCACCATCAACGAGGACATGAAGGTGGCCGCCACATACGCCATCGCCAGGCTGGCGCATGAGCCCGTGCCGCAGCAGGTGCTGGACGCTTACGGAGTGAAGGAGCTGAGTTTCGGCCCCGACTATATTCTTCCCAAGCCGGTGGACAAGAGATTGCTGTTCACCGTGTCGCCGGCAGTGGCCAAGGCCGCCGAGGAATCGGGGGTAGCCCGCAATCCCATCAAGGACTGGAACAAGTATCAGCAGTTCCTTGAGAGCGTATTACCCAAACAAAACGAGAAATGCGAAAAATAATCGTATCGACGCTGACGGCTCTTGCGGCGGTATCGTTCACATCATACGCGATAACGCCGCAGGAGGTGATGCAGCAGACGGTAAGCAAGATCAAGGGTGCCAAAGGTATTACCGGGAACTTCCGGGCCAGCGGCGACCAAGGCTCGGCCTCCGGTGCGTTTAAGTTCGACGGCACGCGCACATATATTGAGTCCGGTCAGTTCGGCAAGCAATGGTTCGACGGCAAGACCCTGTGGACGTTGAATCCAAATACGAAAGAGGTGACGGTATCCACACCCGAGCCTGTGGATATAGCCGACGCCAATCCGTTGATGTATCTTAACGGATACAACAGCAACTACCGGCTGTTCTTCAGCAAGCGCAAGGAGGCCGGCAAGTATCTGGTGTTGCTGAATCCAAGAAATAAGAACGCGGACATCAAGGCCATCGAGGTGGCCATAAATACCAAAACCCTGTTGCCGGAACGGTTCATAGTACGGACAAACGACGATCAACGAAGCACCGTTTACGTCACCAACCTTAACCTTAACGGCAAGCTGCCGGCAGGTACATTCACATTTCCTGCGGCCAAATATAAGGATTACGAAATAGTAGACATAAGATAAAATGGAAAAACATACTAAAGTACTGATAATAGGGTCGGGTCCCGCCGGATACACCGCGGGCATATATGCCTCGCGCGCCAATCTGTCGCCGATGCTTTACGAGGGCGACCAGCCCGGCGGCCAGCTGACGCAGACCACCGAGATCGAGAACTTTCCCGGGTATCCGGAAGGGATTCTCGGTCAGGAGATGATGGACGACCTGCGCAAGCAGAGCGAACGTTACGGCACGGAGATAGTGTCGCGTACCATCGACAAGGTGGATTTCAGCAAGCGTCCTTTCGTATGTCAAGACGACAGAGGAGACGTGATAGTGGCCGAGACCGTGATAATATGTACCGGAGCCAAGGCCCGTTACCTTGGACTGGAGGACGAGGAGAAGTATCGCGGTATGGGCGTGAGCGCCTGCGCCACCTGCGACGGATTCTTCTACCGCAAGCGCACCGTGGCCGTTGTGGGCGGCGGCGACACAGCCTGCGAGGAAGCCCTGTATCTTTCCACCCTGGCAAGCAAGGTGTACATGATAGTGCGCAAGGACCATCTGCGCGCATCGCACACGCTGCAGCAGCGCGTGTTCAACAAGGAGAACATCGAGATACTGTTCAAGTGCAACGCCACGGGCCTGTACGGCGAGGACGGCGTGGAGGGCGCACACATAGTGCGTCACTTAGGCGAGGAGAAGGAGGAGCGTTTCGACCTGCCGCTGGAGGGATTCTTCCTGGCAATCGGCCATATACCCGCCACACACATATTCCGTGGGCAGCTCGATCTGGACGGCGAGGGATACATCCGCGTTCAGTCGCCCACCACACGCACCAGTGTGGAGGGAGTGTTCGCAGCCGGCGACTGCGCCGACCCGATATACCGTCAGGCCGTGTGTGCCGCCGGTACGGGATGCCGTGCCGCCATGGACGCGGAGCGTTTCCTGGTGGATCACAGCGACCTTTAAGCATTACTTGAACCATTATAATGTAAAATACTTCCAATCATGGATAAACAGGATATATTGGATCGACGCTATCTGCGCATGGCAACGATATGGGCGGAAAACTCGTATTGCGAGCGCCGCAAGGTCGGCGCCCTGTTGGTTAAGGACAAGATGATAATCTCTGACGGCTACAACGGCACTCCCTCGGGATTCCCCAACGTGTGCGAAACCGAGGAGGGCACCACGTTCCCATACGTGCTTCATGCCGAAGCCAACGCCATCACCAAGGTTGCGCGCAGCAACAACAGCAGCGAGGGGAGTACGCTGTATATCACCGCAAGTCCATGCATGGAGTGCTCGAAACTGATAATACAGGCCGGTATAAAACGAGTGGTTTTCTCAGACCTGTACCGTATCACCGACGGTCTCGATCTGCTGAAGCGCGCAGGTATCGAGACCGTGCACATCCCCTTGGACAATGACGGCAAGAATGCCTGAGGATGCGGATGTGATGATTGTAAGGATCAATCCATACATTGATGAAAAAGAAAAATTACGGATACATACTGTTGCCCCTGTTTCTTAGTCTGGGCGTAATAGGAGGTTTGTTCATCGGTAAGAACTCGACCGAACGGCGGCTGAGTCCCGGGGAGGAAAAGCTTCGCACGGTCTTGGGAATGATACAGGAGCAATATGTGGATCCAATCGACATCGACAGTCTTATAAACGAGTCTATACCTGACCTGCTGGCATCGCTCGATCCTCATTCGGCCTACATTCCAGCCGAGTCGCTGACCATTGCCAACGATGACCTCGAAGGGTCGTTCGGCGGTATCGGCGTAGCATTCCAGGTGCTGAACGACACCGTGACCGTGGTGGAGGTGATAACCGGCGGTCCGGCCGAGAAAGTGGGCATACTTCCCGGCGACCTCATTCTGGAGGCCAACGGCAAGAAACTGACCGGCGAGAAGATCAGCAGCGAGGAAGTGTTCAAGACCCTGCGAGGCAAGGAGGGCACACAAGTCAGGACACTGGTGAAACGGCGCAGTTCCAAGACTCCGCTCACGTTCAACATAGTGCGCGGTCAGATACCTTCCAACAGCGTTGATGCAGCATATATGATGACCGGCGATACCGGATACATTAAGGTAAGCAAGTTCGCCCGCACCACTTACAGCGAGTTCTACACCGCTTTGACACGTCTGCAGAAGGAGGGTGCAAAGAAATATATCGTGGACCTTCGCGGCAATTCGGGTGGATTCATGGATCAGGCCATATATATGGCCAACGAATTCCTGCCAGCCGGGCGCGGCATAGTATTCACCAAAGGCCGCATCGACGAGAACCAGACCGTAGCAACCAGCGACGGCACGGGACAATTCCAGAACGTTCCGCTGACCGTAATTACAAACGAGTTCTCGGCCTCCGCGTCGGAAATCTTCGCCGGAGCCATCCAGGACAACGACCGAGGTCTAGTTATCGGACGCCGCACGTTCGGCAAAGGTCTTGTGCAGAACCAGCTTTCGCTCCCCGACAGCTCTGCCGTACGTCTGACTGTGGCACGCTACTATACGCCTTCGGGACGTTGCATTCAGAAGGAATACAAGCGAGGCAAGGACGGCAAATACGAGATGGACATAGCCGACCGCTACACGCACGGCGAGTTCTATTCGCGCGACAGCATAAAGCTTGACAAGAGCAAGCTGTTCCGCACCGTAAACGGGCGTGAGGTGTATGGAGGAGGCGGCATCATGCCCGATGTGTTCGTGCCCGAAGACACCACCGGTTACACTTCCTACTATCTTGAGGCAGTGAACAAGGGTCTGATCAATACCTTCGCGCAATATATGGCCGACTCCTACCGCCCGATGATGAAGGACAAGAGCGTTGAGAGCATGATGCGCATCCTGCCGCGAGACAACACACTGCTGCAGAACTTCGTGAGCTACGCCGCCAACAAAGGGTTGCCCGCAAGATGGTATTACATCAACCAATCGCGTTCTCTGTTGTTAAATCAGATAAAGGGAGTGATTGCGCGCGACCTGGTAGGCTATGAAGGCCTGATCAAGATACTGAATCAGGAAGATAAGACGGTATCTGAGGCCCTGCGCCTGCTGGAACAGGGGCAATCGCCAGTAAACATCAAACCTGGTAAAAAGAAATAGTTATGGATAAGCGAGACATAAGGAGAAAGGTGAGCGCTATGCGCAGGATGCTGTTGGAAACCGAGAAAGAGGCGTCGGCACTTGAGGTGTTCGCGCGTCTGGAAGATACAGCCGCGTTCATGATGGCTGACCGCATCCTTATGTATCACTCGCTGAGCGACGAGCTGTCCACACGTGCTTTCCTTAAGAAATGGCATGGCCGCAAGCATTTCTATCTGCCGCGTGTCAACGGGGTGAACCTGGAGATACTGCCATACGACGAGTCGCGGCTGGAACTCGGCTCGTTCCACATCGAGGAGCCTACGGGCAATGACACCGTGGACGCCCGCGAACTGGAGATGATTGTAGTGCCGGGTGTGGCCTTCGACCGACGCGGCAACCGCCTGGGTCGCGGCAAGGGTTTCTACGACCGACTGTTGGCCAACACCAAGGCCACGACGGTGGGAGTGGGCTATGACTTCCAGCTGATGGACGAGATCCCATGCGAGGAACACGACGTGCCCATGGACTATGTCATAACGCAGCATACCACAATGCGTTTTCACAAGCCCAAAAAGCACCGACGCTATTAAACCATCAGTTAATTTAATTCAAATCAACAGACACAACACTAACCGCTACGTTCCCATTTTTCTATTTCTCCCCATAATAACACTCCTCTCAATAATTAAAACACACCAATAACAATATAAATATGATCAGAAAGATTGCGAGTCTGGCCATGCTGGGAATGACCTGTGTCATGGCATACGGACAGAATCCGGCGATTCCGTTGAATCCGGAAGTAAGACACGGCAAGCTGGACAACGGCCTGACGTACTACCTCCTGCACAACGAGGAGCCGAAGGAGCGTGCCAACTTCTACATCGCTCAGAAGGTCGGTTCCACGCTCGAGAACGAGAATCAGCTTGGTCTGGCCCACTTCCTGGAGCACATGGCCTTCAACGGCACCAAGCATTATCCCGGTAAGAATATGCTGAACTATTTGCAGTCGAAGGGTATCCGCTTCGGCGCGGACATCAACGCCTACACGGGCTTTGACGAGACAGTGTACAACATCGACAACGTACCCACCACCGACAAGGCCCTGATGGATTCCGTACTGCTGGTGCTGAGCGACTGGAGCGGCAGCATCCTGCTGGAGGAAGACGAAATCAACGCCGAGCGTGGCGTGATCGAGGAGGAATGGCGCAGCCGCCGCGATGCCCAGAACCGTATGTTCGAGGCTATCCTCCCCGTATTGTACAAGGAGTATCAGTATCAGCAGATGCCTATCGGCAAGATGGAGATCGTACGCAACTTCCCGCCCCAGGCCATCCGCGACTACTATCACAAATGGTATCGTCCGGATCAGCAGGGTATCGTGATTGTCGGTGACTTCGACGTCAACGAGATGGAGCAGAAGGTGAAGGACCTGTTCAGCAAAATCCCGATGCCTGAGAATGCCGCTCCACGCGTTTATCCCTCGGTCAGCGACAACGAGAAGCCCATCTTCGCATACTTCACCGATAAGGAAATGCCTTACAAGATGATCAGCGTGTCGTTCAAGAGCGACAAGATTCCTTTCGAGGAACGCAACACCGTCATGGCATATATGCAGGAGAGGGTGGTACAGGCTCTGATTGAAATGATGATCAACAACCGTCTGCAGGAGCATTCCAAGGATCCCAACTGCAAGTACTCGTATGCCGGCGTCAGCTTCGGAGACTTCTATGTATCGACCACCAAAGATGCGTTCGACATCACCATCATAGCCAAGGACGGCATCAAGGATGCTTACGACGACGCTCTGGCCATCGTGGCCCGTGCCTGCAAGACCGGATTCATGGAGTCCGAACTTGTCCGCGCCCGCGACGAACTCCTTTCCACTTACGAGAAGGCCTACAACGAGCGTAAGTCCACCAAGACTTCGACTCTGGCACGCCGCCTGATCCGCACGTTCATCGACAATACCGCCAATCCCGGTGCAGAACAGGAGTACACGCTGATGAAACAGGTTCTTCCGGTGATACCCGTTCAGGAACTGAACATGATGGCTACCCAGATACTGACGCCCAACAATCAGGTCATAGTCGTTTCGCAGCCTGAGCGCGAGGGTATGGAAATGGTGTCCGAGGAGGTGATGACAGCCGATCTCAACAAGATCATCAATGCCGAGTATACGGCATACGTAGACGAGGAACTTCCTTCCACACTGGTGGCCAAGGCTCCGAAGGCAGGCAAGATCAAGAGCGAGAAGGCAGGTCAGTTCGGAACAACCGAATTCACTCTGAGCAACGGCGCGAAGGTTGTGATCAAGCCCACCGACTTCAAGGCTGACGAGATCCTGTTCACCGCCTTCCGCAAGGGAGGACGCGACATCTATAGCAAGAACCAGGCTGCAAATGTGATGTGCATGTCGGATGCAGTGGACGCTTCCAAATTCGGCGAATACAAGGCATCGACCGTATCGAAATATCTGGCAGGCAAGAAAGTGGAACTGAGCTACAGCGTAGGTAACGCCGTGACGTCGCTCAAAGGACAGTCCACTGTCAAGGATCTGCCCGTGTTCATGGAGGTGCTGTACGAGACCATGACCGACCTTCAGCCGGACACCGCGGCTTATCGCGCCAACATAGAGCAGACCATCGGCTTCCTCCGCGAGCAGGAAAAGAGTCCGCAGTTCGTGTTCAGCAGCCGTCTCGACCAGGCTCAGAACTGCCACGACGACCTCTATTACAACGTGCCTTCCGTCAGCATGCTGGAGAAGGCAAACTATCCCGAGATGCTCAAGATGGCCAAGCAGAGCATGGCCAATGCCGCCGACTTTACGTTCCTGTTCGTCGGCAACATCGACGCTGCGACCCTTAAGCCGCTGCTTGAGAAATACATCGCATCGCTTCCCTCCAAGGGCAAGGCTTCGCAGGCAAAGGTTATCTCGCCCCGTCCATACGTAAAGGGCGATGTGAAGGATCACTTCGACATCCTGATGGCCACTCCTTCGACCCAGGTATTCGTGGTAAGCAACGGTACCAATATTCCTTACTCCATAGCCAACAGCTGCATGATTTCGGCAGTTGGTGATATCATGGACATCATTTATACCGAGACTCTGCGTGAGGAAGAAGGTGGCACATACAGCCCCCAGGGATTCGGCGGCTTCAACCAGTACACCAACCACTGGCAGCTCGGCTACTGGTTCCAGACAAATGCCGACTTGCAGCAGAAATTGATGGACCGTGCCAACACTGAGCTTGCAAACCTGCTTAAGAACGGTGCAAAAGGCGAACACTTCAACAAGGTACGCGAGGCTATGGCAAAGCAGTATGAGATCAATGTCCGTACCAACAAATACTGGAACAACAATCTGACAGACTGGCTGCTGGGCTTCGACAATATCTCCGGCCACAAGGCAGCCATAGACGGAATGTCTATAGAGGGCCTGAACAAGTTCATGAAGCAGCTTGATACCTCCAAGAACCGTCTTGACTTCGTAATGACAGGTGTTGCCGAGAAGTAATCGGAAACACGCAGACACAATATAAGGCCCCGGGTCACTGCGACCCGGGGCCTTGGTTATTGAGTTAAATCAGGATTAATCGGGATAATCGAGATTAATCGGGATTAATCGAGATAAATCGGGATTATTTATTCACTCTGTATTTGTCCCAGCCGTCGGTGAGGTAGGCCACGGCCTGCTCGGCGGCGGCTACGCCGGCGTTGAAGTTGGCTTCGGCTGTCTGAGCTCCCATCTTCTTGGGGGTGAAGAACACGCGTGCGGCGAATTTCTTTTCGAACTCCTCGGCTGTGTCGGGCTTGATGTCGCTGACATAGCGCAGGTCGGGACGCTCCTCCAGGGCCTTCATCAGACCTTCCTCGTCTATCACCTCCTTGCGGGCGGTGTTGATGAGCACGCCATTCTTGGGCATCTTCATCACCAGGTCGTAGCCGATGCTCTTGCGCGTCTCGGCAGTAGCCGGGATATGCAGCGACACGAACTGATTTTCAGTAAAGAGTTCGTCGGCCGAATGCAGCGGCTTGACGCCTTCGCCTTCCATCATCACGTCGGGCACGAACTTGTCGAGCGCGGACACATGCATGCCGAATCCCTTGGCAATGCGCGACACGTTGCGGCCTACCTGTCCGAAGGCGTAGAGGCCAAGGGTCTTGTCCTTAAGCTCAGTTCCCGACTTGCCGTTATACTGGTTGCGGCACATCATGATGATCATGCCGAACACCAGCTCGGCCACGGCGTTGGAGTTCTGGCCAGGAGTGTTCATCACGCAGATGCCATGCTTTGTGGCGGCCTCCAGGTCGATGTTGTCGTAGCCGGCACCGGCACGGACTATCACCTTAAGCTGCGGAGCGGCGTCCATGATGTCGTTGTCTATCTTGTCGCTGCGGACAATAAGTCCGTCCGCGTTCCTGATGGCTTCCAGCAGGTCGGCGCGTGTGCCTCCCTCAACCACTTCCAGCTCGTTGCCCGAGGCGTTGATGCTGTTCTCTATGGCTTTGACAGCGGCAGGGGCAAACGGCTTTTCGGTAAATACAAGTATTTTCATAGTATCACTGCATTAATGTTTGGCTTCGAATTCCTTCATTACGGCTACCAATGCCTCTACGCTCTCCTTGGGGAGTGCGTTATAGAGCGACGCGCGGAATCCGCCTACCGAGCGGTGACCCTTGATTCCAACCATTCCCTTGCTTGTGGCGAAGTCCAGGAATTCCTTCTCCAGCTCGGCGTAGTCGGGCTTCATCACGAAGCACACGTTCATGATGGAGCGGTCTTCTTCGGCCACGGTGCCCATGAACAGCTTGTTGCGGTCGATCTCGTCATAGAGGATTGCAGCTTTCTCCAGGTCGCGGCGTTCCATTTCGGCCACACCGCCCTGCTCCTTGTAGTAACGCAGTGTCATCAGCGCCGAGTAGATGGGAAGCACGGGGGGAGTGTTGAACATCGAGCCTTTCTTGACGTGCGTGCGATAGTCGAGCATTGTGGGAATGGGGCGGCTCACGTGACCTAAGGCCGATTCCTTGACGATGACGATGGTGACGCCGGCAGGGGCCAGGTTCTTCTGTGCGCCGGCGTAGATCACCTCATACTTGGTGGGGTCGAACACGCGTGAGAAGATGTCGGACGACATGTCGCACACCATGGGCACCGGGCTGTCGGGATCCTTGCGGAGTTCCGTACCGTAGATGGTGTTGTTGCTGGTGTAGTGGAAATAGTCGGCGTCGGTGGGTATTACGAAGTTCTTGGGTATATAGTTGAACTTGGTGTCCTCGCTACTGGCCACTACGTCGACCTCGCCGAACAGTTTTGCCTCCTTGATGGCGTTGGACGCCCATGTGCCGGTGTTCAGATATGCGGCCTTCTTCTCCAGCAGGTTGAAGGGCACCATGCAGAACTGCATGCTTGCGCCACCACCTAAGAACAACACGTGGTAACCTTCCGGAAGCTGAAGAAGCTCCTTGGTCAGGGCCACGGCCTCGTCTACCACGGCCTGGAATTCCTTGCTGCGATGCGACACTTCCAGCACCGACAGACCCGTGTCTGCAAAATTAATCACTGCATCCGCTGTCTTCTGGATGGTATAGGGCGTCAGTATGCTCGGCCCTGCATAAAAATTGTGCTTTTTCATGCTTTCCTGTTTTGGGTTAATTAAGATTTCCCCACTGAGTTTTTCATGGGTTTGACATTAAAGCATTGATTCGAATCGAAGCCGCTTGATGCATTTATTTCGCAACCCCGATTCCATTGCAAATATAATCCAAATTCTTCATTCCTCAAAATTAAAAGCAACCGACTGCAAAAATAGATGTATATAGCATAAAAAAGAGGCACCGGGATGCGGTGCCTCCATAGATATGGGTATGTAATGTACGGTTACCAGATGGTGATTCGCTCGGATTCGGGGCGGAACATCTTGTCGCCGGCCTTGATGCCGAAAGCCTTGAAGAAGGGGTCGATGTTACGCAGCGATACGTTGACGCGGTTCACGCCCAGCGAGTGGGGGTCGGCCATGGTGAGACGGCGCTTCTCCTCGTCGCGGATGTTGTTGGCCCAGAGGTTGGCGTAGTTCATATAGAACACCTGAGTGGGATCCAGGCCATCGATCTTGGCCTCCTCGGAGGTGATGTCCACGCCTTTCTTCTTCTGCGAGTCGAGCCATGCGGTGTAGGCCACGCGCAGACCGCCGTGGTCGGCGATGTTCTCACCTAAGGTGTATGCGCCGTTAGCCTTCAGGTCGGGGAAGATCTCAATTTCGTTGAACTGGTCGGCCAGACCCTGTGTCAACTTCTGGAACTTCTCGGCGTCCTCGGGAGTCCACCAGTTCACCATGTTGCCCTTGGCGTCGAAGTTGCAGCCCTGGTCGTCGAATCCGTGAGTCATCTCGTGGCCGATCACCACGCCGATGCCCCCGTAGTTCTCGGCATCGCTGGCGTTGGGATCGAAGAAAGGAGCCTGCAGGATGCCGGCGGGGAATACGATCTCGTTGGCCAGCGGGCTATAGTATGCGTTGATGGTCTGCGGAGTCATGCCCCATTCGGTCTTGTCCACGGGCTTGCCCCATTTCTCCAGATAACGGTCCTGTGCCCACATCGCAGCGTTGTGCATGTTCTCATAGTAGGAGAGGGCCGGGTCAATCTTAAGCAGAGAGTAATCCTTCCACTTGTCGGGATAACCGATCTTGACGGTGAATGCGTTCAGCTTCTTCATGGCCTGCACCTTGGTGTCGTCGCTCATCCACGACAGGTTGATGATATGCTTGCCAAGAGCGTTGCGCAGGTTCTCCACCAGCTGCAGCATGTATTCCTTGGAGCTCTCGGGGAAATACTTCTCGACATAGAGCTGTCCGATGCCTTCGCCCATCACGCCCTCGACGGCGCCCAAGGCCTTCTTCCAGCGGGGACGCTGCTGCTGAACACCCGACATCACTTTATTAAACTCGAAGCTTGCATTGGCAAAGTCATCGCTCAGGTAAGGAGCGGCACCGCTGACATACTCCCACAGGTAGTAGTCCTTCTTCTCACGGTCGCTAAGCGTCTTGATTAGCTTGTCAGCTTGCTTGACGGTGTTGATTTCGGTAACGATCACCGTCTCCGGCGCGTCGATGTTCATTGTCTCCTTGAACCAGCGGTTCCAGGGAATATTGGGGTACATCTCCTGAAGCTGGGCCATAGTGCGGATATTGTACATGGCCGGGATGTTGCGGCTCTGCTCGCGGGTCCATGTGGAGTCGGCCAGCAGGGTCTCTATCTTGATGACGTTCTTGGCAATGCGCTTGGCGTCCTTGGCGCTGTAGCCGGCCAGCTTCATGTCGGTCTGGATCAGCTTGTCGTATGCGTTCAGGATGTCCTTGTGCTTCTTGTCTTTCAGCAGGTAATAGTCGCGGTCGCCCAGACCGAGGCCGGTGGAGCCTACGTACATGGCGTAGATGTTGCTGTTGCCGAGGTCCTCCTGCGGAGCTGCGTTGAAGAAGGGCGAGCCGTAGTTGCGGTGAATCCAGATCAGCAGGTTCTCCATATCCTCGGGCTTGGTGTTCTCGATCTTGGCCAGGTCGGCCTTGATGGGAGCGGCGCCCTCGCGGTTGCGGCGCACGGAGTCCATGGCCAGCTCATAGATGTTGGCGATCTTGTAGGCGTTGGTGCCCTTGGCGGGGTTGGTGGCTGCCAGACCCATCACCAGGCGCTGCACACGGTTGTTGCTCGAATCGTTCAGGATGTTGAACTGACCGTAGCGGCTGTACTCGGGGCTGAGGGGGTGATCCTTCATCCACTTGGAATTCACGTGGCCGTAGAAATCCTCCTTAGGCGAGATGTTGGGGTCGAGGCCTTTGCCGTCGAGACTTTTCAGATGCTCCTGAGCCATGCCGGGAACGGCGGCGGCTGCAAGTGCAAGTGCCAATAATGCTTTGGTTCTCATAGTTATGTTGTTTGGTGTTGTGTTTGCTAAATGGGGGAGAGGGTGGGAGAGGGAGCGCCGGAGGCGCCGGAGCAGAGCTCCTTACGGAAACGGCTCCGCGACGATATGGGGAGGGAAAAGAGAGGTGAGGGTGGAGAGCTTGCGGTCTATCTCGGCCCATTCGGAGGCGGGGTCGGACTCGGGCATGATGCCGGCGCCGGCGTACAGCACGGCGCGGTCAGGCGCGATATGGGCGCATCGGAGGGTTACGAAAAGGCTGAAGCTGTCATAGCCATTCCAAGGGCCGCAGTAGCCGCCAAAGAAGGCGCGCTCGAAGTGCTCCTGTTGCGCTATCGTCTCGGCGGCGAGCTCGCGGGGCATACCGCACAGGGCTGGCGTGGGCGCCAATGTGTCTATCAGCTGAAGCACATCGAGAGTGCCAGAGGCCGGGACGCTGATGCGCGTCATCAGATGTTCCACGGGACCCGCCATCTTGGTGACAGGTTTGTCGGCAATGGGCGAGAGTCCCGAATTCGTGAAACAGTCCATAATGTATTTCGTGACCACGTCATGCTCCCGGCGGTTCTTGGCGTCCCAGTCGTCGGTGTCGTTGTCGCGGTGTGTGCCGGCCAGTGCCATGGTATGCAATTCCTTGCCGTCATTCTCCAGCAGCAGCTCGGGTGATGCCCCGATCCATGTGCCCGATTCAGGCGATGTGAAAAGATAAACGAACGCATCGGGATAATTCAGACACAGCGAGTCGAACAGCGCGTTGATGTCGACGGGTGCGTCCTGAAGCAGACACCGAGCAGCCACAGCCTTGGTTAGTCTGCCTTCGCGCTCCAGGGCCTTGATGGTCTCCACCTCGTCGGCCAATTGGTCGTGGGTGGTGGATGCCTCGGGGAATGGTGCGCAGAGTCCATGTCCGTTAAGGCGCAGTGCCTCACTGAAGGTGTCGGACTCGCATTCGCGGTCGGCCGGTATGAATATCATAGGAGAGTGCGGCAGGAAGGGTGCAATGACAAAGCCGCGGCCTTCGGGCTGTTCCAGGCAATGGTCAGACATGCCGTTGCAAAATTCAGTTGCACCGGGAAGTCTGTACTTGAATGCGTAGATGTGTTTTGTCATTACTTTTTAATTTCTTTAGCCACGAAGTCGAATGGATATGCCTCGGTGATTTCAGCTTCGATGAAGTCGCCGGGTTGTGCGTCCGAACCATAAACCGTATATGTCATGTCCACTTCCGGACTGTCCCATTGCGAACGGCATATCAGTTTGTCGCCTTCACGTTCGTCCACAAGCAAGCGTACTTTCTGACCGACCATTTCGGAAGTGAGTTCGTCGCTGATATTCTCCTGCAGTTCCATCAGACGGTCCAGACGCTGCTGCTTGGTCTCCTCGGTAACGTTATCCTCATAATGCAGCTGGGCGTAGGTGTCTTCCTCCTCCGAATAGGCGAAAGCACCCATGCGGTCGAATTTTTGTGTGCGCACGAATTCCATCAGCTCCTCAAAGTCGGCCTCGGTCTCTCCGGGGAATCCGACCATCAGCGTGGTGCGGACCTTTATGCAGGGAACACGCTCGCGTATCTGCTTCAGCAACTCTAAAGTCTTTTCCTTGTCTATGTGGCGGCGCATGGCCGTCAGCACATTGTCAGAGATATGCTGCAACGCGATGTCCAGATACTTGCACACATTGTCGCGACGTGCCATCACGTCAAGGATGTCCATGGGGAAGTCGGCCGGATAGGCATAGTGCAGACGAATCCATTCCACGCCCGGCACTTCGGCCATGCGGTCGATCAGTTCCGCAAGATGATGCTTGCCGTCAATGTCCATGCCATACGACGACAGGTCCTGGGCTATGACGTTGAATTCCTTCACGCCTTTTGACACCAGGTCGCGCACTTCGTCTATAATCTCGTCGACAGGGCGTGACTTGTGACGCCCCGTTATCAGAGGTATGGCGCAGAAGGCGCAGAAACGGTTGCATCCCTCCGAAATTTTGAGATAGGCGCTGTGCGGAGGGGTGGTGAGGTTCCGCTCCCATGCTTTGGGGGCCTGAAGCCCGGAAAGGTCGGGGAGCGAGTCGATGAATCCCGTCCAGTCAAACTTGCCGTACCATGTGTCCACTTCAGGCATCTCGGCAGGTAACGAGTCGCGGTAACGCTCGGAGAGGCATCCCATCACCACAATGTGGCCTATCCTGTGTTTCTTCTTAAGCTCGGCCAGTTCCAGCAGCATCATCACCGACTCCTCTTTGGCATCGCCGATGAAACCGCAGGTGTTCACCACCACATATTCGCCATTCGGGGTGTCGGGATCGTGTTCGGTCTCGTAGCCCTTGGCGGCCAGGCGGCGAAGCAGACGCTCCGAATCTATCAGATTCTTGGAGCATCCCATTGTCACTATGTCTATCTTGTTCTTCTTGTACATTCAGTATCAGATAGCGTTGCCGAAAAGTGAGCGTACGAATTCGTCCGGATGGAATATCTGCAGGTCCTGTATCTTCTCGCCGAGACCGATGTATTTCACCGGAATCTTGAACTGATGGCTGATGCCGATCACGACGCCACCCTTGGATGTGCCGTCCAGCTTAGTGATGGCCAGGTTGTTTACTTCGGTGGCCGCCACGAACTGACGGGCCTGTTCAAAGGCGTTCTGTCCTGTGGAACCGTCCAGCACTAACAGGATTTCCTGCGGAGCGTCGGGCACAACACGCTTCATCACGTTCTTGATCTTGGTAAGCTCGTTCATCAGTCCGACCTTATTATGCAGACGGCCCGCAGTATCTATGATCACTACGTCAGCACCCTGTGCTTTGGCCGAGCTGACAGTGTCGAAAGCCACGGCGGCAGGGTCGCTGCCCATCTTCTGCTTCACTACCGGCACTCCCACGCGCTCGCCCCAGATGTCAAGCTGCTCTATCGCGGCGGCTCGGAACGTATCGGCTGCGCCAAGCACCACCTTGTAGCCGGCCTGCTTGTACTGGTAAGCCAATTTGCCGATGGTCGTGGTCTTGCCTACGCCGTTGACGCCGACAACCATTATGACGTATGGCTCGCCCTTGGTGTCTGGTATTTCGAAGTCCTCGAGCTGGCCGGCGTTCTCCGGCTTCTCCAACATGCGGGTTATCTCGTCGGCCAGGAGAGTGCGGAGTTCTTCGCTGCCCACGTACTTGTCCTGGGCCACACGTTTCTGCAGACGGTCTATTATCTCCAGAGTTGTGTCGGTGCCGACGTCGCTGGTAACGAACGCCTCCTCAAGATTGTCCAGGACCTCGTCGTCCACCGAGCTTTTGCCGGCGATGGCGTGAGAGATCTTGCTCCATACGCTTTCCTTGGTCTTGGTCAGACCGCTGTCCAGGGTTTCCTGCTCCTGGCGGATCTGCTCCTGGTCTTTCTTCTTACGCGAAAAAAAATCTTTGAATCCCATAATATTTAAATAAGGGTATGTTGCCGAATAACCGGCCGAGGCCGAAGGTCAGCTTCGGTCCGTGCCGATTATTACAGGGCTTTTAATCTACAAAATTAATTAAAAGAGACAACATATCAAAATAAAGGTAAATTCGGGATTGCGTATGAGCTTCGCTCCTAAACTGAACGGCTCCGCGAGGGAGGATTACATCGAGATTCCGCCCTGGGCTTTGGCTGAGGAGGTGTCGTCGGGGTTGATGTTCAGGCCGGACTCCTTGACCTTCTCCTTGAGGTGGCCGAAGTTCCAGCTCAGGGTCAGGGCGACGCTCGGACTCCAGTTGGACCAGGATGCCGAACTTCGGGTGTCAAGTGTGTTGGTGTGCCATGTGCCGCCCTGGTATGCGCGCAGGAAGTTCCAGGCGCTCAGTCCTACAGTCAGGGCGTTGTCCTTCAGGAAGCTCTTGTTGACGCCGAGTCCGTAATAGTAGTATCCGGTGCTGTATCCCTGCGAGGTTATCTGATGTATGGTCTGGCCGCCGCCCACATTGAACCTGAATCCCTTCGGGGCACTGTAGTTCCAGTTGATGCCGTAGTTGCCGCCCCAGCCGTGCGAACGCTGATTGATCTTGCGGGCGTTGATGTCGGTGTATCTGATGTCGCCGTTGACCGAGAGCGACATGGAGTTGGTGATGTTCCAGTTCAGAAAACCGCTGAGGCTCGTTATACGGCGCCGGCCGTAGTTGCCGTACGTCTCTATCGCGGTGATGCCCTCGTATCGCGTATAGTTTATGATGGAATTGTCGGTCTGTTCGTAGCCGAGCTTGACGTTGCCGCCTAACAGGCGTCCGAAGTTGGTGTATGTGAGGGACACCACATTGTTGTGCTCGCTGGTCAGGTCCGGATTACCGGTCTGCGTCATCTGGTCAGAGAGCTTGGTGACATGCGGGTTTACCTGCGACAGCGAGGGGCGCGATATGCGCATCTGGTAAGCCAGACGCAGGTTGGTGGCCGGTCCGAAGATATAGGTGACGGCAGCATTGGGCACCCAGTCGTTGAGATGCGAGGTAAAGCCTGTCTTTGCGGCGTCATGATATTCCAGATTCATTACGGTATGTTCGTACCTGATACCGGCCGTAAGTCCCACCTTGCCGCCGAACGAGCCGTTATAGGCCGCATAGCCGGCGTATATGTCCATGTTCTGGCGTATGTCGTCGCTATTGTCCGAGGCAGGCTGCATAGTCTCCATGCTGTCGCCGACGTTAAACTGCGAAATGGCTGAGTTGCGGCGGAATATTCCCTTGAATCCCGCGTCGAGCGTATGGGTGCCGTTGCCGAACGGATTGGAGTAATCGGCCTGTACGGTATGCTGACGTGTATATTCGTGATTGATGTTTTCCCGCCAGGGCGTAAGGATGGTATAGTTGTCGCCGTTGAAATCGTGGTTGGTGAAGTCCAGGAAGTTCTTGCCGAAATCGAACATATACGCGAAGATGATGCGGTGCGAGGCCATGTCGTTGAATCCTATGCGGTAAGATGCGTTGGCCGATGCACCCTGGTTCAGGACACTGCCGCGAGTCATATCGGTATCATAGCTCCACCGTTTGGCTCCCGAGGCATCGTACATGGTGCTGGTGCCGGAGAACTGCTTGATGCGTCCGTTGACGTTGTTGAAGCTTCCGCCCATCGTGAAAAGGTGACGGGCCGACGGTTCCCAGCTCATGTTGAGTCCGGCCTGTTCGTAACCGAAGCCGAATTTCTGATTCATCTTGCTTTTGAGGAGCCGGTCGGTTTCGGAGTTCAGATATGTGGTGGAAGTTTCGTTGATGTTCTTGTTCGGCATGATACCATCCATCGCACCGGTGGCGTTGAGGCTTATCATCACCTTGTCGGCCTTGACGGTGCCGTAAGCGCTGAGATAGGCCTGCTTCGTGCCGTATCCGGCTGCCAAGGTGCCGGAGTAGCCGTCACGGCGCTGCTGGGTCTCTGTAATCAGGTTCAGGATTCCTCCGAAACCCTCGGCATCATATTTGGCGCCCGGTTCGGTAAGCACCTCTATTTTCTGTACAGACTCGGCCGGCATGGCCTTGAATATCTTCTGGTAATTGGCCTCCATCATCACGTCTTCCTTGCCGTTGACATAGATCTTGAAGCCGGAATTGCCGTTGATCTGTATGTTGTCCTGGGCATCGACAGTGACCATAGGCACCTTCTTCAGGGCGTCGAGCAGAGTCTGGCCTTTGGTCGACTCGTCTTCGCTTACATCGTAGGTCAGCTTGGCGCCGTCGGACTTTATCACCTCTTTCTGTGCCGTTACCACGAAATCGTCGAGGTTGATGGAAACTTCCGGTTCCGGAACCGTGTCCGCAGGCTCCTGTGCCAGGGTAGTGAGGGTGCCCGCCGACATCAGCAATGCCGGTAACAAATATTTGCTTTTCATTTAAATTCAGTTATTTAGTGGAATTCGATAGAAAATCGGTATAAGCGTTCATCAACTGTTCGGGCGTAATGCCGAACGATGAGAGTCGGTCGAAGAAGTAGTTAGCCTCGTGGTCGAAGAAATACTCCTTGCGCATCTGCAGTATCCTGTCGGCGGCATTGGAAGCGACAAAGTATCCGATACCCCTTTTCATATATATGAGTTCCTGTTGTTGCAGCCAGACGAAGGTGCGCATAACGGTATTGGGGTTCACGCCCGCTTCGATGGCATAGTCGCGCACGGAGGGGAGGCGGCTCTCGTCCGGCAAGTCCCCGCGGACTATGGAATCCATCAGTGAATCCGCTATCTGCAGATATATCGGTTTGTTGTCGTTGAAATTCATCGGCCTATCACATACTGTTTCTTAAATGTGTAATACGTCAGCCAGCAGAAAAATACCGTGCCGGCGAATACAGCGCCTATTATGATCCAGAAGCGTACGGTGTACGACACGAGCCATTCTACCTCGTATCCATGAGTGATCATGTAACTTACCGCACCTCCCAACAACATGGCGAATACGAATATCAATGCCACCCAGATGCCGGAAGTCTTCAGGAACGACAGGCGCGGCCATTGTATGGCTCCGTAGAAGTACGTGGAAAGGATGAACGACATAATCACAGCGTTCCTGATGAAAGCGGACCATGAGGAGGAGAATAGTTCATCCTGCGGCCAGTAGAACCCGGCGAACTCATGGAACATGATCAGTGAACCTATGTTGCGTCCTATCTCGATCATAGGGTAGGCTATGGCTATGAGCAGGAAGCCTACGACGAACACGTTCAGAAACGCTACCCAGTATTTGTCGGTGTTTGAGGCCGGAGTCATCAGAGTGTTGAGACGTCCTCCTTTACTTTTCATTGACGAGAACACCATGGACGCGACCACTATCCATGTAATCATGCCGAATCCGATATACATCTCTATGACTCCGTGCAGATCGCCCGATGAGCTGAAAAGACCGTCTATCAGTCCGATTCCCATCCATGCGCCCCAGAATATGAGCGTGCGCATCACAATGGCTTTTCTGTTTTCGCAGAACTGTTTGCGCGCCAGAGCCATGAAGCGGCTGAAGCCATCCATTTCCTTATATTGTACTGTAGTTTCCATAATTTACTGATCTAAGTTTATTTTTCGATTTTAGATGCTCCGCTGCTTGTGGTGTGCATATCGGCGCATTTCAGTTCGGTTATATCGGCGAATGAAGCTCCGGCCAGATTTATGAATGCGTGTTCATACTCTCCGTCGATGTCCACTTTGCCGGCACCGTTCACGTTTATAATGAGAGTCTCGCCATGAATCTTTTCGGAATCTAATTTGCTGGCGCCGTTGATGGTGATGGTGCCGTTGTTGATCCTGCTGTCGGTGATGTCGATGTCACTTGCGCCGTTGGATTCGACATAAAGATTCGTTACATCGATGTTTTTGATGTCCACGTTGACGGCACCGCTGGTGCGCAGCAAAGACAGAACGGGAGCACTGATTCTTGCAGTTATCTTTCTGGTGCGAGTGTTTAACCTCGCGCGAGGATCTTCTACTTTCAGCAGGCTGTCTGTAACGCCTACGGATATGTTGTCTTCAACTTCTTTCGGAATTATCAGCGTGACGGAGTAAGGTCCCTGTGTATATTCCAGGTCGTACGCTCCGTTCATTTCAATCTTGTTGAAGTCCTTAAGGTCGAGCCGGCGGGTTATTGTCTCTACGTTTTTCTTGACCTTTACAATCCGGCACGAGGAGAGGAAAGGCACTGAACTCACTGCGATGGCTGCGACAGCCAGGTATGTTATATGCTTGTTCATGATTTTTCTACGAATAATTGGTTGATGAGGTCAGGATTGCTGTTGGTAAGTTCGAACAGAGTCTCGAGGTTGACTTCAGTCTCGCGGTCGGGGTCGTCGAGGAATTCCACTACGTTGAAGCCCCCCGGCATCGGAATGGAGAACAGAGCGCGTTTGGCCTGCTCGGGATCCTGTGTGTATCCGAAACGCAGTTTGGTCTGTATGTCGATCATGGGCCGGTTCAGCAGGATGCGGTTGTTGTCGGCTATCACGACATGGTCCAGGATGTTCTCCACATCATATACCTGGTGGGTGGATATGATGATGGTCTTGTCGTCGGTCATAGCCGCGGTGATTGCCGCGCGGAACATACGCTTGGCCGTGATGTCAAGCCCGTTGGTAGGCTCGTCCAAAAGCAGTATGGATGTGTTGCATGCCAGTGCGAAGCTCAGGAACGCCTTCTTTTTCTGACCCAGGGAGAGAGCACCGAGATTGATATTGCCCGGCAGGGCGAATATTTCCAGAATGCTGTGCATCAGGTCGAGGTTGAACTTGGGATAGAACACGCTGTTGATGCGTACATATTCATCGAGGGTGATGGGAGGGAGGTCAAATTCTTCGGGTACGATAAATATGTCGTTGAGGAAATTCACCTGACGGTCGGAAGGGATGTAGCCGTTGCACAGCACCTGTCCGGAACGGGGACGGAGCAGACCGGCCGTGAGGTAAAGCATTGTGCTCTTGCCTACGCCGTTGCGGCCGAGAAGTCCGCAGACAGTACCCGGCTCTATCTGAAGCGACAGATTGGACAGCACCGGAACATTGCGGCGGTATGAAAAACATACATCTTTAAAAGCTATCATAGTGTATTAGTGTATTAGTACACCGCAAAATTAGTACAATATTTTGGAACTGCAAAATTTTCTGCAAAAATTTTTCAAAAAAAGACACAAAAAAATCACCTCCGTTTCCGAAGGTGATTTTAATATGCTACGATTAAGCTGTTTAGACTTTAATCAGAAAATCATGTCAGCTGATTGTTTTTTACATCATGCCGCCCATACCACCCATACCGGGAGCGGGAGCGGGCATGGCGGGTGTGTCCTCCTTCTTGTCGGCTATGACACACTCTGTGGTGAGGAACATGCCGGCGATGCTGGCGGCGTTCTCCAGAGCCACGCGTGTAACCTTGGCGGGATCGATCACGCCGGTCTCAAAGAAGTTCTCGAACGTGTCGGTGCGGGCGTTGTAGCCGTAGTCACCCTGTCCTTCGCGAACCTTCTGCAGGATAACGGCACCCTCGACTCCGGCGTTGGCCACAATCTGGCGCATCGGTTCCTCGATGGCGCGACGAATGATGGCGATACCGGTGTTCTCATCGTCGTTGTCACCCTTCAGTTCGTCCAGAGCGGGGAGGCAGCGGATGTAAGCCACGCCGCCGCCGGGAACGATACCCTCGGCGATGGCTGCGCGGGTTGCGCTCAAGGCGTCGTCCACGCGGTCCTTCTTTTCCTTCATCTCCACCTCGGAGGGAGCGCCGATATAGAGCACTGCCACACCGCCGGCCAGCTTGGCCAGACGCTCCTGCAGCTTCTCCTTGTCGTAGTTGGATGTGGTGGTCTCGATCTGAGCCTTGATCTGATTTATGCGTGCCGCGATGGCTTCGCTGTTGCCGCCGCCGTTCACGATGGTGGTGTTGTCCTTGTTTACGGTCACCTTCTCGGCAGTTCCCAGGTCCTGTACGGTGGCTTGCGACAGCTGCATGCCCTTGACCTCGCTGATGACTGTGCCGTTGGTCAGGATGGCGATATCCTCAAGCATCTCCTTACGACGGTCGCCGAAGCCGGGAGCCTTGACTGCGCAAATCTTCAGAGAGCCACGCAGACGGTTCACAACCAATGTGGCCAGAGCCTCGTTGTCTACATCCTCGGCGATGATAAGCAGAGGACGGCCGGACTGAGCGACAGCCTCCAGCACGGGAAGCATATCCTTCAGGTTGGAAATCTTCTTATCGTAGAGAAGGATGTAAGGATTCTCCATCTCGCATTCCATCTTGTCGGAGTTGGTCACGAAGTAGGGGCTGATGTAACCGCGGTCAAACTGCATACCCTCGACCACGTCTACCGAAGTCTCGGTACCCTTGGCCTCCTCGACGGTGATGACGCCTTCCTTCTTTACCTTCTTCATGGCCTCGGCGATGAGACGGCCTATCTCCTCGTCGTTGTTGGCCGATACGCGGGCCACGTCCTGAATCTTCTTGATGTCGTCGTCAACCTCCACGCTCTGGGCCTTGATGCCCTCCACAACCTTGGACACGGCCTTGTCGATGCCGCGCTTCAGGTCCATGGGGTTGGCGCCGGCGGCAACGTTCTTGAGACCTACATTAACGATGGCCTGTGCCAATACGGTAGCGGTGGTTGTACCGTCACCTGCCTGGTCGCCGGTCTTGGAGGCTACTTCCTTCACGAGCTGGGCACCCATGTTCTGGAACGGATCCTCCAGCTCTATCTCGCGTGCCACGGTCACACCGTCCTTGGTGATGTGAGGTGCGCCGAATTTCTTTTCGATAATCACGTTGCGGCCTTTGGGGCCGAGTGTAACCTTCACGGCGTCGGCCAGTGCGTCAACGCCATTCTTAAGCTCTTCACGAGCCTTGATGTTGAATTTTATTTCTTTTGCCATGATTGTATTAAATTTAACCGGGATTAACCGAGAATAATCGGGATTAAACGGGATTCGTTTTTTTAGTCGATTACTGCGAGCACGTCGCTCTGACGCATGATGAGATACTTGGTGCCCTCAAGCTCGATTTCTGTTCCGGCATATTTGCCGTACAATACTTCATCGCCTGCCTTCAGAATCATGGGATCGTCCTTTGTGCCCTGTCCCACGGCCAGAACTTTGCCGCGAAGCGGTTTCTCTTTTGCTGTGTCGGGAATGATGATGCCGCTGAGGGTCTTTTCTTCTGCTGCCGTCGGCTCGATCAGAACGCGATCGGCAAGAGGTTTGATATTCATATTATATGTTTTTAATGATATTCTTCAGTATCGGTATTGTTACCGATTGGTCGCTACTGTATCTACAAAATGCGTGCCAAATGGTTCATGGCCATAGGCACGCATTAATACTCTTTAATATAGGCATATCCGCAATACAGGCATATCCGCGGGATATGCCCACAGTGGAAGCAGGATGGGGCTTATTTTGTCAGGATGTAGGAGCGGTCGGGGGAGAGGGCGCCCGTGAGACGGCCTTTCTTAACCTTGAACTCCTGGCCATATACCTTGTCGCGGTATGTGCCGTCGGGAAGTCCGGTGGGGAGATTGACAAAATTGGCAAAATTGCCGACATTCACCACCGCAGCGCCTTTCTTGCCACGGTTCACAAGCCATACCTGGCCGTCGTCGGAGAACTGCAGGTCTTCCTTCTGGCCACGCATGGCATGACGGAACTTATTGACCGCCGCGACTTCCGGGTGCTTGAACTCGTCGTTGCCACGTGCGCCCAACACATTATTACCGAAATAATTGTCGCGGGTCGAGCCGGCGGGACGCGAGAAGAACAGGGGAGTCCCGTTCTGGCGGGCCGTCAGGAACACCCATGCCGTGCGTATCTGGTCGTCGGTGAGGTGTGCCGATTCATTGGCGTTGCAGTATGTGTCGTGGCTCTCAACCCATGTGGTCAGATATTCAGGAGCTGCCTCATGGTGCCAGTTTTTCAGGTCTACGCCGTTTGCCGAACGTTTGTCCAGAGCCTCACGCAGCACGTGACCGTAGGAAGATGCTGTCTGACCCATATAGTCGGCATATTCAGACTCCGGAACACCCTTGTCCTGCAGCACCTCGCCATAGATGAACAGCGAGTCCTCGGGCAATACCATGCGCACGCCCTTCACAGCCTTGCGGCCCAGAGCCACATCCCAGAAATCGTTTTCCTTCACGCCCTTGTCCTTCGGATCGGAGTGAACGCCTATGTGCTTGGCCGTGTCATAGCGGAAGCCACGTACGCCCATGCGCAGCAGCTCGTTGACGAACTGCATGTAATATTTCTGGAAATCGGGATTTTCGGTATTGACGTCAGGCAGACCGCCCACGCCCATAAGTGTACATTCCGTGCGGTCCTGATAGTTGGAGATGGGACGCAGACCGTTGCTGTGAAACATCTTGTCGCGACCGCCCACAGCCTTGTAGAATTCAGGCGACACAGCGTCGATGTCAAAGGCCGTGTGGTTCGGCAATACGTCCACAATGACGCGGACATTATACTTGGCTGCGGAGTCGAGCATGGCCTGCATCTGCTCCTTGCTGCCCAAGATCTTGTTGCCGACCTTCCAGTCTGTGGGCTGGTAATAGTAATACCAGTTGCCTTTCTTTACCTTCGGGTCGAAGATCTCGACGCACGAACCTTCGGGTGCGTAATGAGGCTGAACGGGCGAGGTCTGGATCATGGTGTAACCTGCATCAGCAATCTCGTGCATACTGCGGGCTATCTCGGGAAAATTCCACGACCACACGTGTAGAATGACATCCTCGTTGGTTGCATCGGGATTGACCGTGATGCGGTTTTTGGACATGGCCGGCAATGCAGCCGTTGCCGCCATGGCGATGAATAATGAAAGTTTCTTCATATTTAGGTTGTTGTTTGAAGCCGTTGTAAGGCTTCCGGTTTTTCAATGGGTTATAACATCACAAATGTAGTCAATTTTTTTGAAATATACAAATATAAGCATTTAATGATGTGTAAATTGGTTCCAATTGTGTTGAACTTTAGGCCCAATGAGTGCCATAGGTTTGGTTATATAATCAATAACGAGTAAATTTGCAGTGGTTTAAACATCCATATTGCCTATGGAAAATCAAAAACAGAGATATTCGCGTCTTGTGTCCATCCCGGAGATAGGCGAGGAGGGCGTGAAGAAGCTCAATGCGTCGCATGTCCTGATGATAGGCTGCGGGGCGTTGGGCTCGATGTGCGCCATGTATCTTGCCGCATCGGGAGTGGGACACCTAACGATAGCCGATTTCGACACCGTCGACATATCCAACCTGCAGCGTCAGCTTTTCTTCACCGAACAGGATCTCGGAAAGTCCAAGGCACAGGTATTGGCTGCAAGAATCGGTGCTCTTAATTCCGAAACCGAAGTGTCGGTGATTGAAAAACTGATACGCTCGGCCCGGGATTTAGGTGACATAACAGCATACGACGTAATAATAGATGGCAGCGACAATCCGCATACCAAGCTGTTGACCGACCGCCTGAGTGCCGATTCGGATGTGCCGTGCGTCATAGCCGGCGTGCGCGGGTTTGAATGCCAGATCATGACCTGTGTGTCGGGATCGGTGCGGTATGCCGATGTGTTCGGCGAGGATGCCGCCTGCAGCGGCTTTACGCCTTGCAGCATCGGCGGCGTACTCGGGCCGGCTGCCGGAGTGGCGGCAAGCCTGCAGTGTGCAGAAGCCGTGAAACTGATTGTGGGTGCCGGCAGGCCGCTGACCGACAGACTGCTGGCCATGAACCTGCTTGACATGTCGGTGAATGTATTAAGTATTTAAATCACAGAAAACAAATCACATAAAGGTGAACGAAATAATAAGCATATCGCATTACTCGGAGAAATCCGCAAGAGTAAAGATCGCGAACCGTGTGGTCGCATCCAAGGTGCAACCCGGACAATTCGTGATAATCAAATTTTCAGAAACCGGACAGCGTATCCCATTCCCGGTAGTGGAATGCGACGGAGAGACCGGAGAGCTTGACATCATCATACACCGTGCCGACGGGTTGGACGAGATACTGGGCCTGATACAGGAGGGCGGCGTTTTGCCCGACCTGCTGGGCCCGCTCGGAATGCCGGCGGGGATAGACGAGAACAAGGCGATGCTGTTCATCGGCGACGGCGCCGGATTCGTGCCGTTGCTGCCATTGATTCACGAAGCCCGCAGGAAAGGGTGTCAGGTGCATGCCATCGTGTCCGAGCAGTCGTCGCAGACCAAATGCCTGCTCGGAGACATCAACAGCGCCTGCAACGACCTGACCGTGGCCAGCGAGGACACGGTGCCTGAGATAGTCAGGAAGTGGATAGAGATGTATAAGCCCGACAAGATGGTATTCTCAGGCCCCACGATGCTGATGAAGAATCTTACGGCAATTGCCCGTGAGCATAATATCCCAGCCGACTGCGTGCTGAACATGCTGATGATAGACGGCATAGGAATCTGCGGCGTGTGTCGTGTCATGATAGGAGGCGTACAGAAGCAGACCTGCATAGACGGTCCTGTGTTCAATGCCTGGGATGTGGATTTTGATTATATATTGAATCGTCAAAGATCATTCGTATGAATTCGGATATAGAGGAGATATTTGACCGCGGCCGCGACGAGCAGTGGCGCGTGGAGCTGCGCCAGACCATGACGCCGAAACAGCGCACGGCCATACCGCGCGTGAAGATGCCGGAACTGGATCCGACATTCCGTATCAGCAATAACCGCGAAGTGGGCGAGGGACTGAGCGTGGAGCAGGCCGTGCTGGAGGCTACGCGCTGTCTGGACTGTGCCAATCCCGGATGCGTCAAGGGATGCCCGGTGCACAATGACATTCCCGGTTTCATCAAGAACTTGGAGCGACGTAATTTCCGCGAGGCCATCAACGTGCTGCACCGCACCACGGTGCTTCCCGCCGTTTGCGGCCGTGTGTGTCCGCAGGAGAAGCAGTGCGAAGGCAACTGCACATATCTGAAAATGGGCAAGAAGGCCGTGTCAATCGGCGCGCTGGAGCGTTTCACCGCTGACATCAACCGCACGTTCGACCGCTTTATACCGCAGCCTCCTTCTACTGACGACGTCGGGAAGCGCCCTACGTATCCAATCAAGGTGGCTGTGGTAGGTTCCGGTCCCTCCGGACTTGCTTTCGCCGGCGATATGGCACGGAGAGGCTACAAGGTTACTGTATTCGAGGCTCTGAGCCAATTCGGAGGCGTACTTAAATACGGTATACCGGAATTCTGCCTTCCCAATAAGATTGTAGACCGCGAGATTCAGAAACTGCGCGACATGGGCGTGGAATTCATAAAGGATTGCTTCATCGGCCGTACGCTTAGCTACGAGGATCTTCACAAGTTGGGTTATAAGGGTCTATATCTGGCCACGGGTGCCGGCAAGCCCCGGTTCATGGGTATCAAAGGAGAGAACATACCCGGTGTGATGACAGCCAACGAGTATCTGATTCGCCTCAACCTGCTGGGTAACTCCATGTTCGGCAAGAATTCCGTTGCTGTCAACGGCAAGCGTGTGGCAGTGATCGGAGGTGGCAACACCGCCATCGACGCGGTGCGTTTCGCAGTGCGCAACGGTGCCGATGAGGCCATGATAGTTTATCGCCGCAGCATGGAGGAGATTCCTGCGCACGAGGAGGAGATACGTCACGCCAAGGAGGAGGGAATCAAGTTCTTTACCCTGCACAATCCCGTGGAATACATAGCTGACGAAAACGGCCGTCTGTACAAGATGCTGCTGCAACGCATGGAATTAGGTGAGCCGGACGAGTCGGGACGCCGCTCGCCGGTGCCGGTGGAGGGCGACATCGTCGAGGTTCCCGTGGATATAGTGGTGGTCAGCGTAGGCTATCTGCCTAATCCTCCGGCATCGATACCCAATATGATAACCCGCAAGGGGGGGCAGATCGAGGTGGACGACGAGACGCTGAAGTCATCGTCCAACGGCGTGTATGCCGGCGGTGACATCGTACGCGGGCCGGCCACCGTGATTCTGGCGATGGGCGACGGCAGAAAAGCCGCAGCCTCAATGGCCGCGGCTTTCGAGGAGGCTATGGACAAAATCAAGCTGTAAGCCTCCGTAATTCTTTGGAGTTTCAGGCGTTGTGATCCAGATGCACGTCCATCTGCGGGAACGGGAAACTGAAGCCCTTCTCGGGAAGCTCCTTATAGATCCGCTCGTTGATGTCGAAATAGAGCGGCCAATAGTTGGAAGCATGAGTCCATGCACGGACCACGAAATTGATTGAGCTGTCCGCCATTTCGTTCAGACCGACGAATGGCGGACGCTCTACTTTATTCTGTACGCTCACCACGCGCTTGTCTATCAGGTTCTGCTGCTTGTACAGCTCGTCGTCCTCTATGTATTTCTTTACCACTCGCGGGTCGGCCTTCACTATCTCCATCAGTGCATCCTTGGCCTTGTCCAGATCGGTGCCGTAAGCCAGGCATACGGTCCAGTCCACGCGACGGTACGATTCGAGCGAGTAATTGTTGATAGAGCCGGTGGAAAGGGCACCGTTCGGCAGGATGATGGCTTTGTTGTCAACGGTATTGATCACGGTGTTGAACAGCTGGATGGACTTGACGGTGCCGGTGAATCCGTTTACTTCGATGAAGTCTCCTACCTTATAGGGCTTGAGCAGCAGGATCAGGACTCCGCCGGCAAAGTTCTGGAGCGTGCCGCTCAGCGCCATACCGATGGCGACGCCGGCCGAGGCGAAGATGGCCAGAAAACTGCTGGTCTCCAGCCCAAGGATGCCGATGATGCTTATGACCAAAATGAAGTACAGCACCATCCTGATGAGTGACAGCACGAAAGTTGTCAGGGACTGATCTATATGGCGGTGTGTCATGACGTTGTACACCATCTTGTATAGCTTGCGGATGATGTAGCGACCGACGTAGAACACCAGGATGGCTATACCGACTTTCAGACCGAACGAAATCAGACCGTTCACCATTTTCTGAATCAACTCGTCGAAACTGAGGCCCTCCAGACCTTTCCAGAACGATTGATTTGAGACTTCGGGCACCGGTATCTGCGGCGCGGGAATCTGGTCGGCCTGCGCCGACAGAAAACTTAATATGCTTGCTAAGTTCATATTCAATTCAACTGGGTTATTGTGTGTTTAAAATTATCGTGATTAATCCTGATTTATCGTGATTAATCCTGAGTTAAAAATCTCGGAGCTGAAGGCGCACCACGTTCTCCACATGATGGGTGTGGGGGAACATGTCGACGGGCTGTATGTCGGTGACTTTGTAGTCGTGATCCAGCAGTGCGAGGTCACGGGCCTGTGTAGCAGGGTTGCAGCTGACATAGACCAATACCGAGGGCTTGGCGCGCAGTATCACGTCAACCACGTCCTGATGCAATCCGGCGCGTGGAGGGTCGATAATCATGATGTCCGGACGACCGTGAGCGGCGATGAAGTCGTCGGTCAGAATGTCCTTCATGTCACCGGCGAAAAACTCGGTATTGTCCAGTCCGTTCACTTCGGCATTGACGCGGGCGTCGGCCACGGCGGCCTCCACATATTCGATACCGATCACCTTGCGGGCCTGACGCGCCACGAAGTTGGCAATGGTGCCGGTGCCGGTGTACAGGTCATAGACCAGCGGTTTTTCAGTTCCGGGTATCTCCTTGTCAAGACCGGCAAAACGGCGTGCCACCTTATATAGTTCGTATGCCTGGCGCGAATTGGTCTGATAGAAAGACTTGGCGTTGACGCGGAATTTCAGACCCTCCATCTCCTCGAGGATGTAATCGCGGCCGTTCCAGACAACCACTTCCTGGTCGGCGATGGTGTCGTTCACCTTGAGGTTGACCACATACAGTAGCGAAGTCACGTCGGGGAAACGTTGCTGAAGCGACGTCATTACTTCGGCTGTTTTTTCGGGATTGTCCTCGCCGAATGTCACGACTATCATCTTCTCTCCGGTGGAGGCGGTGCGAATCATCAGTGTTCGCAACAGACCGTGGTTTTCGCGGATGTTGTAGAAGCTCCAGCCTCGCTTGCCGGCCTCGTCATAGATGAAATTGCGTACTTCGTTGCCGAAATTCTCCTGCAGGTGACAGGCGTCTATGTGCAGCACTTTGTCAAATGCGCCGGGTATATGGAATCCCAATGCGTCGGGGCGGTCGGTAAACTCCCGGCCAGACTTGATGTCCTCCCAGCTGCGCCATTTCTTGGAGCTGAAGGTATATTCCATCTTGTTGCGGTAACACCAGATGTTTTCCGAGCCGAGGATGGGCGAGACGGGCGGAATCTCCACTTTGGCGATGCGCAGAAGGCAGTCCTCTACCTGTTGCTGCTTCCAGCGCAACTGCTCGGTATAGGGGAGATGCTGCCATTTGCATCCGCCGCACAGTCCGAAATGCGCGCACTTCGGTGTGACGCGTGATTCCGAAGGGTGTATCATGTTTGCGATATGTCCCTCGGCATAGCTGTGTTTCTTGCGGTCTATCTGTATGTCGGCTATGTCGCCCGGCGCACCGTAGGGTATGAACACCACGATGTTGCCATCGTCCTCGGGACGCCATTTCACCTTGGCTATGGACTTCCCTTCGGCGGCAATGCCTGTTATCTCGATGCCCTCCAGCAGTGGCAGCAGTTTCTTCTTTCTTCCCATAATTATTGTTCGCTGTTATCGCGGAATATACAATTCGTCTACAAAATTACTATAAAATTCCCAAATATAATAATCCCGCATCGGCTGTCGTTTAATTATGCGATAACCCCGAGTGCTTGCTACCTCGTTAAAAACAAGAAACATGATCGACAATCAATCTACGCCTCGCAAAGGCAAACCCCAGTTTACCCTTTACTTTCTCCTCCTGTCCGTAACTTTCTGCGTATGCATCATCGTGGCAAATCTGATAGAAATCAAGACCATAGATGTGGCCGGCGTCACGCTGACGGCAGGCATGATTATCTTCCCGCTTAGTTACATCATCAACGACTGTCTGGTGGAGGTCTACGGCTTCCGCAAGGCGCGTATAGTGATATGGCTTGGCTTCGCCATGAATCTGTTCGTCACGTTGGCGTTGCAGTTAGCCATAATACTTCCCGGCTCAGCAGACTGGACGTCGCAGGATGCAATGGAGGCCGTTTACGGCGGCGTGCCGCGCATATTGTTCGCCTCGTTCGTGGCGTTCGTGACTGGGTCGCTGGCCAACGCCTGGGTGATGAGCCGCATGAAGCTCGCCTCCGGCGGCAAACGCTTCTCGTTGCGCGCCATCGTCAGCACGATAGTGGGAGAGGGTCTGGACTCGCTGATATTCTTCCCGATAGCCTTCGGCGGCGTGTTGCCATGGAGCGTCGTGATCGGCCTGATAGTGGCCCAGACTCTGCTGAAGACCGTCTACGAGATTCTTGTGCTCCCCGTCACCATCTACACCGTGCGCCGCCTCAAGCGGCTCGAATCCCTTGACACGTTCGACACCGACCTCCGCTTCACCCTGTTCAAGTAGAAACGGTATTAAAGATTTAGACATCGGTTTTGTCAGGCGACAAAACCGATGCGGGGACGTGTGGAGGCGAGGGAAAGCGACGGCACAGGGGCCGGGATGTCGGAGGCCTGGATTTCGGTCAGTGAGATGTCGTCGTCGAGGCCGCCGTTGATTACACGGACGGCCATAGTAGGGAGAATCTCGGTCTGGATCATGTTGATGACATGACGGGCGTTGCCGAAAGTCTTATCGCGTTGTGCGTAGTCGGTGTTGAGGCGTGCGGTTAATGCCAGGCGCGCATCGTCGGAGAGGACGTAATTGTTGCGTTTTAGGTATTTTTCCGCTATCTCCATCAACTCTGATTCCGTGAAATCGTCAAAAATGTAAATGTTGGAATCGGGAATGCGTGACTTGAATCCGGGATTCATGTCGAACATACGCTTCATTTGGTCGGAATATCCCGCAAGCACCAACATCCAGTCTCGGTTGGAGTCATCGGCCAATGCAGTAAGTAATGTCTCGATCACGAACTTGCCGGGATCGCGCGGGTCATTGGGCTGATACAGCTGGTATGCCTCATCTATGAAGAGAATACCACCCTGTGCTGCTTCAATGGCCTCCATGGTTTTCTCGGCTTCGGAGTTATAGTTCTGTCCGAGTAATGTGGCGCGCTCGCGTACTACCACATGGCCCTTGGACAGCATCCCGGCGCGATGCAGCATCACTCCCATCATCTTTGCGACGGTAGTCTTGCCGGTACCGGGAGATCCGAGAAACATGGCGTGAAGTGGAGAAGAGGTAGAAGGAAGCCCTCGTTCCGAGCGCATTTTGTTGAAGCGTACCACACGCTCGTAGACTGTCAGTTTCTCTTTAACTGAACGCAGTCCGGTCAGATGATCCAGTGTCGACAACAGTGACTCGTCGTGTTCTGGTTCATTATCAGAATCCGTATCAGATTCATTCGTATCTGTCTCTGTCTCTGTCTCTGACTCTGTTTTCTCCTTCTGTCCGGCGATGAAATCGTCAAGCAATTTGTCGAAATCCATTGTCTCGGCCTGCGAGGAGTGTGATTCCGGGTGTCGGATGGCAATCCATCGGTCCATGACTGCGTTTGCCGAGTACTCGTTCAGAGGTTCGATGTCCGTACCGAACCATTTGCCGCTTTCGGTTTCCTCATCAGTGGCGAATACGAATCCGGCGATAGGATATTCCATGCACAGCAACTCGGCATAGAACATACCGTTGCGGTCGTAGGAGGTGGTGAATGGATATTCCACATACCAGATATTGTCCTTGAAATCATCACTGTTCGTGCAACGCGGTTCGGCGAACATAACGAGTGGCGTCTCCTCGTCGGGCACGTAAAGCCGTAGCTCAAGTTCGGGCAATACCGACGGCAATCTATACCCAAGTTTCTGCTCGATGTTGAATCGAACATAATACTTTTGTCCGTCATCGGTAGTTAGGGACTTATACAGTTTGTCTTCCCAAGCCGGCCGAACACCGCCATCGCAGACGCCATACCATTCCGCGGGATGCGGCAAAGGGTTGGCGTCAATCAGCCGGAATACGCGCTGGTCTATGGTATGCGAGGCAATCGGGTCGTCTATCACAAGTTTGAAGGTATGGCCCGGTATTATGCCGTCGGCGGGGAAGTGGGCGTAGTAATCCTTGAAGCATTCCTGTCTGCGCAGGATGATCTTCAGAGGTAGTGAGGCTACCTCGCAGCGTGAGGTGACATCCACCAGGGTCAGCGTGACATTGCGGCGTACGCCGCTGTCGAAGCGCTCGTTTGTGGCAGCGATCTTGACAGCAATGCCTGCCAACGAAGGTTCAGCGATAAAATCGCTGCGGTCGTCGAAAGGAAACTGGTTGATAAGAGCCAGATCGTCGACCTGGTCCTGATTGTAGGTGTAGAATTGAATCTGACCTACATAAATCGGTGATTTTTTGTTCATACAGTTTTTATTAGTTTAGATATTTAAAAAGTTGATAAAGTTAAGAGAATACCAAGACTTGCGAAAGACTGACTATTATCTTAACTTTTTAAACTACAATACATTCACCACTATTATCGCAAGGAAATCCTTGCGAAAATACCGGAGGCCTTCCTCCGGAGCCGTTCCCAATACGTCATGGTACTATCTGTCCCGATGGCCTGAGGATACGTAAGGACGCACCACGGGCTGTCAGGGCATTTCTGCGGTTGGAAAACGTTGGGTAAATGTCACTATGCGCACCACATCTCCGCGTCGCCGGGAGGGGCGACACCGCCGAATTTGCTGTTGTCGAGATGTAGTTGCTTCATAGCTGTAGAAACTGTATGAAAACGAGTTGCGCCACAATGGCCGAGACTCATCGTGGCGCAAAATTAATAAAAAAATCTGTTATTGCAAATTCTTATGCAATATAGCCAATGCTGATTCGTGTTTTTCGACAAGGCGATGATAGCCTATATTGCGACCCCGTTCCATTTATGCTATTTAAGCATCGTCCTTAAATTATCAATAGCATATACATTATTATAGAGCTATTTATGCCCAACCCGAATTAAGGATGGAGGGAGAGAAGCGTGACCGGATTTTTACCACATCATGTTCCACCTTGACCCCTGGATGAGTAGCCTTGATGTCATCGACATAGTCGCGGGCCGAGTTATAGTCATCGAAGACGGTGGTGGATTGATACTCAGTCACATCACCATTCCCTTCAAACTCTGTAATGACCTGAATGCTTTGGCCGAGATCATAAACGATTACCGGTGTGACAATCAATCTGTGGTTCCCTCCGGAGGATTTGAGGTGTTTTTCATAACTACTGACGCTTCTCTTTGACTTGAAAGCATAGACCGCATTGAAACGATATGCTCCATCAGTTAACAATAAGTCGGTTGCAATATAGATTTCCATTCCTTCGTCCTCTATATCTCCGTAATTGAAATATCGTTGGTGAAGCTTTTCCAAAAGGTCGTCAGTGAACTTGATGCCGCAAGCATCTCCCAAGACCGCATCACAATCGCAGTAAGGGCAGATCACGGTCTTGCCTTCGTCCGAATAACCGTCTATTTCCGAGGGCCTGAAGAATGTTCTGCAACTGATGCAGTAACAGACCTGAGAGGCTTCCACTTCTTCCCGGTTGTGACCGGTGTGCATGTGTGCGCTCTTCAGAGTGTCTTCATTCTTCTCAAGTGCATGCATATTTCAGATAAACGTTTACTACATACTTATGTTATGTTCCGATATCATCCGGTCAACCCAGTGGTCATCGTCGTCGTCAAGGCCGGTCCAGTCCGGGTAAGCAAGGAAGTCTTTTACAACATTTTTCCCGTTTACATCTTCTATGACACGAATAAGAGAGTCTTTGTAGGGAATGTTTCCCTTTACCTCGAATGCCTCCTGTCCGAATTCGTTTACGATATAGTAAACCACCTTGCGGAAAGTCTCATCATCGATATCACAGTTATACGCCCGTGCATCCGTAACAATATCGACAACAGGTGTGATGTCCTCTTCATTCTCCTCCTTCCAGGATTCAAGCTCGGTCAAGGCCTTTGACACAAGCTGATCAAGGGGAGCGCCGAAGAAGCAATGGGCCAGATCCGGATCCTGCGCCTTGTCCCGCATAAGCAGACATTGAGGTGCATTGCGGCTGAGGTCTTCCATGTGACTGAGAATCGAAGATGGCGTCAGCGGAGCCTTGAGGCGCTTCAGATAGATGATGAAAACCGGTTTAGCCCGATTTTCCGCAGCTTCATCATCTTCCACCTCCTCCTCATCATCATTCACCGCATCTTCTTCCGGTTCTGTTTCTTTGGCGACATTCACTTCAATCACATTCTCCTGTTCTGATTCCTGTTCTTCAGGAATCAGAACACGTGTCAGGTCATCTTCAGTTGCATGAAGGGAGTCGCAGGTATCTTCTCCGCGATCCGGCTCGGATTGTCTTACATCCATTCCGAGCTGGTGCTTCAGTTCACGGATACCTGCCAGGGCGGGCGACTCTTTGGATGCCTTATCAATTCCGCCTATTGCGGATTTTAATTTGTCAAATAGTCCCATAAGAATTATTAATTGTATTTACTTCTCCAGTGTCGAGGTTCCGATGGTGCTGTCTGCAATCCTCTGAATAGAGAGGATAGCAGACAGCAAACGAACACCTGGCCGTTTATCATTGTCTGCCTGCGCTGCTTTCTTCTTGCCGGTATTATCAGAGGATAATGTCAGGAAACTATGCAGGCTGTCCGGTTTTATTTTCCGAAGAGCTTTGAAAAAAATGATTTTTTTGGCTGGTCCTTTTCGTAGAAAGCAAAGTATTGTGCGAACGAGGGGTCATTGCGGAAACTTACGGAAGCAGCTGTGATACAGTTTTCGAACACTACCCAGTAAGCATGGCTGAAATCCTCGCCCTTAAACATGTTTCCAAGGCTATTATAGCCCTTCTTGCTGCCGTTCCTGTCGGCTTTGGGGCGCACAAACGCAAGCAAATCCAGTAACTCGCCGCGCGAATCTCCTATAACTACATTCACAATGGCATTGTATTTTTCTTGCGCACATTGCATTTGCAGTTTCCACAGTTTCGTATCACTCCCCATCATCTGGCCGACCATACCGCTGTTTGAGAGCCTTTTTATCTCATCTTTGTATGAGTCGCCGATCTCTCGTAAGGCTTTCTGTAATTCCACTGCGGCAGTGTTCTTATTGCCGGTCTCATTGAAAGCATAGTTACATGCCGGACATACTACCGTACCGCTTTGAATCGGATATCCGCAGTTCGGACATTTTTTTAATGAGCCCATTTTGCTTCTTCGGTCGTTCTCGGCATCTTCCGCTGCTTCGGCCTGATGACGCTTCTGGAGTAGGGACTGAATATAGACATCCAGTTCATCAATGTCGATACCCTCTTTCTGAGCGCGCTTTATCAGAACACTCTTTTCCTGTTCGGTTAATATGCCGTCCTGAAGGGTCGCTTCAATCAAGCTTTCCATTTCGGGTGAAAACATTCCCATTGCAATTAATTTTTGAATACATTAGATATTGTAAAAAGGAATCTCTTATCAGAATCCGGGCATCTGCGGCGGCATTCCGGGCATAGGGGGCATTGCGTTGGCGAAAAGTGGCTGCAGTTCCGCTACCTGACCGGCGAGTGCCCACTGCGCCATTCCCTGCTTCCAGACGTATGTCTGGGCTGTAAGTTGTCCCTGCTGGACGAGCTGTTTGAGCTGCTGCCAGTTGAAGGGACCTGCCTGCTGACCGTTTACGCCTACCATATACTGTACATTCGGTTCCTGCGCCATCTGCGGAGCGCCCATTCCCGAGCCGGACATCTGTGGCATACCCATTGACGACTTGGCGGCAAATGCGTTCAAGCCATTGTCGGTGGCGTTGTTGAGTACATTGGCGTTGAGATTGGCCTGATGCGCGCCGAGGAACGTCTGTTCGGTCTGCAGACGGCTGGCACGTTGCATCTCTTCGCGCTGTATACGCATGGTCTCGCGCTGATGTTCCAAGTTCATGCGCTGCATCTCCTCCTGACCTCCGAAATTCAATTCATGCTGACGGCGCATCATATCGACGTTCAGGTCGCTCTGTGTGTTGAAGGCATTGAGGTCGGAGTTGTGCTTGGCCATGACGCGTTCCTTCTCCAGGTCTGCCGTCAAGGCTTTCAGCTCACGGTAACCACGGCTGTCCTTGTCCACCATGATGCTGGTGATGTCCAGACTGCGTACCTTAATGCCAAACAGGCTTTCCACTTTCGGAACAACATAGCTCTCGACCATATTGCTGATTTCAAGAACCTTGCGTTCTATCTGAACGACCGGAATCTGGGCCTCGGACGGAGCGTTGCTTACAACAGCCTTTACGAATTTCGTGACAGTGCCGCGCAATTTGTTCTGGAAGGTTTCGTCACTGTAGGCCTCACGCTTGTTGATGCTGTGGAATAGCTCGAGGTCCTCGATAGCATAGACTATGGATCCATGTACCGATACCGGAACACCGGTGTCGGTGAGACGCGGATCGAACACATCGAAATAGGGGACAGCCAATGACAGCTGGCTTCCTGTGCTGAGGTTACTGAGATTCGTGAGGTTGTTTTCCTCTACGCGGCGTGCGGCGGCTTCGGCCGCTTTCTGCTTTTCCGCCTCAACCTCTTTTGCTGATTTAAAACCGAAAATTGACATATAGTTGTTTTAATCGTTATGTTTAGTTCACTTGGTCGAGTATACTCTCTTGATGCGGCCGTTGCCGTCGGTTTCCACCATTTTGGCAGGACTGAACATATCGCGCGGGTCGGTGTAGTTGAAGCTATAACCCACTTCATAATTACCGTCTCCGAGGGGTCGGCTCAGCGCATCGATGCTTTCGAGGCATTGCGGAGGCAACCCCAGGGCCTGATATACATATTGCTCGGTCATTGACCGGATGGCGGTCAGATTACCGTCGACATATCCTCGCACCTGGTCGAGCACGCTTTTGCCCGCGGATTTCTGCATGATCCGTTGCTTCATTGTTTTCCTTACAGGCATCGGAACCGATTTTACCTCTCCGGCCGGTATGGAAGTATTGTTGCGGGCAGCCGCCAATACGTCCTCACGTTGCTTGACATGAAGCATGGGATTGCCGTAAAGACAGAACATCAGAGCGGTGCTGAGAGAGAAACCGTCGTGCTCCACATGACGCATCATGTTGAAGTAATCGCATTTAGCCTGAAGCAACGCCCGTCCGGCAGCCATTCCCTTGAACTGATACAAGGGGAACAGACGCATGAATACTTCGCTGCCTGTGCCGGGGTGCAACAGAAGCTCGCGGGTCTCGTCAGTCTCGTAATCGCTATACATCGGAACCGGAATGAGCGAACCGACATACAGCAGTATACCGCCTCCGTACAATGCGCTCAGGACCATAGACTGTTCACGGCTATAACCTCCCTTGTAACGTGCCCCGAAACATGCGACGGTATTAAGTACCCTTGCGCTGCTGAGATGCAACATCGAAGGATTGAACGCCTCGCCAGTGCTGTAGAACCCGGGCATGTCCGGAGCATCGGCACCATGAAGGTTGAACATCAGCATACCGGAATGCGATATCGAGTTCTTGTAGATGCTCATGGCCTCATCGTTATCGGTGAGCACGCCCGGACTGACGTACATCCTGTCGCGGACCAGCGAGGGGTCATCGGCCTCGCAAAGTAGCGGCAGATGCTGACTCATGGTAGCACTGGCAGGAATCCAGTCCGAATTGCTGTTCATCACGACCGAGCTGACGGAAATACCGCCCCCGAATGCGCCGCTGAGATTGAAGTAAGCTCCCAGATCGCTTGCCGGATCAGTCTGCAGATAACCATCCTCAAGCGGCAGACGGGCCACATTGTTGCGGGCGTTCCTGACATCGAGAGTAAAGTTGCCGCCATCGACCAGATCGGGCAGGAACGTACCGTCGAAACTGTAGCATGTGTCGGTAGGAATAGTCCCGCTGCCATATTCGTATGGATCGTTTACCTCGGGCACAGGTATGACATCGGCGCCTCCGACAACAAGCAGGTGCAGGTCCGGACCGGCCGGAAGTCCGTAATCGGATATAAACTGCGATATGATGCGGTTATATTCAGTCCAATCATTGGACTGCATTGATGCGTACATATCGGCGACATCAAGAAAACCCCAGTGCATCTGTTGCGACTCGGCTGTTTCGAAGAAGGGTTGGAACACAGCTATGATTTCTTCGCGCGTCACACCATATTTCTGAGCCAACATATTCGTGTCGGTGAGCAGAATGCCATAATGTTCCTTAAATTCATCCGGTGCCTCCTTGGTGTAGGAACACATCGGAGTCTGCGACGGGAGGGGAGGAACGTCATGAGGCATAGATGGAGCCGCCCCGGGCATCGGAGGAGCGGAGAAGCCTTTAGTCATGGAAGGCTGCCATGTATTCTGCATTCCCTGCATCTGAGGCACTGTGCCTGCGGAGCCCAATTGCATAGACTTCGCTGCCTGCAGAGGATTGAAACCCTGCATCTGGTTCAAGTTTACATTCTGAGGGTTGAATTTTGGCATGGACGGAGGGGTCATCATGGATTCCATACCTTTGGCTTTAGGCCGGTGTTTGAATTCCCTGAGGGTCTGAGCGGAGAAAAACTCTTTGAACTCACCTTTCGAGGCATTACCCTTGAGAGTATCATCGATGGCATACCATAAAGGATAGAGAGTCTCGCTCATTCCAGCCTCCGTGGCCTTGGCCAGATAGGCCGCGGCCTGCTCCGAATAATAACTGTCGCCTCCGTTGTAGTTATAGTCCCAAAGATTGTCCAGTGCCATAAGAACGGCCACGTCGCCTTGCGGCGCACCGAAACCGCCGAGACGCGGCAACAAAGCCTCCGCCGTCTGTACGTTTCCCAGCTTTACGTATGCCACGTGCGCCCAGAACAGCTGCCAGTAATTGTCCGTAGGAGTATTGATGAAGCTGATGGTGCACTTCTCGGGATAAAGGCTTGCAAGAAGCAGATGATAATAGAAATGCACGTCATTGCTTTGGGAAGTGGCCGCTATTTTCTCCAATGCGGTGAACTTACGCGACAACACGTCGGTGTTGTTTGTGCGCAACGCGTGGTATATTTCTTCAAGAAGCTGCCGAGACAGAAAGTTGTTGGCATCGTCCGACGACAATACCATTGCGCTCCGTCTCACTTCCTCGATAATGGCTATGGCGGCCTGCTGCGGAATCTGCAGCTGCAGGCGTATGCGGTTCAGCTCGGCCATCTCACGCTCGTCGAGTATGCCGTCATTGAACCGTTCGCACACGGCCTCGAGAAAGGCCTGTTCGTTAGACTGGCGTAGTTCGGAGTCGGTCTTGGGCGCCTGGTATATCTTGTTATGGATGGTCTGGTTATTGGTCGTGTTGTTTGTCGTGCTATAGTTGCTCACGTTGTTGGTCACATCGTGGGAATCAGTATGAATACCACCTACAACAGCTGCGTCGCCATCCAGATTTATTCCTGAGTTCATAGTAATTAGTTTTTTACCATTGGAAAGGAGCTCCGCAGTCGGGGCATGCAGGAGTTCCATGTGCAATTCTGATGGTGTGGCCGCAGTTATAGCACTGACATTCTATTACATCTGCGGTCTGTTGAATCTGAGGCGTCTGGAGATTTGGGTTTTGGACGCCACCGTTAAAGGCATTGATGTTGGATGCCGCAGCTGTGCTTACCTTGGAGATATTATCAATGGCCACATCCTGCAGATGCTCGTTGCGAGCCTGCTCGTGGGCCTGTTGTGCCTGGAGAGTGTCGATACGTTGCTGCTGGGTTGACTGGAACGCACCGCTGACACCGGCAGCAGTATCCTTGATCATTCCGGCCATCTGCATCATGGCGTTCATCTGTGCGGTGTTGTTTTCCTGCTGCATCCGGAGCATCTGTTGCATCATGGCCTCCTTGTCGGCGGATGCCGAGCGCAGCGTCTCCATTTCCTTTTCGGAATTATAAGAGTTGGCCATGGCAATCTGTGCATCGTCGGAGAGGTGTGACAGCTGGGCCGCACGAATCTGTTCGGCACTCATGTTTGCAAAAAGGGTGTCACGGTTCATCTGTTCGTTGGCATGGATTGACGCAACATTCTCGTCATGTTGATATTTCCGGGCGTCTATCTGTGCCTGCATCTGGGCCATGGCCTGAAGCTTCTCGATGTTGCGCTGGTGACGGTTACCCTCCATGCGGTCCTCATCTTCGCGTGTGATGCGTTCGCGTTCGAACTTACGATCTTCGTCCTCCATGCGCCATGAACGAGCTTCAAGACGGTCCTCCCGTTCAATCTGACGGTGACGCATCATCTGCTCGAAATCGTATTCGTCCTCGCTCTTCTTGCGTCCCGTCATGCGGTCGTATTCCCGCTGCTCTATGGCCCAGGCACGTTCGCGAGCCTCGTCTTCTATGCCCCAGTTACGGCGACGTTCCAGATCCTGACGTTCCCATTCATGGTCGGTGAGCATGTCGCTTAAAGCCCATTCCGCCTTGGTGCGGGCCTCGTCGATCTTCTGCTGGCTCTGGATGCGCATTAATTGGGTGATTTCCTCGCGAGGAATCTTCTTATGGGCCAATGCGTCCTCGAGTGCCTCTATTTCATCCTGCTTTACCAGACGGCTTTTCCTCAGACTGTCAAGAGCTGTCTGCTCTTCTTCGGCAGTGGTGGCCTGCCGGATACGGCGCTGGCTGTCAGTAAGTTCAATGAATTCTTCAAGCTCATTGTCGTGCAGAAGCCGGTCCATGTTAAGCTTCTGCATTCCGTGGCGAAGATCTTCTGCCGTACGGGCGGAAAGAAGCTCTTGACTGTTGGCTTCCACCTCCATGCGGTTACGGAACTCTCCGGTGCGCTGCATGAAGTCTATTTCGCGCTCTGTGTTGTATAGCTGTCGCTCAACATTACGGAAGCGTTCGAAATCAGCATTGCTGTCAGTGATGGAGTGTACTGCCGAGCATTTTATTCCATGCAGACGCTGGTCGACAGTCTGACGGATTCGATCCTTTAGATTGTCTACCGACTCAGGAGACAGTCCCGTCGCATCGTATGTGGCGTTGCGGAGCTCGGTCTTGAGCAAAGTCTCTATGGACGGAGAGAGAATGTTGTAAATATCTGTAGTAGTAAAACGTGTACGATCGGAAAGGTAATTGACCACCAACTGGTGAACATCGCTGACACATACTTCCAGTGAAACTCCAATTTCCACGTTCTGAATGCCAACGGGAACAGTATATGGTTGGAATTCGATGTTGCCTTCGTTGTCTATGTTGCCGCCGAAGGTCAGGGGAATATGTCTGTCACTTACGATATAGACAGACATCACCGGAGCTTGCGTAAGTCGTGCAAGAATTCTGGCATAATCTATCTGGCGTTTCTTTACTTTCTCATCCTTCTTTTTCTCACCGAAAATGAGTCGGCCTACCCATCTTGCGGCACGTCCCATTTCACCGACTACACCGAGTTCTCGGAAAGTCGGTTGGATGTTGCGTCGGGCGGCGAGGCGTCTGCGCTCCTCTTCCGACATTTGCTTTTCGGCCTCATCAATAGCCTTTTTGATTGCAGCCTGCTCTTCTTCTATCGACTTATAGAACAGGTAGGCACCGGCCGAAAGCGATGTGACAAGTTCACCGTTGGCAAAAATCAATGCCGAACAGCCCTCCTGTACGATAATACCTTTGAGTTTCTCGATTTCTTCAAGCTCGCTTTCCTTGATGCGGCGTGCCACTTCGCCGGGCTGGATGTTCCAGATAGCCCGGCCTCTTACAACCTCGACGCCATCCACAAGTTCCATGCTGCGTCGGTCAGCGGCACGTTCAGCGTCTCGCTCAGCTCTGATACGGGCACGCTCCGCTTCCTCCTGAGCCCTGCGGGCGTCCTGTATCTCTTGTCGAGAGCCACGAGCCTGTTCGCGAAGAGCTTGATTCTGTTCGTCAGCAATTTGACGGTTAAGTGCTCCTCCGGTCAATGCGTTTGCTACGGAACGAACCGTGTTTGTAAAAATTCCTTTATCAGGACTTGCGTCAGGAGCGATCGTCTGTGGCCTTGCGGGTTTAGGCATGCCTGGCCTTGGCATCGCGGGTTTAGGCATAGATGGTTTTGGCATACCGGGTGTAGGCATGCCTGGCTTTGGCATCGCGGGTTGAGGCATAGGTGGTTTTGGCATACCGGGTTTAGGCATACTTGGGAGTGGCATGCCCGGTTGAGGTCCCAAAGAATTTTTACTTGAGATCTCTGTAGATTTATGGTTATTAAGTTGTCCTGCCGGCTGTCCGCATTTTAAGCAGAAAGATGCCCCGGGAGCCAAGGGACTTCCACACTTTAAGCAGTTCATGTATCGTTTAAGATGTTATATTATACGTTGTTATTCCTATAATAGCCCGATGTATGTGTCCGTGACATCAGGCAATAATCGTCTGATTCTTAACAGACTCTTGAAAAGAGATTTGGACGAATTATATTATTTTATATAGGAGGTATTTAAGATTTTGAATTATATAAATTCTCAATTAAATCTGCAGAATATACATGTTTAATAACATAAAAATGTCTGTTTTTAGTAAATTTTTAGTAACTTTGCTTCAAAATAAGTATCTCTTTTCAAGAGATTTGGACGGTTACAAAACAAATAACTTCTCAGTATCGATTGATACTGAGAAGTTATTTGTTTTGCGGCTAAGAACTATGGGTATTGCTATTTCAGGCTTTTAAGGATAAGGGAATTGGCGCGGTCGATGACGGCGGTGTCGAGGCTGTCGAGATAGATGCGTGTGGTGTTTTCGCTGTCGTGTCCAAGTCCTTCCGAAATCACCGAAAGCGGAATGCCTTTGGCTTTGGCAGCGGATGCCCAGCTGTGGCGTGCCACATAAAGTGTAAGCGGGAAGTCAAGTCCAACCATTGTGGCTACACGTTTCAGATTGTGGTTGATATTGTAGCCGACGTTACGGTAGGTGTACCGTTCGTTGGTACCGGGATTACGTATGATGGGCAGACGGTACTCGCTTGTGTTTTCGGGATATTTGTCAAGGGTCTTCTGCATTTCCTTAGTCCATGCGATGAGCAGTCGCTGACCCGTCTTCTGACGGCGATAGGAGACGTAGCCGTACCTGAGATCGGTTTTCTTTAGAAACGCCATGTCTATCAGGCTCATGCCGCGTAGATAAAAACTCATCATGAACATGTCGCGAGCGAAATCAAGACATGGTGTCGATGACAGGTTCAACGACTGAATCTTCTTGATATCCTTGAGAGGGAGTGCCCGTTTTATGGTCTTGTCTATTCCGGTGTATACCCGGCGGAACGGCTTCCGGTTCTCAATAATGTCGTTTTCGACGGCGCGGTTGTATACGGCGCGGAGAATGCGCATATAGAAGGACGTGGAATTAGGTATTACGCCTCTGCTCTTGTTCCATGCCTCGTAGTCCTCCATAGTTCCGGATGTGATGCAGTCAAGCATTATGTCCTCGTTGTTACGGAAGCGCTTGAAGCTGTTGAGAGTGGACCGGTAGGTCTCGGATGTGCGGTGCCTGCCATTCTGCTGCATCCTGACTATGATGGCCTCCATGAAACTGAACAGAGAGTATTCCAGTTCATAGCGGCTGAACTCGTCGATGACATCATCGGCGGTATAAATAAGACCACTGGCATCAAGGCGGCGGACTATTTTGGTGAGTCTCTCTATGTCGAGACGGATTTTCTCGCGGATGGAGAGAATATATCCTTTGCGTTCGCTATGCAGGGTTGTGGTGACGGTAGAGCGGTGTTCATTCCATTCGGATGCAAGTATCTTATACTCCGTGCGAAGCTGACGCACCTTGCGCTCGTGGATAATCTGATAATAGACTATGCCCTCGTGTCCCACTACAGTAGAGGGCCGAAATTTTACTTTAACTGATGCCATTATTTCCGATATTAATTATCAATTATGCAAATGTACATATTGAAGTTGGGGCAACGCTTCAATAAAATATTATTTTTTGAGTTTAGGTAGAAAGGGGGTGTTGGGTTGTTATACAAAAAGTGAATCAACAACCACAAGATAATAATCAAGTACGAAACAGGTAACGTGGCTATATGACACCAAACAGACATTATGCCGGACTGACGGACTCGCAGGTAGCCGAGAGCCGTAAGATACATGGCGGCAACATTCTGACACCACCGCCCCAGGCCAAGTGGTGGAAGTTATTACTCGAGAAGTTTTCCGATCCTCTTATCATCATCCTGCTGATAGCGGGCGCTCTATCCATCGGCATAGCGGTATACGAATACATGCAGCTGGGCCAAGGTCCAGAGGTATTCTTCGAACCCGTGGGCATCTTTATGGCGATCGCGCTGGCCACGGGACTGTCGTATATATTCGAGGCACGCGCCAACAAGGCGTTCAAGATACTGAACCAGGTGAACGACGACGAGCCTGTGGAGGTAGTGCGCAACAAAATGGTGACGACCATACCGCGCAAGGATGTGGTGGTTGGGGACATCGTGATGCTGAATACCGGCGACGAGATACCGGCCGACGGCGAGTTGCTGAACTGCATCACGCTGAGCGTGGACGAGTCGTCGCTGACCGGCGAACCGTCGGCGCGCAAGTCCATTGACCCCGAGCAGTTCGACAAGGATGCCACATACCCGTCCAACCACGTGATGCGAGGCACCAAGGTGATGGAAGGTCATGGCGTGATGCGCGTGCTGAAGGTGGGCGACGCCACTGAAATGGGCGGTGTATTCCAGGAAGCCCAGATAGACAAATCGGTCAAGACGCCCCTTAACGAGCAGCTGGACCGGCTGGCCAAATGGATATCGAATGTCAGCTATATAATTGCAGGTCTGGTTGTTGTAGGACAGCTGATACATCTGGCTCCTCAGATGGGCGATATGAGCCTGCCGCAGATACTTGCACACGTATTGAAGACACTGATGATAGCAGTGACGCTGATAGTCGTAGCGGTGCCCGAAGGTCTGCCTATGGCGGTGACGCTGTCGTTGGCTTACTCCATGCGTCGCATGCTGAAGACCAACAACCTGGTGCGCAAGATGCATGCCTGCGAGACCATGGGCGCAACCTCCGTGATATGTACCGACAAGACCGGTACGCTGACGCAGAACCAGATGCAGGTGTACAAGGCCGATTTCTTCGGCCATCCATCGGATCAGGTGATATATGAAGGCATAGCCGCTAACTCCACGGCGCAGCTCGACGTCTCCAAAGAGAAGCCGGTGGTACTCGGCAATCCTACCGAAGGCGCCCTCCTGCTGTGGCTGCGCGAAAGGGGAGTGGACTACACCACGCTGCGAGAGAATTCCGAGCACCTTGAGGAACTGCCCTTCAGCACCGAACGTAAATACATGGCCACGGTTGTGAAGTCGACGGACGGCAAACGGATATTGTACGTGAAGGGTGCGCCTGAGATAGTATTCGGCATGTGCGGCGACACCGCCGGCGTGACCAAGGAGGAAATAGACGCCCGGCTGCTCGAATACCAGGGCATGGCCATGCGTACATTAGGATTCGCATACAGCGAGCTTCCCTCCGACGGCAAGGAAGTGCTGAACAATGGAAAGATAGAATCCGGCAACCTGACATTCCTCGGCATTGTGGCTATCTCCGATCCGGTTCGTGCCGATGTGCCCGATGCGGTGCGTGAGGTGCTGAACGCCGGCATCAAGGTAAAGATAGTGACCGGCGACACTCCCGGCACTGCCAAGGAGATAGGCCGTCAGGTCGGCCTATGGGATGATGCCGTGGATTCCGACGTCAACATCATCACAGGTCCGGAAGTGGCCGGGATGAGCGACGAGGAACTGCGCGACCGCGTGAGTGAACTCAAGATAATAGCACGCGCGCGACCGTTGGACAAGAAGCGCCTGGTGGAGGCCCTGCAGGCAAACAACGAGGTCGTGGCCGTGACCGGCGACGGCACCAACGACGCTCCGGCTCTGCGTGCCGCGCACGTAGGCCTCTCGATGGGTGACGGAACATCCGTGGCCAAGGAGGCAAGCGACATAACCATCATCGACAATTCGTTCTCGTCAATAGGACGCGCCGTGATGTGGGGACGCTCGCTGTATCAGAACATACAGCGCTTCCTGCTGTTCCAGCTCACGGTGAACGTGGCGGCATGTCTTCTGGTAATGTTCGGTTCGTTCTTCGGCAAGGAGTCGCCGCTGACCGTGACGCAGATGCTGTGGGTAAACCTTATTATGGACACCTTCGGCGCGATGGCCCTCGCCTCGCTGCCGCCGTCGCCCGGTGTGATGAAGAACAAACCGCGCAACCGCAACGCTTTCATAATAAACAGGCCGATGCTGTTCGAACTGATTGGCGTCGGAGTGATATTCTTCGCGTTGACGTTCGGATTCTACATCCTGTTCAACCACGTTGACATCAAGTCACTGAAGGATCTGCTACACTTTACGTGGGGTCCTGAGGCTCCTATGTCGGTTTACGACATGACTTTGCTGTTCTCGATATTCGTATGGACGCATTTCTGGTACATGTTCGATGCCCGCGCGTTCGAGACATCCAAGAGCCTGTTCCGGCTCAAGATGAGCCAGGGCTTCTGGACCATAGTGTTGATTATCGTGATTGGTCAGCTGTTCATCACCGAAATGGTACCGAACTTCTTCAACGTGGAACCGATGCTGCGGACGGCCGACTGGAAATGGAATCCGTCGGGAGCCGAGGACTTGGGCATCATAATCCTGGCATCGTCGGCGGTGGTTTGGGTACGCGAGCTGTACATCCTCGTGACATGGCCATTCCGCAAACGCAAATAATACCATAGACGGTGTGGACGCGCTATGGTGCGTCCTTACCGCACATAAAACACCCCGCTGCTGTCCGGCAACGGGGTGTTTCGCGTTATGAAAGGGTCCTAATTGTAATTCTTACGGTAGTTTGTCGTACTCGGCGTCGCTGACGGGTTCAAGCCATACATTTTCGGTATTCTCACCGGGAACGCCGAAGGCGAGGTGTGCGAACCAGCTGTCGGCTGCGGCACCGTGCCAGTGCTTTACATTAGCGGGAATATGGATGACGGTGCCGGGTAGAATCTCCTGTGCGGGCTTGCCTTCCTCCTGATACCAGCCGCGGCCTGCCACACCTATCAGCATCTGACCTCCGCCCTTGGTGGCCTTATGTATGTGCCAGTTGTTACGGCAGCGGGGCTCGAACGTGACATTGGACACGTTGACCTGCTCGTTGGAAAGGGGAGCCAGATAGCTGTTGCCGATAAAGTATTTTGCATAAGCTGTGTTTGGTTCGCCGATGGGGAAGATCATCTCCTGCTGGAAACGCTCTTTTTCGGTCTCGGCGTCATCGTCGGCCCACACCTCTTTTGCGATGCGGAAGCCTGCCCATGCGTTGGGCCATCCGGCGTAGAAAGCGGCCTGTGTGAGCAGTGCGGCTATCTCCTTGCGGGTGATGCCATGCTTCTTGCCCATCATCAGGTGTGAGCGGAACGATGAATCGATCATCCCCTTGCCGAGCAGGATGGATATGGTGACCATGCTGTGGTCGTGCAGAGAGAGGGTTGAGTCGTTCCATACAGCCTCGCCGAAAAGAACGTTATCGTTAAGTTCCGCGAATTTGGGAGCGAAGTCGCCGAGCGCGTCATGTCCGGCTGTCTGTATAATTTTCTGTTGTGCCATAACATTGAATGTTAAGATACTGAGTAATAATGCTGAAAAAAGTTTCTTCATATCGTGTGACAATATTGCGGTATGTGGTAGTTTTATGATCTACGATGCAAAATTACAAAGTAATTGTCAAGATGTCAGTATCCCGAATACGGAATAAATTATCACTTTTACGGATTATGGTCAGATGTAGTGTGGTCAGGCTCCTGATATTTGCCGTCTACCTTGACCGGCTCGATGTGGAGGCCGATGAAGGTCTTGTCACCGAAGCGCTCGCGAAGTTTGCGTTCGATGTTAGAGGCATGTTCATGGGCATGATACAGGCTGATGTCACCCGGCAGACGCAGATGCATGGTCATGGCTATGTTGTTGCCGATGCGGCGCGTGTGCAGATGGTGGATGTTGGTGACGCACGGTTCCTGCTGCACAATCTGCATTATCTCGTTCTCCACGTCATCGGGAAGACTGTGCTCCAACAGTTCGTCAAGCGCCTGTTTCAGCAGTTTCAGTGCGGTGCCGACAATAAAGAAGCTGACTATCACAGCAGCGATGGGGTCGAGTACTGTCCACTTTGCGCCGAGAAACAATGCGCCGCCTACGCCCAAAGCCGTGCCGAGCGATGAGAACGCGTCCGAGCGGTGATGCCAGGCATTCGCCACAACTGCCTGCGAACCGGCCTCTTTGCCAGCCTTGACGGTGAAGCGATATGCCCACTCCTTGAGGATGATGCTGAGGATGGCTGCGGCAAAGGCAATGAAGCCGGGGCGGGGCAGAGGATTGCCTATGATGGCCTGATATATCTTGCAGACGCCGTTGCAGCAAATGGCGATGCCGACGCCAAGCAGCCCCAGGCCAATGATGGCCGTGGCCAGCGTCTCGTACTTGCCGTGACCGTAATCGTGGTCCTTGTCGGCTGGTTTGCCCGCGATGCGGACAAACACGATCACAACTATGTCGGTAAGGAAGTCGGAAAGCGAATGCACCGCATCAGCAATCATGGCCGCCGAATGGCCCAGGATACCGGCCAGAAACTTGAACACCACGAGCACGGCGTTGATGACGCTGCCCATCAGCGTGACGCGATATATCTGCCGTTCACGACTCGCGTCACATTCCGTATTGTTGTTGTCTTTATTGTTTTCAGCCATAATCTTCTAAACAGTATGAATAAACTCTAAAATTACGAAATAATCTTTGGATTGACAAAATCATGGATTTTCCGGCCAGGGGTGTTTGGGGTAGCGGCGGCGCAGTTCCTTGCGGACCTCGTGGTAGGTGGTGCTCCAGAAACTTGCGATGTCCTTGGTGAGCTGCACCGGCTTATAGCCAGGTGACAGCAATTCCATCAGCATCGGTCGGGTGCCGTTATCTACTCGCGGCGTCTCCCTGATGCCGAAACAATCCTCCAGACGTGCACTCAGAACCGGTGAGTCGGCACCGACACGATAGTCCAGACGTACGTTCCGGCCATTCGGTAACCGATAATGCGACGGAGCGATGGCATCCACCGACTGTTGCCGGTCGTATGTAAGCAATCCCCATATAACCTGACAGATGTCTATGCGTTTCAATTCGCGGGCGGTAACGGCATCACCTATATATAACGGCAACCATTCACGAGAAGTCTCCAAAAGCCTGTCGACCGAAACATCAGGCAATTCCAGTTCCGGATGCCAGCCGGCTACGGTTTCGATACGCTGGATCAATCGCGAGACATCGTCTGTGAACTCGAACATGCTGCGGCCATCCTTTACGGCAGCCGCGCATATCGCCTCGGTGATCTGCGCCCGGTCGATGGAATCCGAAACGGCCGTGTCAATCAACAACGCGCCTAAACGTAACTCGCGACGTGCCACGACGCGACCCTGCTTGTTGTCCCAATGCAGTTTTTCGGTCCAGGTTCCAATATCTTTTAATATCGACTCTTCGACCGGAGCTGCCAGAAAAATTCTTTTCCCTAATGATGCAATCGCCAGGAATTTCCTGGATGACAGCGTATCTTCGGCATTGATTCGAACCTCATCGCCGTTGGCCAGTCGGTAACGGCAGTCGGCCACCATCATGGCCGTTCTCTCGGGATATGCTAAGGCTATGAGCGCGCCTATAGCGGTCTGGTCAGGAATTATGTTTTCTTCCTTGGCGTTGACAAAGCGACGATACTGCTCTGCGATCTTTATGATGCGGCCGAATTTTCCGCCATTTCCACGGCGACGTGCCTCGCGAAGTAAAATTATGCGGGTGGTGATGTCGCAGTCGTTCTCATCGTTTATCGGATCCTTCTCATCGAGTATGGCCGCAATATCGGCCCCCAACGCCTTAGTGGCATTGTCATTGGTTACGGTCAGCATCTGCGCTATGCGCGGATGACAGGGGATGCGGGCTAATTTTTTGCCGTGAGGCGTAATCTCGCCCTTGTCGTTTACGGCCCCGAGACTCTGTAGCAGCTGACGGGCCTTGAACACCTTGTCGCGAGGCGGAAGCGTTAGCCAAGGGAGGACGAAGACATCGCTTTCGCCCCATGCGGCTATATCCAGCACCATAGACGATAAATCGGCTTCCTCGATTTCCGGCACACGGCTTTCCTTCATGCGCAGTTCTACAGGATTGGACCACATACGGTAACACACGCCTTCCGAAAGGCGTCCGGCACGGCCGCTTCGTTGTCGGGCCATGTCGAGCGATATACGCATCGTTTCCAGATGGCTGAGGCCGCTGCGGGCATCAAACACCATTCCTTTGTAGAAACCAGAATCAACTACCGTGCGGATACCTTCGATGGTCAGCGAAGTCTCGGCGATAGGAGTGGAGAGCACTATCTTGCGTGTTCCGGCTGGGGAAGGAGCGAGGGTGCGCCTTTGTTCCTCAAACGGCAGCATGCCGTAGAGAGTGCAGATGAGAATATCAGATGGCAGATTGGCGAGGTGATCTCGGCATTTCATTATCTCGCCATGTCCGGGAAGGAAGGCGAGTATATCGCCCGATTGTTCGCGCAATGCACGACGGATGGCTGCTGCTGTGTCGGCCACGCAGGTCGTGGCGTCGGAATCGGCTGCACGGATTATCTCTACATCGTATGCGCGGCCTTGACTTTCGATCAGCGGAGCATCAAAACGCCGGCATATATAATCGGTATCGATCGTGGCCGACATGATGACGATTTTTAGATCTGGGCGTATCAGCCGCTGAGCCTCGAGAGTCAAGGCGTATGCAATGTCGGAGTAGAGGCTTCGTTCGTGAAACTCATCGAAGATCACAACAGAAATGCCGTCAAGAGTGGGATCATCCACCAGCATACGCTGCAGGATGCCTTCGGTTACGACCTCGATGCGGGTCTGGGCGGAGACGCGGGACTCAAAACGGATGGTATAGCCTACAGTCTGTCCGACGCGCTCGCCGATCATGTCGGCCATACGCTGAGCAACCTGCCGCGCGGCAAGCCGCCGCGGTTCCAGCATCAGGATGCGTCCCGCAGAAGTATCAGTTAATATTGTGAGTGGCAACAGGGTGGACTTGCCCGCACCGGGAGGTGCGGTGACCACCACGCGCGGCTTATGCCTCAGGGCCGCGTTAACCTCGGCTGCTACTTCTCCAACCGGCAGCTCGTGTGTGTATTTATCTATCGTTCCTCTTAATTCCACCATAATTCCGCTAAATTACATAATAATTAGCATATCGGCATAATCTATGTTGAAAAATACTGAGGGTTTTGCATTGCAGGAGTGATTTGATTAATTTTGTAGAGAAAAAGGATTAGGGACCCTGCAAGGGGTATGATATATGCAAGATTTTGTAGCTATAGATTTTGAAACGGCAAACGGACGTCGCTCAAGCGTATGCAGCGTCGGGATCGTCGTGGTGCGCGGCGGAGAGATTGTAGACAAGTTCTACAGTCTGATACAACCGAAGCCGAACTATTATACATACTGGACTACCGAGGTGCACGGCCTGACACGTCGCGATACAGACGGTCAGCCTACTTTCCCTGAAGTGTGGGCACAGATAGAGCCTCTGATACAGGGACTGCCGCTTGTGGCGCACAACAAGCCGTTCGACGAGGGCTGTCTTAAGGCCGTCTTTGCCGAGTATGATATGGAGTATCCCGGATATCAGTTCTACTGCACACTCGCGGCGTCGCGTCGTTGTCTGAAGTTGCGCAGCCATCAGCTGCATCTGTCGGCCGCCGCATGTGGTTACGACATGGAGAACCATCATCACGCCCTGGCAGACGCCGAAGCCTGCGCCGCCATCGCCATGAAAATACTGTAAATGTTATGATGGATTTTTTTAAATACATGCAGTGGAAGGAGAGGACCGAGCGGAGACTGGAGCCATACTATAATCGCGGAGTAAACAAGCGGTTGAAGTATGCCATGTATGCGTCAATCGGGATATGTATTATTCTGCTGGTGTCGCAGCCCTTTTTCCTGGATCCGATGGATTATAGGAAATATACTGTCCTTTTATGGTTGCGTGGCTTTGCTGGGATTTTCGGTCTTATCTTTTTTATATTGACGGGGATATTGGTTTATCGCGTCAATGCCGAATATTATAAGGACAGGTGGAAAGCCGGTGATAAGACGGAGTGACGAGTAAGGGGGACGTACCGTCGTCGCTAAAGCACCGAACTGAAACAAAACAAGACGGAATATCAATACTAAATCAATTTGAAACATCATTTTTGGCGGTTTTAACATATTTTTATAATTTTGCAGTCTGAAAAGATTAAGGTTAGTAATTGAGGTTATAAAGATTAAGGTTAAAAATTAGGGGAAGCCGGTTGCGAGAAAGTGATTGATTGGCTTCCTATCGATGTTTTATGAAAGCAGTAGGACGTTTGGATTTTCATCCCGCGCTGATAGCGGCATGCCGTGATTACAGCATGGAGAAGTTCCGCAAGGATCTGGTAGCGGGAATCGTAGTAGGAATTGTGGCTTTGCCGCTGGCAATCGCCTTCGCCATAGCAAGCGGCGTAAGCCCGACAGTCGGCTTAGTGACGGCTGTTATAGGCGGTTTCATAGTAAGCGCCTTTGGCGGCAACACCGTGCAGATCGGTGGTCCTACGGGCGCATTCATCGTAATTATATACAATATCATTCAGTTATACGGTCTGACGGGTCTGGCAATGGCCACTTTTATGGCCGGATGTATCCTGTTGCTGATGGGGCTGTTCCATCTCGGCACGGTCATCAAGTTCATACCATATCCTATCGTGGTTGGCTTTACGGCCGGTATCGCGTTGACGATATTCTCCACGCAGATGCCCGATTTCTTCGGACTGCATATCACCGAGCAGGTGCCGGGCGATTTCATCGGCAAATGGCGTGTGTACATCGCCAACTTCAACACCATAGACATCGCGACTCTCGCGGTGGGATTGTTGGCGTTGCTGATTAATATTGTCACTCCTAAGATTTCATCGAAGTTGCCGGGCGCATTGACGGCAATTGTATTGGTGACGCTGGCTTCATGGATAATGCGCGAATTTATGGGAGTAAGCGGTATCGAGACCATCGGCGACCGTTTCGGTAATCTGTCGCCGTCAATGCCGCAGGTAGCGAATCTTGGGTTTAATATGCAGACTGTCAATCTTCTGTTGCCTTCTGCGTTTACCATCGCGATGCTGGGAGCCATCGAGAGTCTGCTGAGCGCAACGGTTGCCGACGGTCGTACCGGCGACCGCACCAACTGTAACACTGAGCTGATGGGTCAAGGTCTGGCCAACGTGATAGTGCCCATATTCGGCGGCATACCCGTGACCGGAGCCATAGCCCGCACCATGACAAACATAACCAACGGCGGCAAGACACCTGTGGCCGGTATAGTCCATGCATTAGTGCTGTTGGGAGTGTTCATGTTCGCCATGCCATTGATCAATATGGTGCCGATGTCGTGTCTGGCGGCAGTGCTGATAATGGTAAGCTACAACATGAGCGGCTGGCGTACGGTAGTGGACATGGTGCATAATCCCAAGGGAGACTTATCGGTGATGCTGGTCACGTTCCTGCTGACAGTGGTATTCAACCTGACCATCGCCATCGAGATCGGCTTGCTGTTAGCTGTGGTGATGTTCCTGCGCCGAGTCACCGAGAACACCACCATCAAGGTTTACGGCGAGCAGCTCGACGCCGCCGAGGACACCGACCTGTCGAAACACGAGGTTCTGAACCTGAATCCCGGTGTGTCGGTCTATGAGATTGACGGGCCGTTCTTCTTCGGCGCCGCTACGAAATTCGACGAGATGATGCGTATCACGCCGCAGGAGAAACCTATAGTGCGTATAATACGAATGCGCAAGGTGCCGTTCATCGATTCGACAGGTATCCACAACCTGAAGCTGCTGATAGAGTCGTCGCATTCCGAGGGGATTCTGATAGTATTGTCGGGTGTGCGAGACAACGTCCGTGCGTCGCTTCACACTGCAGGTGTCGATGGCCTGATAGGTAACGAGCATATCTGCAATCACATCTCAAGCGCTGTAGTGGTTGCCAACCGGATAGCTGCGGAACATACCATGGTGGCGCAAAGTGCTGAGTAATAAACAGTGAATAGTGTATAGTTGATATCATCGATGAGAGGCGAAGGGACGGACGCGCTGCTTGCCCGGATAAGGCAGGGAGCCGCGATGACGACAGGGCAGAAGCTACGCCTGGCGATGCTGCTCAGTGTTCCTGCCGTGATTGCCCAGCTGTCGTCCATCGTGATGCAGTATATCGACGCCGCAATGGTCGGACACCTCGGCGCCGAGGCATCGGCCTCCATCGGACTGGTATCAACCAGCACATGGCTGTTTTCGGGCATGTGCGGAGCTGCGGCCACAGGTTTTTCGGTGCAGGTGGCGCACCGGATCGGTGCCGGTGATATGCACGGGGCCAGGGCAGTACTGAGACAATCACTGATAGCCACATTCGCATTCAGTCTGATGCTGGCGCTTATAGGCGTGGCAATTAGCGACATGCTGCCTGTATGGCTGGGCGGTGATGCTTCGATATGCGGTGATTCATCGCTGTATTTCATGATTTACGCCTCGTTTCTGCCGGCAATGCAGCTGAATTTCCTTGCGAGCAGCATGTTGCGGTGCAGCGGCAACATGAAGGTGCCGAGTATGCTGGGAGTGACGATGTGCGCGTTGGATGTAATATTCAATTTCCTGCTGATTTTCCCGTCCCATCACTTGGAATTTGGTTCGATGTCATTGACGATCCCGGGCGCCGGATTGGGCGTGAAGGGAGCGGCATTGGGCACTGCCGCAGCCGAGACAGTGGTGGCGGCCATATTGATATGGTATCTGTCGGCGCGGTCCACGGATTTGAAACTGACAGGAGAGCATGGGCGGTTTCTGCCAAGACGTGAAACTATACGCAAGGCACTGAACATCGGATTGCCAATGGGCGTGGAGCATGTATTGATATGCGGAGCGCAGATACTGACCACTGTCATAGTGGCGCCGTTGGGAGTATTTGCCATCGCAGCCAATTCATTTGCCGTCACGGCCGAGAGTCTATGCTATATGCCGGGCTACGGTATTGCCGATGCCGCCACTACCTTGGTGGGGCAAAGCATCGGAGCGAAAAACAGAACGCTGACACGTAGCTTCGCCCGCATCACCGTCGGAATGGGTATGGGGGTGATGGGCGTAATGGGCGTATTGATGTACATATTCGCACCTGAGATAATCGGATTGATGTCTCCTGTGACTGAAATCAGGGATCTTGGCGTGATGGCGTTGAGGGTAGAGGCTTTCGCCGAACCGATGTTCGCAGCCTCGATAGTGGCATACGGTGTATTCGTCGGCGCCGCCGACACGCTGGTGCCTTGCGTGATGAACCTGTTCAGTATCTGGGCGGTGCGTCTGACGTTGGCTGCATTGTTGGCTCCGACAATGGGTCTGAAAGGTGTGTGGGTGGCTATGTGCATCGAGCTTTGCTTCAGAGGACTTATCTTCCTCATATACCTTAAATGGGAACGGTGGATGCGGAAAGTAAAGCCCAAGAACCAACCCGATATGGGATAATGGTAATTATTTCATAAATCCGGATATCAAATACAGCCGATTTATTTGTAATTTTGCAACGTGCCTTGAAGGTACAATGACTAAGCCTTTAAACTATACATCAGGATATGAAAACGATTAAAGATACGGAATTCGGAGGCGAGCGACCGCTGTTCGAATCGCACGACCTTCGTCTGGAGAATGTGACCATACGCGAGGGCGAGTCGGCCATAAAGGAATGCAGCAACATCGAGGCCGTCAACTGCCGGTTTGAGGGTAACTATCCTTTCTGGCATGTGCATGGATTCAAGATAGACCGCTGTTACTTCGATGTCGGAGGCCGTTCGGCGCTGTGGTACTGTGACCATCTGAAGATGACCGACACAGTGATAGACGCGCCGAAAATGTTCCGCGAGATGAGCGACATAGACATCGAGAACGTGACGATGAACGATGCCGACGAGGTGTTCTGGCGTTGCAAAAACATACGGATTAAAAATCTGAAACTGCACGGAGGAACATATCCGTTCATGTTCAGCAACGACATATATGTAGACGGTCTGGAAAGCGACAGCAAATATGTGTTCCAGTATGTGAAGAACGCCGAGATACACCATGCCAAGATCACTACGAAAGATGCGTTCTGGGAGGTGGAGAACGTGACCATATACGATTCGGAGCTTAACGGCGAGTATCTGGGATGGCATTCACGGAATCTGCGTCTCGTCAACTGTCATATCTCGGGCGAACAGCCATTGTGCTACGCGCATAACCTTATTCTGGAGAACTGTACGTTCGATCCGGGCTGTGACCGAGCATTTGAATACAGCGAGCTTGACGCAGACATACGCGGAGCCATCACCAACATCAAGAATCCACGCACGGGACGCATCGTGGCCGACGAAATCGGTTCTATAACCATAGACGAGAACATAAAATCACCGGCAGACTGCAAGATAAGTATTAGGTCATAAGTCATAGTGACGAGGTAAGAACAGCAAGTATGAAATACGATTTTGATGAGATTATAGACAGGCGCGGGACTAATTGCGTCAAGTGGGACGGCGCGGAAAATCCGGATGTGCTGCCTATGTGGGTGGCCGACATGGATCTCCGTACCGCTCCGGCCATCATAGAGGCATTGCGTCGTAGGGTAGACCACGGAGTATTCGGTTATACCCGTGTGCCGCAAAGTTACTATGATGCCATTACGGGATGGTTCGCACGCCGTCATGGCTGGAACATCGACAAGGACTGGATTATCTATACTTCGGGAGTGGTACCGGCCCTTTCGGCCATCATAAAGGCACTGACCGTGCCGGGCGACAAGGTGCTGATTCAGACGCCTGTCTACAATTGCTTCTTCTCGTCAATCCGCAACAACGGATGCGAGATAGTCGAATCTCCGTTGATATATACCGACAATACATATTCGATAGATTTTGAGGATCTGGAAAGCAAGGCATCGGATCCGAAAGTGAAGGCTATGATTCTGTGCAATCCTCACAATCCCGCCGGAAGGGTATGGAGCCGCGATGAACTGATCAGAATAGGAGAGATCTGCATCCGTTATGATGTTGTGGTGATTGCCGACGAGATACATTGCGAGCTTGTGATGCCGGGTTATGAGTATACGCCGTTTGCTTCGATTTCCGAGGAATTCAGCCGGCATTCCGTCAGCTGTGTGTCACCGAGCAAGGCATTCAATATCGCCGGACTACAGATCGCCAACATCGTGTGTGCCGATGCCGGGCGTCGTGCCAAGATAGACCGTGCCATAAACATCAATGAGGTATGCGATGTGAATCCCTTTGGCGTTATCGCGTTGCAGGCCGCATACAACGAAGGTGCGGAATGGCTGGACCAACTCTTGGAGTACATACATGGCAATTATGAGTGTATGCGTAGGTTCTGTGAGGAGCATCTGCCCGATTTCCCGATTACAAAATTAGAGGGAACGTATCTGGTATGGATGGACTGTCGCAAATTCGGTATGACATCGGCCGAACTTGAAAAGGTATTGATCCAAGACGCAAAACTGTGGCTGAACGCCGGCACGATGTATGGCAAGGACGGCGAGGGATTCATGCGCTGGAACATAGCCTGTCCGCGTGCCCGTATGATCGAAGGCCTGAAGCGTTTCGAGAAGTTCGCACAGAAATAATAATTTCCTAAATAAGTAAAGAATCCCGGCACAATCGAGTGCCGGGATTCTTTACCAGGTGTTAGTTGTTATCGGGATTTCTCCATCTGTTTGATTTCGCGCCGGATGTTCTTTTTCAGATGTCGGGCAAGTTTTTCGCCGGCTTCCTCCATGGCGTCTCCAAGCAGGTTCATGAACGAACCGGCACGGCCGTCTTCGGCTTCCATATCGAAGGCTGCCAGCACGTCGCCCGATTCCTTGTCCCAGAACACGAAATCGGCCCAGAACTGACTGCCGTTGGTCACGACCTTGCGTACGTTGATGTCAAGACGGGTCTCCACGCGGCGGTTCACTGTGAGACGTATAGGACTCTCAACATCGTTGAATTCCTCGATGAAATCGCCGAGCAAGTCCAGTATGTCTTCCTCGTAATCCTCGCGAAAATCCTTTCTGGATCTGTAACCGTCATATTCGGCAAATTCTATGAATGGTATTCCATCGACAGTGGCCTTGGAGAAGTCAATCTGCGCACAAGCCGTTCTGATACCGACCAATGCGCGATACGAACCTTCGGTCAGTTCCTGAGCCTTTGCAGTCAAGGATGCGGCGAGTGTGACGGTGCCGGCAATTAAAATCGTTCTGATATTCATGTTGCTATTGCATTTAGTTACCGCAAAGTTAACATTTTTTGATAGAAAATCAAATAAAAAGTTGACGGCTAGGACGCCGTCATTCCAGTCCCCGCCGTTAATGTAAGAGTTTGTATAATAATGTAATCAATCCGTGATGCCCGGAGGCAACGGAATTCCGAGACGCTTGCGGCGCGCTATGAGGATGTCGTAGAAATCCCGGGGCAACACGACATTGTACATATCGAGGGCACGGTCGAACAGGGGAGCTATCTGCTCCGGCGTGAATCCGGCTATGCCACATCCTATACGTGTGACCAGAAACGTGTTCTGATCCCATTCATACGCCAGGTCAAGGAATCGATCGACGTATGGTTTGATTGTCTCCACGCCACCCTGCATTGTGGGAATGGCGTAACTCTGACCCTGGATACCTTCGCCTTGTCCCCACTGAGCGCCGAAGCGGTCAAACGCAACGCGGGCCGCTCCGCCACCGTGATGGCCGGCAAGATTACTCCCGAACACGAATATCTCGTCAGGAGCCAGTTCCTTGATATTATCCGGTGTGAATCTCATCGTATGAAGTTTGTGGCCTGACGCGGTTCGGGCGCAGGGTGTGGTACATACTCACCGTTCAGGCATTTCAGCATCCATGCCATATTGCGGCCTAACGTGCGCATGGTCTGAAGGCCTTCGGCATCCAGACTTGCCTCGCCCGGCTCGCGGCCATATACAATGTTCCAGTACTGGGACGGGACTACGGGCATGTTGTTGATGGTGAAATATTTGTTTAGACGGTCGAACGAAGTGGCGCCACCGCCACGGCGGCACACGTTGACGCTTGCCGCAGGCTTATAGGCCATGAAACGTCCGGCGGAATAGAACAGACGGTCGAGCAGAGCGCAGAGGCTGCCGGCAGGCCCGGCGTAATATACCGGAGACCCGATGACATATCCGTCCGCTTCCCGGACTTTGGTGTAAAGGTCGGCGTAAGCTCCGGTATTGAAAACGCAGACACCCGTCTCATAGCATTTGTAACAGGCGATACAGCCGGGAATCGGATGATTGCCGATCCAGTAAATCTCGGTTTCAATGCCTTCAGCTTCCAGCGTCTTGGCTACCTCTGTCAGAGCGATATGTGTGTTGCCCTCTTTATGAGGCGAGCCATTAATCAATAATACTTTCATAATCAGTAATTGGTTTATAATATCAATCTCAACGAAACGAGCGTTTGTTATAATAACGGTTAATAATCAGAATACGTTTATAGATGAAGATACAATTAGGATATATAATAATGCTCGCATCATGCCTTATGGCAGGATGCGGGAAAAGTGAGCTTGATAAGGAGTCTGCAAGGATGATGTCTATGTACGGCGAGAATCTGCCGTTACCGGCTCAGGATTCGGTCGCGGCATATTCAGTCAAGACATATAACGGTTATTACATAGGCAAAGCGACGGACTGCGTGTTGAGCTACAAGGGTATTCCATACGCTCAGCCTCCGGTGGGAAGGCTCCGCTGGCATGCACCGGAGCCGGCACCCGCAAGCAACGATGTGTGGCAGGCATATTATTTCGGCAAATCGGCCATACAGAGCAAGGACTTAGGTTGTCTGGGATCATTATATCCGCAGAGCGAGGATTGCCTCACTCTGAACGTATGGACAGCACAGAACGACAGTGCATCCCTGGGCAACAGGCCGGTGATGGTTTACATTCATGGCGGCAGTTACGGCTGGGGAGGATCTTCGGACCCGATGTTTAATGGGCACAATCTGGTGAAAGCGCATCCTGATGTAATTTTGGTGACAATCAATTACAGATTGGGCATATTCGGATTCCTGGATCTATCGACGCTGAAGGGAGGAGAGGACTATGAGGAGAGTGCGAATCTTGGCCTTTTGGATCAGATAGAGGCTTTGAAATGGGTGCGTAGAAACATCGCGGCATTCGGAGGCAATCCGGATAACGTAACTATCTTCGGCGAGTCTGCGGGTGGTGGCAGTGTGTCATTGCTGCCGTTGATAGACCGGTCCAAGGGATTGTTCCGGCGTGTGATAGCCGAAAGCGGTTCGGTGGCATTGACTAGCAGCCGCAAGCAGGCCGAGGAACTTACAGATCTGGTGGTAAAGGAAACCGGTATAGACAATGTGGAAGGCCTGATGGAACTGAGTCAGGAACAGTTGGCTGAGCTAAGCAGGAAAGTGGAGGCCCATAACCGATTCCCCATGCGTGACGGTAAACTGATACCGTTGGATCCATACAGGGCTTATCGTGAAGGAAAAGCCCGTGAAATAGACTTCATGACAGGAACAAACAGTGATGAGGCAAACTACTGGATAGGGAGCATGGGAGGCATCATACCGTTCAAGATAGCGATAAATGTGTGGTATGAGAATATAATGCGGGAACTTCCCACGTCGGAACGTGAGGCTTGCAATCGTTTTACCGATGACTATTCCAAAGGCAGGACCTGGGGCCGTGTGGAATTCATAACGGATCTGATGTTTCGCATTCCTTCTACTTTCACGGCCCGATGTCATGCGGAATCAGGAGGCAGGACCTACAACTATTATTGGACCAAGGCGTCGGCGCTACCACACAGGGGTGCCTGCCATACGGTTGAACTACCGTATGTTTTCGGGAATCTGAACGAGAACAGGTACACCGGAAACAACATCGATCCGAAGCTATCGGCCATGGTGCAGGAGATGTGGACTAATTTCGCCCGCACCGGAGATCCGAGCTTACCGGGTCAAATATGGCCGGAATATAACGTTTCCACACGAAAGACGATGGTTATCGATGATACACTGAGGGTTGAAAGCGACATTCTCGGCAATCAGTACGCTGTTATTGCACCGCTGGCCGACCTGTACATAAGCCCGCTGCACGACAACATCAGTCTGAACGTGCCATACGTGCATGTCATGGCCGGATGGGTGCTGTTGTCGATAGCTGTTATCGTAGTGATAGTCGTAATAATACGGAAATCGGTGCGTAAATGCAAAAGGAATCAGAGGTCAGACATGGCGTCGTAGATTTTCTGCAGATAAGCCTTTGCCCGGTCAAGAGCCTTACCGGGATTGGGACCTTGCATTTTGATGGGTTGGTCGGATTCGATGCTGTATGTCACGGTGTCGGTAGCTGAAACCAATCCGAAGTCCGAGGGTGATGTAAAGAACGCGTAGTGTGTTGCTACGGAGTCCATTAGATTTGTGCTGAACTTGAAGTCCCGATGCTGAATGGCAAGCGCGTCAAGCAAGGTGGCTGCAATGTCAGTCTGATCGCCGACAGTGGCAATAGTGCCACGGCGCTTCAGTGCGCCTCCGGTCATGATCAACGGCACGCGATGACGGGCCTGCGGATCGGTGAGATTGTCGGGATACACGCCGTAATGGTCGGGCACAATCACGACAAGCGTACGGTCCCAGCGGGGCGATGTGGCAAGGCTGTTGACAAACGTCGCAATCGCATTGTCAGCGTATGCGAAAGCATTGAGGCGTTTGTCCGTGAAATTGCTATGGAACGGCACCTCAAAAGGCTCGTGGCTGCTGGATGTCTGCACCACGCGGAAACGGGGGCCGGCGACGGTGTCCGCGGCATTCTCCGCAATGACATGAGCGAACAGGGTATGGTCGTGCGCACCCCATTTGCTGGCTTTCTCGCTTATGCTGAAATCCTTGTCGCTGACTATGTGGCTGAATCCGCAGTTTACCAGATAAGCCAGCATATTTGTGAAATTGACGTCTCCGCCATAATAGTATGCGCAATCGTACCCCGCCTTACGCAAAGACTTCGGGACTGAAGGGAGGTGTTCGGCTTTCTTTACATACTTCATCACCGAGGTGTTGGGCTGTCCGGGAAATCCGCTGAGAATAGCGGGCAGCGAGCGATCCGTGCGGAAGCTGGATGCGTAAAAGTTGGTGAACAGCAGCCCGGAACGTGCGATGGAATCGAGTTTCACGGCTATAGGTTCGCCACCGAGAGACGGCATGAGGTGTGCCGAAAAACTTTCGGCTATTATAATCCACACGTCGGGACGATCGGTGTTGAGCAACGTGGTGTCGCCGGTGAATCTGGTATCGGTCAGTTCTGCGGCAATGCGTGTGGCCTCGTCATTGTCAAAATAACGGAACTGCTTGCTGAAATCCTTCTGCTGGTTTAGCGAATAGAGTAATGAGAATGCAGGATTGACGGCTGCATGATTCAGACGCTGGTTCTGGCTGAAATACGCGTAGCTGACGTTCATGGTTGAGACCGTGACGCCACCGCGTATCGGGAGAAACAGGAGAGCGGTCATAAAGAGTCCGAGAGCCACGCCCCAAGGTTTGCGCTTTTTAGATAACGGGCTGACCTTGATACGCAAGGATGTGAAATGAAACGCTGTATAAAAAAGAGCGGCGACAACGAGCCATAGTATAACCCCTCCGATTACCTGCCATGTTGAAACGCTGGCCATAGCCGCCGACGGTGACGATGCGAAGTAAAACAGGGGAGTGGCGTCGAGCTTGAAACCCCAGTAACCGTACAGTACGGTGTCGCCCACGAATATGGCGGCGAGCAACAGTGACACGATTATGAAGTAAATACACGCAATTATATCTGTTACTCGCGAACGAACCAAAAGCATAATCAGAATGAGCAGAGCCGGGATGACGGTAAGGTATCCTGAAACGGAAGCGTCGATCAATAGGCCATGCCATATCACGGAGAAAACGTCTCCGATGCCGATGCCCGGATATAGCGATGAATAAACGAGCATGAATATGGGTTTTTCAATGATGAAAACCGTCATAAACATCAGAAATGTAACAATATACCGTAATACCGCCTGTTTCATGATTGTGTAAGAGTTCTATTTTGTCAGCAAAATTACTAAAAAATAAGGAATAAAAGCAGTAATTTTGCACCGGTAGAACATATATGACATGGATTTCAAGACAGTAAAATATAACGGACGTCCCACGGAAGGGAATGAGTTGCGAACGGAAGCGGAACTTGGAGTATACGATTTCCTGGACAAGTTAGGCGTGAGCTATATCACCTTGTGCCATCCGGCTGCCTTCACAATGGAGGAGTGCGAGATGGTGCGCAAGGATGCCGGTGCGCCGGTGTTCAAGAACCTGTTCCTGACCAACAGACAGCAGACAGACTTCTATCTGCTTATGATACCTGGCGACAAGCCGTTCAAGACGAAATATCTCAGCTCGCAATTGGGATGCGCCCGGCTGTCGTTTGCCGGAGCCGAACAGATGGATCAGTACCTGCACATTCATCCGGGTGCCGTTTCGCCCATGGGACTGATTCATGACAAGGACCATAAGGTCAGGCTGATTATAGACGAAGACCTGAAGGAATGCACCACATACGCATGTCATCCGTGTGTGAATACATCAAGCATAGTGATGATACTCAGTGATTTGCTTGAGAAAGTGATACCTGCCACAGGTCATGACCATACATGGGTGACGTTGAAGCCTGAGTAACACTGTCAGATGCAGCTATTTGACGCCAGCATGGCGTAACTGCCAGAACGCAACGGCGGCTGCCGCTCCCACATTTAGGGAATCTACCTGATGATGCATGGGAATGCGGACGGTATAGTCTGCTTCTGCTATCGTAGAGGCGGGAAGACCGTCGCCTTCCGTTCCGAGTACCATGGCGAGCTTGTCAATATCGCTCAGCAATGGATCGTCGATGCTGACGGAATTGTCCGATAGTGCCAAAGCGGCGGTTTTGTATCCGAGGCTGTTCAGTTCCTGAAGGGGATGGTCTGAGAATGTCCACGGCACAAGGAAAACGGTGCCCATTGACACGCGGACGGCGCGTCGGTTCAGGGGGTCGCAGGAATCTGACGACAAAACGACAGCATCAATGCCCAACGCCGCGGCCGAACGAAAAATCGAACCGATATTTGTGGTATCGGTAACCCCATGAATCACGGCGACGCGAGGGCCCTCTGCACAAATCTGCTTGACTGACGGCAACGGCTTGCGCCGCATGGCGCAAAGCACGCCGCGAGTCAGCTTATATCCCGTTATAGAGGTCAGCAAGTCGCGTGAACCGGTGTATATGTCGATGTCAGGACATGACTGAATTATGTCGGCGGCGTCGCCAGTGACGTGACGTGCTTCGCAAAGCATTGAAATCGGTTCATAGCCTGCGCTCAATGCCACACGGATTACTTTGGGACTTTCCGCTATGAAAATGCCTCGGTCGGCATGCAGCCTGTTACGCAACTGGGCTTCCGTCAGGCCGACATACGGCGCGATGCGGGAGTCGTTGATGTCAGTTATCTCTATTATCATTTTCTGAGGTCGAATTTATATAATAAGGTTATATCATCAATAAATATTGTTTTGCTGACAAAAAATATTAGCAACGAATTGTCCGGGATTACCTTTCGGCAAGTGTTTAGATATTTTTTTTAAATTTTAACATCCATGATTTAACAAGACCTTGAATTGTCTGTATAATTTCCTATGTAGAAATTCAAGGCATTATGAACAAGCTCAAACAGTTGCTTGATATAATGGATTCAAAAAGATAATGGATTCCTTAAGTGTTGAAAACGTTAAGTAATTTAAGTTTCGCAAGTTTATATGATGGAATTTAAAGAAAAGCAAGGCACAGAACTATCAGGATGCAGAGCATCCACACAGAACTGACAGAACGGCACAGAACATCAATCATTTGCGCCGTTTCGGGCCAGACCTGGTCATTAACACAGAGCTGTCTTTAACGGCGACAGAACCCGCACAGAAGTATTCTGTGGAAATTCCGTCTCCTGCGTCAGCAGGTCTGTGATAAAGGCAAAAATACTGCAGTCGACAATGTTAAAGATAAAAGTTCTGTGTAAATCTATAAGTTCTGTGTAGGCTAAAAGCTCCGCTTTTGCCATTCAGTTCTGTGCCTTTAAATCTTTAAAATTCCAACATGCGAAAGTTGAATAAGTAAGTATTTTTTACTAAATAAGAGCTGATTCATTATTGAGGCAGCTATATGTTCTACAACATATTTTCAAGCAGTTCTGCGATATGCTCTTGCATGTTTCAGAAATTCTTGCTTATTTTGTGGATTAAGAACCCTCAAAAACATTTAAGCAAGAAACAGAAACATAAGATAAGACATATTTCAAACGACTTTTAGACAAGTTATTTGGCTTTTAGCAAATCTGGTAAATTAGTTAAAGAGTCCCAAATGATAAGTCGAAAGGTAGGTTTGTACCCGACAAGGGCGCAGACTGCTTTTTACTTATTTGGACTCAAGGTTTACCAGAACCCGCTAAAGCAAATGAGGAAAAGTTTAGACTGTCGCTCTTTTGTTTTTGGTAAACTTACGAGTCTATGGAATATAAGTTGGAATATATCACACGAATGCTCACCAAGATATCCCACAAGAGACTGGAGAGCTATGTGATTCATCGACTATGGAATGTCCTTGACAATCCAGATGTGCATTTTGTGTTTCAGCAGTATGTGGTGCGCAGGGAGGGTAAATACGCGCTTGCTGACCTTTATCTGCCTCAAATAAATCTTGTCGTTGAGATTGACGAGCCAGCTCACTTCCAGAATAAGGAAGCGGACACTATTCGTGAGCGGGAAATTTCAAAACATGTGGAGGTAGTGCGGATAAAATGCTACAACGAAACAAACGGTGTAGCCGAACCGTGTTCATTGGAAGAACTTAACCTCCGCATCGATAAAATAGTCGGTCTTATCAGATCCAAAATTTCGGAATTGGGTCTTGATTTTAAACCATGGAAAGGCATTGACACTGTAGAGGATATATGCCGCAGAGGTTATATCAGCGTTGAAGATAATGTGTCTTTCTACACAATCGATGATATTGCGGCAATATTCGGCACAAGACCCAAACACAGAGGCTTTCTGCGGGCATCGGGTGTAGGAGTCCCGGACAAAAAAGATGAGATAGTCTGGTGGCCAAATACTAACCACAGGCTATGGGACAACTCGATTTCGGAAGACGGAATGACTATAACAGAGTTTCCCAAAGACCTGAAAGAGCGGGCGACTCACATGAGAAGACATCTACATAGCCCGGAGAAACGCATCACTTTCCTACGCTATACGGATTGGCTCGGTATAACCTCATACCGCTTTGTTGGTGTTTTTCAGATTGACCCATCAAAATCAGAAAAAGAAATCAAATGTATCTGGAAGCGCATTTCGGATACATATCAACTCAATATCAAGTCATGAGCAAAGAATATTATAAGAAGCGTATAATAGACCTCAGAGCTTCCATTGCCAAAGAACGGGAAGCAAAGAAAAAGGACAACGCATCCTATGCCAACTCGATAAAAAGAGCCACGACACCATCGGCAAAGGCTTCCTTCAGTAAGTCTAAGATTGACCGTGCCGCATCCCATGACCGACGCATAGAAAGCCTAAAGCGTGATATCGAAAGTGCAAAGGCGTCTCTGAAAAGATGCAAATAACAATTCAAAATCTCAAAAATGGGAATAATCAACAATTTAATAACCTCACTAAAAGACAATTTCACAATGGCTGAATTTAACATTAGTGGCCGAATGACTGTCAGCAGTCTGAGAAAACAATTCAAGGACGCGTTCGGCGCGACCTTGCGCGTGTACAAGGGACCTAAGTTCGCGCCCGAGAATGCTACGCTTGCTTCAATCCGCAGCGGAGAAAACGTAAAGGGCGGAGAACTGGTGTGCAAGGGCAATCTGAAAGTCGGGAATTTCGAAGCAAAGATGAAAGACATCTTCGGTATCACCGTAAAGGTGGCAAATCCTGACAACACCAAATTGGTAAACGGTGACATAACTATTGCCGGCGCCGGTCGCCAAGCAACGGAAACTGATGACTGGAACAACGAACAGCTGCAGTGCTATTTCTGGGACGCACTTCAGGATCTCCTCATCGCCAAAGGATATGGAATCGAAAAGAAAGACTTCACAGCAGAGGTCGAAGACTACTCCAAAAGTACCCGCTACAAGCGGTACGGAGTGACATTTGACATCTACAAGACGAAAAAACGCAAGAATGCCGTGACTTTCTCAATCATAATGAAGGAAAGATATTTCTTCGGAATCCGCTATAAGGGGGAGATTTCGACCGACTCGGCACTTGCCGCCGCACTTATGGGTGTAGATCCTCAGATGGATGTATGCGATGCTGATAACAAGGTTTTGGCAGCCTATGCTTATGCCACACCTCGCAACGAGCTGAACTTCAAGACTATGAAATCTGAAGGATTCGGCAAGCTTAAAAACCCGAATGCCAGAGCTGCGTTTATGGGAGACATTGCCAACGAAATTGATACGCTGGTTAAAAAAATGGTAAAATCGTTCCAGAACAAAGGTCTGTAATGGAATTGATGAAACATATCCTCGCGATACTGTTCTACCTCGGTCGTAACTTTTTCAAATGTCTATTCTGGTTCATCGTGTTTATGATATTCTATGGACTTAAAACATTGTTAGACTGATATGAAGATTCCAGGAGTCAGTTTTTCGCTTAAACGAGCGATAGGGGTAACGGCTGTCAAGCAGAAGATAGCCCGCAAGACAGGCATACCCACCACCAAACAAGGTTTGGAACGCAAGGTGGGACGAATGATTCTAAAAGGATTGTTCGGAAAGTAGGAGACTAACCGATTGTCAATCAATACACATAAAGACGGTGGCGCAATTCACGATGCGCCGCCGTCTTTGATTAATACACTGTTATTATTTAAATTTGCATGTGAATTATAAAAAATGTAATTTCATTCGCTTTATGATATTATAAGAAAGGCAAGTGACAGAGTTGGGAAGTTATGAAAGTGATATGCGCGTTCGATTCGTTTAAGGGTTGTATGACCAGTCTGGAGGCCGGAGAGGCAGCCAAGAGGGGCGTCATGAGTGCTATGCCCGGTTGCATGGTGTCCGTTATGCCTATGGCAGACGGAGGAGAAGGCACAATCGATGCGATACGCAGCATGACAGGTGGGCGTGAGGTGCCAATCCGGGTGCTTGATCCGTTGATACGCGAACGAAAGTCTAAATATGTAATGGATTGTGACAGCGCGACGGCTTACGTTGAAATAGCGCAATGTGCCGGATTGACCATGCTGACTCCCGATGAACGCGATGCCATGCGCACAAGCTCGTACGGATTGGGTATAGCTATGGCAAAGGCAATAGAAGCAGGGGCAAAGCATATCACGATATGTCTTGGCGGAAGTGCCACAAACGATGCGGCGCTCGGAGCACTTCAGGCGCTCGGGCTTAAGGTATATACCGAGAATGGGTTACTAAATCGGCCTGTCACCGGTGCGGACCTGATAAACATTACCGATGTCGATTCAAAGGCGTTGGAACAATTAAAGAGTCTATGCGACATAACGGTGCTTTATGACGCCGATATTCCGTTCTGCGGGCCGATGGGCGCCGTGAGGCTATATGCTCCCCAGAAAGGAGTCAAGGCAGAAGATCTGAATGGCCTGGAACGAGGCATGGAGAATGTGCGTGAAGTGGTTGAACGGAAAACCGGAGTTAAAGCCGAATCCGTAAAAGGCGCCGGAGCGGCAGGTGGTGCGGGGTATGGTCTGGCAGCTCTGGCTGGGGCTAAGATGGAATCCGGTATCGACTATATGCTGTCGCTTTCAGATTTCGATGCCCGACTTGCTGAAACATCCATAGTATTGACAGGAGAGGGGAAAGCCGACATCCAGACGTTGCAAGGAAAGGTGTCGGCCGGCATCCTGAGTCATGCCCGGAAGCGGGGTGTGCCGGTATGGCTTTTTGCCGGAAAAGTCGAGGACAGGGAGGCGCTGTTGAATGCGGGATTCGAGAGAGTGGTAGACATCAATGCCGCACAAGATACCGCACAAGATCCAATGGACAATACTGTAGCCAGACGGCGTCTCGAAAATGCCGTGAGATGCACGGCGGAGGATAAAATAAAGAAGCTCCGGAGGCTGTGCGACCGGAGCTGAGGATGTGTGTATTATTTCTATAATCGTTTATCAGATTACATCGTAATCCAGACCGATGTAGTGCTGATACGGATGGTCGCATGCGGGGCATACCTCCGGGGGCGTCAGTCCTTCGTACACGTATCCGCAAACCAGGCACTGCCACTTGATGGGAGTGTCGCGTTTCCATACAGTACCGTCCTGAACCTGTTTCAGGTAGTGGTTGAAGCGGTCTTCATGACGCTGTTCGATTGTGGCGATGGCGCTGAAATGATCGGCTATTTCGTCGAATCCTTCTTCTTTGGCTGTTTTGGCGAATCCTTCATATAGCTCCACGCCCTCGAATTTCTCCTCCTTAGCGGCGATGGCCAGGTTTTCGGCCGTAGTACCTATCACGCCAGCGTCAGCTGCCATAGGCACGGAGACCGAGCCTCCCTCCAGATATTTGAAATATACTTTGGCGTGACGCATCTCGTTGTCGGCTGTAGCACGGAATATCTCGCCGATGGGGAAATATCCCTCTTTGTCGGCCTGCTGTGCATAGAACATGTAGCGGGTGTATGCCGATGATTCGGCAAGATAGGAGATAACCAGATTGGCTTCGGTCTTGGTTCCCTTTACGCTTTTCTTTGTGTCTGACATATCAGTTTGTTTTTATAAGTAGATTACACGTTTCGTGACAGACGGATATCGGTAGGGTAATCTCCGTCAGCCTTCATTGTATCAACAAATAAAAACTGATAATGTTTCCTATGAGTGTATGTGGATGGAAGCCTGTGTCACTTTGTGGATCCGTGCGTGGCCTCACTTTCATACTCGCGCTCAAGGAAAAGCTTGACTTCCTTGAATAGTTGAGAAGCGAATACAAAGTCATTCAGCGACTTGCTCTTGGACCGGAATATGGTCTTGTCATTGCCGGTCCAGTCGCATCGGCCTTGATTGATGAACACGATGTTCTCGCCGATTCCCAGCACAGAGTTCATGTCGTGGGTATTGATTATTGTAGTGATTTCGTATTCGTGCGTGATGTCGCTGAGAAGCTCGTCGATCAGGATCGAGGTCTTGGGGTCGAGTCCGGAGTTTGGCTCGTCGCAGAACAGATATTTGGGATTCAGTGCTATGGCTCGTGCTATGGCCACGCGCTTCTGCATACCTCCGGAAATTTCGCTCGGGTATTTGTCATCGGCGTTTTTCAGACCTACGCGGTTGATGCAGAACCGGGCACGTTCCAGTTGCTCGGAATGGCTTAACGGGCTGAACATCTTCAGCGGGAACATCACGTTGCCAAGCACTGTCTCGTTGTCGAACAGGGCCGAACCCTGGAACAGCACGCCGATTTCCGTGCGCAGCTGACGCTTCTGCTCTATGTCGAGCGACCGGAATTTACGGCCGTCGTAGAGTATCTCGCCTTCTTCGGGTGTCAGCAATCCGATAAGACACTTCATGAACACAGTCTTGCCGGAGCCTGACTGCCCTATTATCAGATTGGTCTTGCCGGTCTCGAACTTGGCCGATACGTCAAACAGAATCTGCTGACCGTCAAACCATTTGGATATGTTGTGAGCTTCGATCATTGCAACAGAAGTTTAGTGAGAATCACGTCGGCCAGCAGAATCAGGATAGAACTCGACACCACGGCCTTGGTGCTTGACTGACCCACCTCGAGCGAGCCTCCCTTGACATAATAACCATAGAAAGCGGCCACCGAAGTGATGATGAACGCGAATACCAGACATTTGATCAGCGAATACCAGATGTACCATTCGTTGAAGAAAGACTGCAGTCCGTATACGAAATGCTCGTAACTGATCATATCTGTAAATTCAGCGATTATGATACCACCTAAGATTCCGAAGAACATGGAGAGGATGCCGAGTACGGGTATGAACAGGATGAATCCGATTATTTTAGGCAACACAATGAAGTTGGCTGAATTGATACCCATTATCTCCATTGCGTCTATCTGTTCGGTGACTCGCATCGTGCCGATTTCGGACGAGATGTTGCTACCCACTTTGCCGGCGAGAATAAGGCACATCATGGTAGAGGAGAATTCAAGAATCAAAATCTCGCGGGTGGCCAGACCTGTGGCGTAGGTGGGAATCAACGGCGATACAATGTTGATGGTCATCTGTATGCATATCACCGCTCCGATAAATATGGATATGATGATGACCAAAGGAATGGAGTCCACTCCCAACTTATATATCTCCTTGACCAGGCTTTTGAAAAATTCCCTCCATTTGTCGGGAATGCGGAACACCTGCGTCAGAAAGAGGCAGTATTTCCCCAGTGTCTTTATTGATGATACAAACATTGCGATCTGTCCAAAATTTGTGCAAAGTTAGTAAAAAATTTGGGGTTAAGGGTATAATTTTGTAATTTTGTCGCTAATTCTTCACAACCTTCGAAACATAGAACAAAGATGTTGGTAATAGGTATAGCGGGCGGTACAGGCTCGGGCAAGACCACGGTGGTCAGAAAAATTATGGAAGCGCTTCCTCCTGGAGAAGTGAGCGTGATTCCGCAGGATTGTTACTACAAGGACAATGCCCATATACCGTTGGAGGAACGACTGAACATGAACTACGACGAGCCTGCGTCGATAGAATGGACATTGCTGACCAAGCACTTACAGGAACTGAAGGAAGGCAAGACCGTCCAGATGCCTACGTACGATTTCATCACATGCTCAAGGCTGAAGGAAACCATCACGCTTCGTCCCACGGAGGTTGTGGTGGTGGAAGGAATACTTGTGCTTACAGACAAGACTCTGCGCGACATGACCGATGTCAAGGTATTTGTAGATGCTGAGGCCGACGAACGTCTGATACGCGTTATAAGCCGTGACTGCATAGAACGCAACCGGACACCGCAAATGGTGATAGACCGTTATCGGGAAATGCTGAAGCCCATGCATGAGCTCTACATTGAGCCCTCGAAGCGTTATGCCGATTTGATAGTGCCGCAGGGCGGCCATAACATGGTGGCTATAAAGCTGCTTACCGATTACATCAGATCTCTGTTGAAATGAAGATATTCGGGTTCGGACATAGAAAGTTGAACAGGGACATCGAGAGACGTCCCGATAAACTCACGCCCGAAGAGGAAGCGGATCTTGAAGGCCGCGTCCCGGATCAGGAGACGGTGACTGTAGACGCCGTAACCGTGATCGATACCCCACAGGGTGCTGAAGCGGTGGAAACGGATGTGCAGGAATCTGCTCCCGGAATATTAAGGACTCACGACCTTGTGAAAAAGTATGGCAAACGGACCGTGGCCAACAAGGTTTCGATAGAAGTCAGACAAGGCGAGATCGTTGGTCTGCTCGGTCCAAACGGAGCCGGTAAGACCACGACGTTCTATATGACGGTTGGTCTGATCAGTCCGAACAGCGGGCGAGTGTATCTTGACGGCCACGACATAACGGAATATCCCGTATACAAGCGTGCCAAGATGGGTATCGGATATTTGCCACAGGAGGCTTCCGTGTTCCGAACGTTAAGTGTCGAAAACAATATCCGAGCCATTCTGGAGATGTCCGGCACCAGCAAGGAATATCAGAAGGAAAAGCTTGAACAGCTGATAAAGGAGTTTAAGCTCGAACATGTACGCCGCAACAAGGGTAACAATCTGTCAGGAGGAGAACGCCGGCGCACGGAGATAGCCCGGTGTCTGGCCATCAATCCCAAGTTCATAATGCTTGACGAGCCATTTGCCGCTGTCGACCCTATTGCCGTGGAGGATATCCAGTCAGTGGTCTATCACCTTAAGGAACGCAATATAGGTGTGCTGATCACCGACCACAAAGCAGACTCCATCTTAGGTATCACCGACAGGGCCTATATGCTGTTCGAAGGCAAGGTCCTGTTTCAAGGCACCAGCGAGGAGCTTGTGGCAAATCCCATCGTGAGAGAGAAATACCTGGGACGTGACTTTGTGTTCATAAGAAAAAAATTCGAATAATTACGTGAGTATCATAAAGCAAACAATCTATATAGCTCTTGCTGCTGTCGCGATGTGCGGCGGCATAGCCAACGCTGCCCGCAGAACCACCTCACAACCTGAGTTCACCGTAGTGATAGACGCCGGTCACGGAGGTCATGACACCGGAGCAGTCGACAATGGCGTCAGGGAAAAGGACATCAATCTCGGAGTGGCTAAAAAGCTGGCTGCGCTTATCGAAAAGAAAATGCCGGATGCCAAGGTAGTGATGACGCGTGACGACGATAACTTCATATCTCTGCAGGAACGCGCCAACATAGCAAACCGCAACCGAGGCAATCTGTTCGTATCCATACACACGAATTCTGTGGACAAGAGCAATCCGAACCGTCGTAAGGTGGCCGGCTCGTCAGTTTATGCCCTGGGTCTGCACAAAGATGCCAACAATCTGAAGGTGGCTCAGCGAGAGAATTCCGTAATAGAGCTTGAAAGCAATTACGAGCAGAAATATTCCGGCTTTGATCCGAAAAAGGATGAGTCTTATATCATTTTCGAGATGGCACAGAAAAAGAATCTGGGCCAGAGCCTTAAATTTGCCAACGAGGCACAGAAGCATCTTGTATCCGACGCGCAACGTGCGGACAGGGGTGTAAAGCAGGCTGGTTTCTGGGTGCTGTGGGCCACGTCAATGCCCGCTGTGCTGGTGGAGCTCGACTTTATATGCAATCCTGAAAGCGCACGGTTCATGGGAAGTGACAAAGGCCAGGAGCAACTTGCATCTGCGCTTTATAAGGCGGTAGAGAATTATGCCATCGGTGTGAAACCTCAGCTTGAGGTAAAGTCCGGGTCTACGGCTTCTGGCGAAGCAAAGGTGTCCAAGGATAAAAACGCCAAGAAAGAATCCCGTAAATCCACTCGTAGCAAGAAACGCAAGAATAAAAGAGGAGACGATCCTGAGCCAGAGGCAACCGCAAGTGTGCCGGAAGTAATCTCAGGTGATGCAAATATACCGGTGTTGAACGTTGCCGGTTCTCATTCCGGCACGAGGAAGCAGTGTGCGACACCCGTAAAATCTGAAGAAAGAAGCTATAATTACGCGACCGTACGAAACCGCACGCTTCCTGTCGGGCAGCGTCGCCGTCGCTCCGCCTCATCCAAAAAACTGAACGACGAGCGTCAGATAGATAATGGCGAGATTTTGATAAAGAAGGAAACGGATTATCTGGCCAAGATTGAGGAACCGGTGTCGGAAAAGAATTCAGAGCCGGAACCTATGCCAGAAGTCAGTGACACTAAATCAAAAAATATCAAAGATAAAAACAAGAAAGGGAAAGTCAATAAATCATCTTCGAAAAATGTTAATAACAGTGAGAAGGGGAAGAAGCGTATCGTGATCCGTTCAACGGGAGATGTGGCAAAGACGGAAAACTTGAAGAAAAGGGACTCTGAAGTCAGTTCAAAAACCGATGATAACGTGAAGACCAAAGTTTCCGGCCAATCAGTCGCAACCGCAGAGGTGTCCGGTCAGACGGAAAAACCGGTGAAGCATAAACGTCATACGTCGCTGGCAAAACGCCGTAACAATAACGGTAAATAAATCGCGATAATAATTAAGATAACGAATCGAAATGAAAAAATATAACAAGGAGTTTATAATCGGCTTGAGTGTCATAGTAGCCGGGTTGGTGCTGTTTTTCGGCATAGACTATCTTAAAGGTATCAATCTGTTGAATCCCACTCACTTCTATTACGCAGAGGCGACAGACGTATCGGGCCTTGAACAGTCCGCTCCCGTGACGGTAAACGGGTATAAGGTAGGCCAGGTCAGAAGCATAAAGTATGACTATGACCATCCGGGCAAGATCAAGATTCTGATGGCCGTGAACGACAAGCTGAACCTGCCCGAGGATTCCTACGCACAGCTGGCATCCTCATTGCTGAACGGCGGATATATAAACTTAGTGGTCGGAAAGAGTACCAAATTCATTCCGAACGGAGGAATGGTACCCTTGCAGAGCGAGAAGGGTATAATGGACGCAGTGACCAACGACCTTGTACCCAACATCAACAAGATGGTACCTCATATCGATTCGTTGATCAACAACCTGAACGATCTGGTATCTGACCCTGCCCTCATAGCTTCCGTACGCCGTCTGGACGGTATTACGGAAAATGTATTGACAATGACTGGAGACCTTCAGGGTACTGTGAAACGCGATGTCCCTCCTTTGATGCGAAACGCAAGGAATCTGACATACAAACTCGATTCAGTAAGCTATAATCTCATGCTTTTGTCGCACAATCTGAATCAATTGCCCATAAATTCCACAATGGACAACGTGTATAAGATTACTGACGAACTGTCACGTTTCAGTCAACAGCTCAACGAGGAAAATTCCACACTTGGGTTGCTGACCAAGGATCCGGAACTGTATAACCGTCTGAACAGGGTTGCGGCGGATATCGATTCGCTCGTGCTCGACGTAAAGAAGAATCCCAAGCGTTATATTTCGATCAAGCTGTTTTAAATGAAGGTTCTGAAATTCGGCGGCACATCGGTAGGCTCCATAGACAGCCTGCGAAATGTAAAGAGGATAGTGGAGTCGCTTGATTCTCCAGCCGTTGTGATTGTGTCCGCACTGGGAGGACTGACTGACCGTCTGATCGCTACGGCTAAGGACGCGGCACAAGGCAAGAATACGCGTATCGAGGCTATGGAGGGTTTTGCAAAGCGTCATCACGACATAATTCATGAACTTGTACCTTTGGACAGGCAAGGCGAGGTGTTGGAAAAGGTTGACGCAATGCTGACGGAGCTCGGCAATTTGTACCTGGGAGTGTCCTTGATCAACGAACTTCCCGAACGGACTCTGGACAGAATCGTAAGTTATGGCGAGAGAATGTCGTCTGTGATAGTGGCCGCCATAATCTCCGGTGCGTGTCATAAGGATTCACTTGAGTTTGTCAAGACAGAGAAGTGGATGGGCAGGAATATAGCCGACCGTAAGGCTACGGAGCAGTTGATACAACGGAATTTTCCATTGCCGTTGCAAAGTCATTGCGTGGCCGGAGGTTTCATATCCCGTGATGAGAACGATGGCACAATCACCAATCTGGGTCGTGGAGGATCGGACTATACCGCTGCGTTGGTGGCGGCGGCTCTCGACGCAGACATGCTTGAGATATGGACCGACGTGGATGGATTCATGACGTCCGATCCACGAATCATAAAGGATGCGAAAGTAATACCCGACATGTCGTTCGTGGAAAGCATGGAACTCTGTTCGTTCGGTGCGAAGGTAATATATCCTCCGACAATTTATCCGGTGTTTCATAAAAACATACCGATAAAGATACTGAACACCCACCGTCCGGAGATGCCCGGCACATTGATCACTGACAATGCGACACGTCTGCCAGACGAAGTGAGGGGAGTGTCGTATGTGCGTGACACGGCAACCGTCACAATACACGGAAAGGTAGTAAAGGATATAGAGGAAGTGAACACGCGTACTTATAACGCCATGGCGCGAAACGGCATAACGGTAATGCTTGTCACCTGCGACGAGGATGCGATGGAATTCACTATTTCGGTCAGAGATACAGATGCACGTAAGGCGTTGGAGACCGTGCGCAACGAGTTCTCGCCTGAGATTGGTGTAGGGGACGTGTTGAGCGTGTATCTAACGGAACATCTTGCCATTATAGCTGTTGTAAAGGAAGGAATACGTCGAATGCAGGGCCTGGGCGCCAGACTCACAAGCACGCTGAGCCGCAACGGAATTACTGTCAACGGATTGTCGGAAGGAACGTCAGATTCAACATTGGCTCTGATAGTGAACGACGACAAGGCGGAACAGGCTCTTAAACTGGTGCACGACTCGGTTATTCCAGCATAAATATAAGGAACGGAGCTAAAGATATGGAAATAAAGAATCCTAAATTCGAGATAAGTTCGCCGGATGTATCGAAATGTCCCGATGTACAGGTGCCGGAATATGCCTTTATCGGGAGGTCGAATGTCGGTAAGTCTTCGCTTATAAACATGCTGGTCAGACGTAAGGGACTTGCCAAGACTTCGCAGACCCCGGGCAAGACATTGCTGATAAATCATTTCAGTATCAATGACGGTGAATGGTATCTGGTGGATCTTCCGGGTTATGGCTATGCGCAGCGCGGAAAAGCGCAGCGGGAGCAGCTTCAGAAGCTGATCGAGGGATATGTGCTGGATCGGCATCAGCTGACCAATCTGTTTGTTCTGATTGATGTGAGACATGACCCTCAGAAAATAGATATGGAGTTCATGGACTGGCTCGGAGAGCATGGAGTGCCGTTTTCTATTATTTTCACCAAAGCTGATAAATTGAGTAATGCCGCGGTGGAAAGAAATGTGGAGGCATATAAAAATGAACTTAAACTTAGTTGGGAGGAATTGCCCAAAATATTCATTACATCGTCTGAAAAGCCTCGCGGCCGTGACGAAGTGCTGGATTATATAGATTCCATAAATCAGGAATTAAAGTCGGAATGCAAATCTGAATAACTGTTTGAATCATGTCTCACAGGAACTGGCTGACTGGATCTGGCAAACGGGAGGAAATAATACGGTTCTGTCTTGTAGGCGGATTCTGCACTTGTCTTCAGTACGGCGTGTACGTTGTGTTCGTCAATGCCGTGAAGGTGCCGGCAGTTGTGTCGACAATGATAAGCTACGCCATCAGTTTCATAGCCAATTTTTTCCTGTCGAGCAATTTCACGTTCCACAGCAAGGCAAACGCCGGACGCGGATTGGCTTTTACGATAAGTCATCTTATCAACATGGGCATGCAGACCGGTCTTGTGGCTATATTTAAAGGAATAGTGGGAAGGACATTGGCTCTTTTGCCAGCTTTGGCTATATGCGTGCCCTTGAATTATGTGATGGTAAGATTTGCATTTAAATCAAACATCTTTGCCGGTCAAAACAAAAAGAAACCAACAATGTCCGAAGTCCTGAAGGCTGAGGACGAATATTAGAATATAAGTTATGGAGAAAGTGGCGTTTTGCAGTGATCACGCAGGATATGAAATGAAGCTGCAGATGATGGAATACATGAAGTTGAAGGGCTACGATGTCCATGATTTCGGCACATATAGCGCGGAATCGTGCGATTATCCCGACTATGCTCATCCGGCGGCCCTTGCCGTGGAGCGCGGCGAGTGCGCGTTTGGGATAGCTCTGTGCGGAAGCGGAAATGGCATAAGCATGACCTTGAACAAGCATCAGGGCATACGCGCCGCCCTGTGCTGGCTCCCCGAAATAGCTGAACTGGCCCGCAGACATAATGCCGCTAATTTCGTCGACCTACCCGCACGTTTCGTAACCGAGGATCAGGCCAAGGCTATAATTGACGCTTATCTCAACGCTCAGTTCGAGGGTGGACGTCATCTGCGCCGTATTGAAAAGATTCCGGTATCTGTAATGTGATGGAATGCTTTGTAATCCGACTTAACGACCTGAAGTTTTATTCCAGGATAGGAGTGATGGATCAGGAACGTGTGGTGGGAAACGAATTCGTGGTGGACGTGGAAATAAGGTATCCTGCCGATCAGTTTAGTTTTAGTATGGAGGACCTTTGCACTACCATTTCGTATGCCGATGTATACGAAATGGTGGCATGTCGCATGGCCCAGTCATGGATGCTGCTTGAATCGGTAGCTAAGGCTATGTCCGACGACCTGCATGAACGTTATCCCCGGATTCAGGATCTGGCTGTAACAATAAAGAAAACCTCGGTGCCTGTGCGCAACATGGATGGCACCGCTTCAATAACCCTGTTGTCATGAAGCCCATGTCGGGGCTGAACGTAAATGTTTAAGAACTATTCCGGTTTGTGGCTGTTGCTTGCCACAGCACTTGCTGTTATTTTCGTGGTGGCTTTCTCCGATGATATTGTCATAGGTGATTATACCGTAAAGAAAGCTCCGTTCGACAAGACTTTGTTTGCCAATGAATCCAATCGCATGTCAGGAGACTCACTGGCGATGCCCAGCGATACAGTTGTCCAGGTCAAGGCCGAGACGGATTCTTTGCCTCAGTCATTGTTTATATTCGGTGATTCCATGACGTGGAACCTCGCCCTTCGCCTCGCACAGTATGCAAAGGCCAACGGTCACACCATTCATTCCGTAAACTGGGATTCCAGCAATACCAAGATATGGGCAGACTATGACACCCTGGCCAATCAGATTGCAAGGTACAAGCCTACGCAGATTTTTATTTCGCTTGGCAGCAACGAGCTTTATTTCAAGGATCCCCGCTCACGGTTGCCCTATATCAAGAAAATATTGGAAGTAATCGACACTATTCCGTATGTGTGGATTGGGCCTCCTAACTGGCAGAAGGATTCCGGCATCAACGATCTGTTGCAGGCTACCTGTAAGCCGGGAAGTTTCTTCCGGTCGGAAGGTATGCATTTCGACCGGAAGGCCGATCACATCCATCCTACACGAAAGTCTTCAGCATTGTGGATTGATTCCATAATGCGATGGCTGCCTAAGTCGGCGCATCCTTTTGTTGCGAATGTGCCGTCTGATTCAATTGGGAAGGTAAATCCTAATATCGTTTTCCTTAAAGCTCTGAACAAGTAATAAATTCAAGTGATGGAAGATGCTTCGACTATGACATGGGATATTCTGCGCGACAACGCGGCACTGGCTCTTAACAATTTCGGGCAGGCGTTCGCTTACGATTCTTCGGCTCCGATGCTGTTCTCAAGCGGACTGTTCTGGGTGCTGTTCATCCTGTTTCTGCCCGTTTACGCCTTGCTGAAGAAGAACAAGTTGCGCATGACTATATTCGTCGTACTGTTCTCATTATATTTCTATTATAAATCTTCCGGCCTTTTCTTCCTGATGTTGATGGCCACGTCGCTGATAGACTGGTCCGTGGCAAAATGGATGGGAAAGCTGAAAGGCAAATCGGCGCGTAAAACGCTGATGTGGTTTTCAATCATTCTTTCCTTGTCCATATTAGGATATTTCAAGTATGCCAATTTCTTTCTATGGAACTGGAACCAGATGGTGCAGGGAAATTTCCAGCCTCTCGACATAATTCTGCCTGTCGGCATTTCGTTCTACACATTCCAATCGATCAGTTATGTGGTGGATGTGTATAAACGGAAGATAGAACCCACCGAATCCTGGCTCGATTACATATTCTTCCTGTCATTTTTTCCCGCTTTGGTTGCGGGCCCTATTGTAAGGGCAGACTATTTCCTTCCTCAACTTAAGGATAACCGCCGGGCTACATCCGATGAAATCTGGGCAGGTCTTTGGCTAATTATGTGCGGTGTAATCAAAAAAGCCCTCATAGCCGACTACATCGCGCAATACAATGACCTTATATTCAACGAGCCGACTCTTTATACCGGAGTGCAGACCCTGATGGGTGTTTTAGGCTACACCATGCAGATATACTGCGACTTCTCCGGATACTCGGATATGGCCATAGGTATAGCGCTGATTATGGGTTTCAAACTCGGCATCAACTTCGATTCTCCTTATCAGAGCCGGAACCTGACGGAATTCTGGCGCAGATGGCACATTTCGCTGTCTTCATGGCTGCGTGATTATGTATATATTCCCTTGGGTGGAAACAGAAAAGGGACCGTGCGTACGTACGTCAACAATTTCCTGACCATGCTTATAGGTGGTCTGTGGCATGGCGCAGCATGGAAGTTCGTGTTCTGGGGTGCCATGCATGGGGTAGGACTTGCCGTGCATAAGATGTGTAAGCCGGTGCTTTCCAAAATACCCGATAACTGGTTCACTATTTTCGTCAGCTGGCTGATTACATTTATATATGTGTCGTTGTTGTGGGTATTCTTTCGTGCTGCCTCATTCCAGGACTCTGTGTTGATTATCCAAAACATTTTTGTTGACTTCCAGTGGAACCAGTTTCCGCAATTTTTCCAGGCCCGGATGGTGTGGTGTATCATGATGCTTTGTCTGATAGCATTCCACTTCGTGCCACAGAGCATTGCTGACAAATGTCAATCATTGTTCGTCAGGTCTCCATGGATTGTGAAGCTAATCGCTTTCATACTGGTCGTGCAGCTTGTAATAGAGTTCATGTCGGAGGAAGTAGCTCCGTTTATCTATTTTCAGTTCTGATATTAACAAAACCAAACACAATTTAACATTTATTGATTCCTCGGAATATCAACGATTTAAACGGATAAGTAAACGAATTTAGAAAAAATATCGTGCGGGGACTTGACAAGG
>OIGD01000117.1_pt1 | contig 103211 bp, 96 predicted proteins | sample 1582211 | NCBI WGS metagenome assembly OIGD01 (sample SAMN04414078, study PRJEB24778) | human gut metagenome | material: faecal | host: Homo sapiens
TTCATCATCAAATCCTGGAAGAGTGTCTTCTTCTACTTCTTCATCTTCATCATCAAATCCTGGAAGAGTGTCTTCTTCTACTTCTTCATCTTCATCATCAAATCCTGGAAGAGTGTCTTCTTCTACTTCTTCATCTTCATCATCAGATCCTGGAAGAGTGTCTTCTTCTACTTCTTCATCTTCATCATCAAATCCTGGAATGGTATCTTCTTCTACTTCTTCATCTACTAAATCGTAGTTATTATCATCATTATCATCATTATCATCATTATCATCATTATCATCATTATCATCATAATAATAATCATAATCATCATCCTCATCATAATAATCTTCATGAATGTCATCATAATATTCATCATTATCGTTTTGTTCATATTTATTAATATCTTTATCTTCATTGTAATCTTCAAATCCAGGTAATTCTATATCTTCATCTTCGTTATCTGTATTAACATCAATATCATAATTTTCATCATATTCTTCTTCATCATTATAAGTATTATTATTATTTTCTTCATCATAATCATCATCTTCTGATAATTCTTTATCTAATAAATCATCATTTTCCTCATAATAGTTATTTAAACTTACTATTTTTTTGTTATTATCATCATCTATTTTAGATATATTACCTTTTAAAACTATTTCTTTTTCTAGTTTTGGTGTATCTTGTGTACTTAAACTTTCTTCTACAATTGGATTTTTACGTGGTCTTCCTCTTTTTTTCTTTATAGGTACTTCTTCTACAATTGGATTTTTACGTGGTCTTCCTCTGCCTCTTTTTACAGTTTGACTGTTATTTTCTTTTTCCATTTTTTCTTCAGCCTTTTCCTTTGCTATCCTTTCTTGTTCTTTTCTTCTTGCTTCTTCTTCAGCCTTTTGCCTTGCTATTCTTTCTTGTTCTTTTCTTCTTACCTCTTCTTCAGCCTTTTGCCTTGCTATTCTTTCTTGTTCTTTTTTTCTTGCCTCTTCTTCAGCCTTTTGCCTTGCAATTCTTTCTTGTTCTTTTCTTCTTGCTTCTTCTTCAGCCTTTTGCCTTGCAATTCTTTCTTGTTCTATTTTTAGTTTTTCAGGATTTTGTATTTTTGTAACTTTTTTAGCACTTACTGCTGTAGGTATTATTACTGGTTTTGTTAATCTATTTCCTGTACCTATTTCTTTTTCTACATATTCTGTTTTACGTAATTGACTTGTTCCGGCAATTTTTTTACCTTTTATACCCATTATTTTTCTATATAAATCCGAATTTTCTTCAAGTATAACTTTAACATTGTCTGGTAAAACTTGTACTATTAATTTGATTTGTTCTTTTGAGTATTGAGATACTATACTATCAAAACTTTGCACACATTTTGGAATATTATCTCCAATTCTTTTATAATGGTTTAAAATATTTTGTATTTCAGTTTCACTAACTCCATTATTTTTATTCTCAGCAATATAATTAATATTTTCTGTCTCTACTCTATAATATAATTTAGCTTCTTTTTTAGTTCTTGGTTTATACATTAAACTACAAACTTTTTGAATGCTTCTATCTTGTCCGACCAATATGTTATATAGACCCAAGCCAAATAATTTTAATAATAATGGATCATTTTTTGTACGTCTATCCATACATAATAAAATTATTGGAATATCATTTCCTTCAGTGTTTGTAGCTTCGTCGCTAATAGTATCCATTTTTTCAAAAATGAATTTATCTATTGCTTGATAATTATTATTAGCAAACATTTCTAAATCTTCACTTATAACTATTCTATCATATGTTTTATCCTTTTGTAATTCCTTAATTATTGCATTAAAATAGTAAACTGTTTTACTAGATATAATCTCTTTATATTCTTCCTGATAAACTCTAGTAATTGCTTCTGCATCTTTTTCATCATTTACTGCAAATAAAACTTTCATTTGTAATACCTCCACTATATTTTTTATTGTTTTCCAGCACTTGTTACAACTATTGCAAATATTATTGGTAAAATTTGGCATATAACTCCAATTGTTATTATTGCAATTATATTATTAAAACCTTTATCTCTAACATCTAGTTTTTTAAGCCCTATTATATATTGATATATTGCACTAAATGCTACTCCTATAAAAACTAATGGTATACTATATATTCTTACTTTATCTAATATATATGCAGTTACACCATAAGTATCTGAGCCGTATTTTTCTTTATAATCTTCCATAGTTGATAATTCATGTTTCTTTATTTCTAATAGTTTTCCTGTGCTTTCACTTTTTAAAGTTCCTTGTGATGTTTCATTTGAAGTTGCATATACTGTTGTACATAAACACATACACATAAAAACTAGTATTAGTATGGCTTGTGTTATTTTTTTCATATATATTTTGCTCCTTTCTATTTCCATATATACTTATATCTATTTATTCACTTATATAATAATACACTAGAAAAGTTAAAATAGCAAGAAGATATATTAATTTTTTTGTTATTATTTCTATTTTTTACCAATTTAGCATAATTGTTGTTTTATTTACTGAATTTATTTTAGTATTCTCATATTTTTTCAATATTACACTTCAACAATGAATTTTATAAAAAAACTCTCCTCTGAATTCAGAAGAGAGTTTTTTTATTATGAAACAATAATTAGTATTCCGTATTTCGAAATAATATCTTTTGAAGAATTTACCTCAAATATTACTTTACCATTTTTATAATCTTGTGTTACTTCAACATTAATATTTTGTTCAGTTCGATTAACAATCACTAACATTTTATTTTCTACATCATATCTTTCAAAAGCAAATATATTCTCTTTAGCTTCTAATATTTTTGCATTTGCTGTTTTTAGAAATTTATATTGATTTCTTATTCTTCCAAGATCCGAGAAAAATTTATATAATTCATCATCAATTTTATTCCATGGAAAGCACTTCCTATTAAATGGATCTTTATAACCATACAATCCTACTTCATCTCCATAGAATATACATGGATTTCCTGGTAAAAAATATTGAATTACAGTAGCTATTTTTAGTAATTGTTTTCCTTGATTATATGTTTGTTCATCAAGTTTATCATTTCTAAATTGCCATTGTCTATCATATGGAATATTCCAAATTAAATTATAATTATTATCTTGAATTCCATTACCACTTAATGTTGTAATTGCCCTTGTTATATCGTGTGTAGATAAACTATTCATTAGTGCATATTTTGCTTCGTCTGGATATTGTGTTAAAATTTCTTTTATAGTTTTTGACAAATATTTGTAATTTCCAAAGCGAACATATTTCAATATAGCATTTGTAAATGGATAATTCATGACAGAATCTAGTCCTTTACCTAACAAGTATGTTCTTTGCTTTCCATAACCTTCTTTTGTAACAGCATTTTCCCAAACTTCTCCTAAAATAAATCCATCTGGTTTATTTCTTTTAACAGCAATTCTTATGTTTTCTATAAAATCATCTGTTAATTCATCTGCCACATCTAGTCTTAGTCCATCAATTCCTAGATTAAACCATTTGTCTATAACACCATTTTCACCATATATGTATTTTTGCCATTCTGGATTATTTCCATTACATACTGGTAAATTTTTGAATCCCCACCAGTATTCAATTTCTCCATTTTGTTTTCTTTTATACCAATTGTAATATGGTGATTTTGTCCCCTGAAAAGCACCTATTGTATCATAATTTCCATATTCATTAAAATACTTGCTATCATTTCCAGTATGGTTAAAAACAGCATCTATTATAACTTTAATTCCACTTTTGTGTGCTGAATTACACAAACTTTGTAAATCTGAATTTGTCCCAAGATATGGATCTACATTTTCATAATCAGCTGTATCGTATCTGTGATTCGACTGACTTTGACAAATAGGACTAAGGTATAAAATTTCAACACCAAGTTCTTTCAAATATGGTATTTTTTCTTCTATTCCTTTTAAATTTCCCATAAAAAAATCATTGTTACTATATTCTCCATTTTCATCAGGATACCAAATAGGCATCTCACCCCATTTGTTGGTTATTCTACCTTTAATTTCTTTAGGAACGTAATTTTTACTTTTGAAAAATCTGTCCACCATGATATGGTACATAATTTTTCCTTTTGCCCAATCCGGAACTTTAAAATTATTTTCATATACTGTAATTTGCCAATATGGAAAATCGTTTTCTGTCATACATGGTTTTTCTGTTTCCGGGTTATATTTTATCCATTTCACTTGACCGTTGATTATCAATTTAAAACAGAAATAATGAATTCCTGTGTTTTCCAAAGCAATACTAGCATTAAAATAACTAATATTTTCTTTAGTTAATTGATACTCTAATTTGAGATTTTTTTCATTTGTCCCACCTTGTTGATTCATTATAATTCTAGCTTCATTTACAAAGCCAAAATCATTGGAAATTCTTAAGCTGATGTTGAATTTTTCTCCTACTTTCATAGTAGTTTGTGTTGTGAATACGCTTATTTTGTTTTCTTCAAAATACTGCATAATAAACCTCCTTAATTATAACAAGATTTTTTTCTAATAAGTCGCTTCGACTTATTTATTAATTTACTATTTGTTTATTTTTTTGTCAAGCTTTTTAATATGGTCAAAAATCATACTAAATTCAGTATAATTTTTGACATATACATGAGATAACATATTGCAAATTAAATAAGTCAAATATTATTTTAAATTCACAATAATATTTGACCCACACTTTAACATTTTCCTATAAAATAATTTTTCTTTCCTTTTTTTACAACAATATATGTTTTATCAATAAACATATCATCAGTAATAATTAATTCTGTATTATCAATTTTATCTCCATTTATGGAAATTGCACCATTTCCAATAAATTCTCTAGCTTCTCTCTTACTTTTTACAACTCCCATATTAGTAATAAAATCTACAATATTTACATTACTTTCAACATTGACTATATCTTGATTTCCAAACAATTCTATTATGTCTTCTTTAGACATTTCTTTAAATTTATTATTAAATAAATTTTCTGATAATCTAACTGCTTTTTCATATTCTTCTTTTCCATGAAGAAATGTTATAATTTCTCTTGCTAACGCTTTATGTGCTTCTCTTAATTCTGGATGTTCATTATTTTTTCTTTCATATTCTTCTATTTCTTCTTTAGATAAAAATGTGTAAATTTTCAAATAATCTATAACCATTGAATCTTCAACATTTATAAAGAATTGATATAATTTGTAACTTGATGTTTTTGTTTTATCTAACCATAATGCATTTCCTTCACTTTTTCCGAATTTCTTACCTTGTGAATCTGTTACTAATGGCATTGTAAATGCATATACTTCATCACCTGTAGATTTTCTTATTAAATCTATACCTGCTGTTATATTTCCCCATTGGTCTGAACCTGCACATTGTAAAGTTACCCCTTTATTTTCATGTAAATATTTAAAATCTAATGCTTGTAAAATCATATATGAAAATTCTGTATATGTAATTCCATAATCTAATCTTCTTCTTATAATATCTTTATCTAACATGTAATTAATGTTAAAAAATTTTCCATAATCTCTTAGAAAATCTAACACATTTATATCTTTAATCCAATCATAATTATTTACAACTTCAAACCCAAAAATATCCTCTGTTTGTTTTTTCAAGCACTCGAAATTGTGATTAACTTGCTCTTTTGAAATCATTGCTCTTTCTGTTGTAGGTCTTGGGTCTCCTATCATACCTGTTCCACCACCAACTAATAATATTGGATGATGTCCTGCATTTTTTAGTCTTTTAGAAATTAGAAAACTAGATAGATGACCAACATGTAAACTATCTGCTGTTGGGTCTGTTCCAATATAAAATGTCATACCTCCATTATTAAGTTTTTCTTCTAATTCAGGACTTGATATATCTTTTATCAAACCTCTCCATTTTAATTCTTCAAAAAATGTCATATTAAATTCCTCCTTTTTCTATTTTACTGTTTTTATATTTATTTGCGAAATAAACAACTGTATATTTTTATAATAAAATTAATGTTTGCTGTTTATTTAAAATATTTACTAGTTTCTTCTAATCCGTTAAAATCAACTTGTCTTAAAACTTCATATAAAATAATATTTACTGAATTAGATAAATTTAAAGACCTTAAATTGTGTCTCATTGGAATTCTTATTGTATTTTCAATATATTTTTGTAATAAATCTTCTGGTAGTCCCTTTGTTTCTTTTCCAAATAATATAAATACTTCATCAAATTTGCTATAATCAACATCACTGTAGCAATGTGTAGCTTTAGTTGATGCATAAAACATATTGTTTTCTTTTGGCTTATATTTGTCTAAAAAATCTTGTAAAGAATCGTGTTCTTCTATATCTACTTTATCCCAATAATCTAATCCAGCCCTTTTCAAATATTTATCTGAAATCTCAAAACCTAATGGTTTTACAAGATGTAATTTAGCACCTGTTGCCGCACATGTTCTTGCAATATTTCCTGTATTTTGTGGTATTTCTGGTTCTACCATTACAATATTAATTTTCACCTCTAATACACTCCTTTCATGCTTTTATTATTTAATCATTTTTTTAGAATTGTAAAAATTCAAAAAGAGTTAAATCACCCTAGTAAAAGGACGATTTAACTCGTGGTACCACCTTTATTTGTATATATTTTATATTATCATACAATTAGAAATAATATAAAAACACATACCTTAATTTTAGCTATTCGTTGCAAACGTTAATTACTATAAGATTTGTAATTCATAATTTTATATTCTGATAATTCTCACCTACCATTATCTCTCTCTTTTTTTGTAACTATAAAATTACTACTAGGAATCTTTTTAAAGCATAATTAAATTTTATTGTTATTATTATAATATTTTTAATTAGTTATTTCAATACTTTTATGCGTTTTTTTAATTTTTATTTAACATCAACTCCACCAAACACACATAATCCATTTATATAAATAGTAGGGGAATCTTCTGTTACATTTTGTTCTGCACTATTTGAAATTCCTCCCAAAATAGGTGTTGAACTAACTTTTACTTTTACATATGAAGGCACTTTTATATCTATTCCTCCAAAAATTGAATTTGTATTTATTACACAATCTGAATTTATAATAGAATTTCTTAAATCACACTCTACTCCACCAAAAATTGCTGTTAAATTTGTTCCCTTAAATTCTTGATTATCAAATTTAACATCCTGCCCAGCAAATACTGCAGTATACCCTTCTGTTGATTTTTGATTTTTATTTATATTTTTTATTTGTTTTTTCAATTCATTGTTTATAAATGCTCTAAAAATAAATATTACTCCTATTGATAATAATACTATTGGGAATACTATTTTCCAATCAAAAGCATCTTGACAACCTGCAAATAATAAAAGGCCTACTATTATTCCAATTAAATTTCCTGATTTATCTCCTTCTCTAAATAAATCTATAAAACATGGAATTATTATAAATAAAGTCCACCATCCATTAAAAAATAAATTAATGTTTGTTATTTCTAGAGCATTTAATAATAATATAATTCCTAGTATAATAAATACTAATCCCCATAAGATATTTGATATTTTTTTCATTTTCTTCTCTCCTTTATTCTTTATTTAATTTGTATTATAACACATATTTTAAAGTTACAACATATTTTTGTTATAATTTATTCCATAAAATTAGCTGGCAAGAATAAAATATATTAAAATTCCGTTCCTTTGCTGGTTGTTTTAGTATGTAAATATGTGTATATGTGCTTACGCTTCCAAACTGCGCATCCACTCCATTTTAATATATTTTATTTTGCCTACTCTAACTACTTTTAACTCCTAGACTCCATCAAATTACTTGAAGAATAACTTCTTAATCCTTTATTAAATATCCAAAATGCCAAAATAACACTAAAAATGGTGATTATAATTAAAATCAAAAAACTCCAAATATTAAAATTAAAAATTGTATGTGCTGGCATATAACTTATTATTCCAACTGGTATTATTGTATAAAAAATTAATTTAACAGATTTTTTAAATATTGTATCTGGATAAGTTCCAAAACTAATTATTGCACCAGTTAAGGCATCTACTATAACATCACCTTTCACAAATTTAAAAGATAAACAACTTAAAATTATTGTAAAACTTGTTAATATTAAACATCCTGTAATTGAAAATATTGCAAACAGTAAAAACTGTATTACTGAAATTTTACAAAATAATATAATTATAAATCCATATAAAATATCTCCAATTGCTGAAATACTTGAATTAGATGTAATTACACTTATAAGAACGTTTTTAGGCTGTACCAAAAATGAATCAAGTTTTCCAGTTATTATTAAATCTGATAATGTAAATGCTTTTTCAAAAAATAAATGTGCTATTCCATAAATTGTTGCACACAGTGCCCATAAAATTAATACATTATTTATTGTATATCCTCCAAAATCTTCTTTTATATTAAACAGTATTAGCCATTGAATAATAAAACTTGCATCATTTAAAATCATGAAAATTATATTTGTTATAAAAGTTACTTTATTTGTCATTTGTTTCATTATATTATATTTTATTGATAGTTTTACTAATTTTAGCTGATTAACTATTTTATTCTTCATTCTCATCCCCCATTTATATTTAATTTTTTCACTCCTCTATTATATAAAAACATTAATATTGCACTGCATATTAGTAAATAAATTACCTGTGCTACTATAATTTTAGAAAACATCTCAACACTAAAATCAATTATCAATTTAGCTGGTCCATATGTAATAACATATACTGGTGTAATTTTTATCACTGGCTGTAGCCATACAGGAAACATCTCTATTGGGAAAATGGTTCCTAATATTAAAATCAATTTGTCATAAATCCACTGAAATGGTCTTGAATCTTCAATCCAAAATGATATTATACTTATTATCATTCTTAATAATGCATTTATTGTTACTCCTAATACTACTGAAATAAGTATTAGCGGAATATTTTTTAATTGAAAACCTGGTATTTTTCCAATAAATGTTACACCTACTATAATTCCAAATATTATAAACAAAATAAATTTTATTGTTATCTCTCCGAAATTTCTTGATATGATATATGATATATAATTGTATGGTTTATTTATGTTGTATGCTATATTTCCTGTTTTTATATCTTGACTAATTTGATTTAATAATGTTCTGTTTTTTGTTCCGCACCATAAAATTTCAGTGATAAGAACATACCAAATCATTTGATTTACTGAATATCCATTAATTAACTGATTAGGATCTTGATATATGTATTGCCATAGATTTATGAAAACATATATTATTACTGAAAAAGAAATAAAACTTATAAATACACTTGAGATATATTGAACTGACTCGATTAGAGTAGTTGTATATATATGTAAATATTTTTTCATTATATCAACTCCTATCCTTTATAAATATTGGTAATAATATCTTCTAATGGTATATTAGAAATATTTATATCTATAATTTTATCTGTATCTAATAATTTAATAACATCTGATATATTTTTCTTAGTGCAATCTACTTCTAGTTTTATATTATAATCTTTTGCTTTTAAAACAGTTATTCCATCTTCACTTTTTAAATTTATTTTTTCCTTCATTTTTACCTCAATTATTTTTTTATTTAAATAATTGTATTTTAAATTATTCATAGAATCATCTAAAATTATTTTTCCGTGATTTACTATAATAACCCTTTTGCATAATTTTTCTATATCTCCAACATCATGACTTGTTAAAAATATTGTTGTTTTATATTCTTTGTTCATTCTTTTAATTAATTCTCTTATATTTTCTTTAACAACTGGGTCAAGCCCTATTGTTGGTTCATCTAAAAATAAAATTTCTGGTTTATGTATTAGTGAAGCTGCTATTTCACACCTAATTCTTTGACCTAATGATAAATTTCTAACTGGTCTATTTATAAAATCTTGTAATTCAAACATTACAATTAATTCTTCTATTCTTTTTTCGATTACACTATCTTTTAAATCATAAATTGCGCCAAAAAATTTGAAATTATCATATGGTGTTAGGTGTGTCCATAATTGTTCTTTTTGTCCAAAAACTGTTCCTATTTTATATGCCAATTGTTTTCTATTTTTACTTGGATTTATTCCTAATATATTAATATTTCCATTAGTAGGATATAAAATTCCTGTAAGCATTTTTATTGTAGTTGATTTTCCAGCTCCATTCGGTCCTATAAAAGCAAGTATTTCTCCTTTTTCTACATTAAAACTAATGTCGTTTACCGCTTCTACTGTTTTATATTTTGGATTAAACATTGATTTTATGCTTCCTTTTAGACCTTTTTCCTTTTCTTTGATTTTAAACTGTTTTGTTAAATTATTTACTTCTATTGCATTCATAAAAATTCCCCCTTTATGTGTTAAACAAATGTAAACAATCCTTGCAAAGAAATCATTTAAGACTCCTCCGCAAGGATTGTTTATCCTGTTTCTGTGTAAGTGCTATTGCACTTTTATACCGCTCGATTTTACTCTAGGTATACTCTTAATATGTTTTTATATTAGCATATTTTGGAATTATTGTCAACTAGTATACAAGTTTAAATCTTATGCTTCCTTTTTCATTTTCACATTTTATACTAGCTATTGCACCATTTATAATTGTAAAACAAGGTCCTTTATGTGACACATCTGCATCATAAATTATAGGAATTTTTAATTCATAAATAACACTATCCTTAAGTGCTTCTTCCATAGTATAATCTAAGCAAGAAATTTCTGCTCCATTTCTACCAAATATGATACCTTTAGTATATTTAAAATATCCAAGTTCATTTAACTTCCATAGTGTACGAATAAGTTCTTCTTTTGATAATTCACAATTATCAAAATACCATATAATACCATCTTCTTTGTATTTTTCATTAAACTGTTTTGTTCCATCATACTTTGTACCTGCAAGTTCTGAAATTATATCTAAACATCCTCCTATAATTCTACCTGTTATATTTGCTTTTTTATTATCTAATACCTTCCATTCAACTTTAGTGGTAAAATTATAACCTTCTAAACCTGTTATTCTTTCTGCTCTTTCATTTTCATATAATTCATAACTTTGTTGTTCTATTAAGTTTCCTTGTAATATTTCTAAATTTTCAATAACACTTCTATCATATACTTCTGCACCATATTCTCCAAAATTATTTCCGTATATTGTTGCTATATCATATTTTGTTGTTATTGGAAATAACAAGCCTGTTGGGTCTGAAAAACCTTGTATAAATTTTGGATTCTCAATTAATTTATTAAAATTCACATATGGCAATATTTCGACCAAAAATTCTCCTCCAGCTGCACACATTATAAAATTTATATCTTTGTTTCCAAACATCTCATTTATTTCATCTGCCCTTATTTTAGCAGGTGCACTTCTTGCCTTTGTATTTGCAAATATATTTTTTGATAAAATACAATTGTATCCCATTTTTTGTAAATTTAATTTTGCATTTTCAAATCTATTTACATATAACTCATTATATGCACCACTTGATGGTGCTGGAACTCCTATTATATTCCCTTTTTGTAAAAATTTTGGATATAACATATGTGCAATTGCTCCTTTCTATTATTCATGTTTTTTATACATATTTTTAATCTTTTTAAATTTTTTAACACTTCTCTTTTGCTATTTTTTTAATGTATTTAAAAATTCTTTTTCATCTTTACTAACACGATATGAATCTCTAATTTTGCTAATTGATTTATTATGAGTAAATATATTCATCTTATTATCTTTTATAAAACCAAGTGTTTCAATTGGAAATTTAATGTACATTTCACATACAAGCCATGCTTCTGCCATATTTATATAATATTTTTCTGATTGTATTTTATTTAATGTTTCAAATATTGTATTTAAATACTCTTTTTCCACAAAATGACTAAGTATTGTAACAATTCCTACACGAGATATAAATTCCTGTTGGCTTAAAGCTAATTTTATTGATTCATTAAAATATTTTCCTTCATATTTATTAACTATTTTTATTGAATTACAAAATGTATCACATAACGCCCAATTATCAATTTTCTTTATATGTTCCTTGAAGTATCTATAAAACACCTTCTCATCTTTTATATGAGAAATAACAAGGCCTTGTATCATAACTTCTTCATAGTAATTATCTTGTGCAAATTTCAAAAATTCTTCTATGTTAGTTTTTGATATTTCTTTTGCTATTTTGCGCATATGTGGTAATCTAATTCCTAAGATTTCATATTTACAGTTTAAACATAGTGAACTATGAAATTTTTTGTATTCTTCATCTTTTATGCTTATTAGATATTTTATGAAATATTGATACGTTTCTTTATTCCAGTTGCTGGGTATCATTGTTTGTCTCCTTTGCTATTTTTTAATTTTATATTCCTGCTTGTTTTAATTCTAATTTATATTTTTTTCGTATGTTACACCTTTTCGAATCACTCTATCTGTTGGCACACCAACAATTGTTACATTGTCAGGTGTTGATTTTAAAACTACCGCACCTGCTCCTATTTTTACATTATTACCTATTTTGATTGGTCCTAAAACTTTAGCACCTGCACCTATCATTACATTATTTCCTACTGTTGGGTGTCTTTTATATTTGTCCTTTCCTGTTCCTCCTAATGTTACTTGATGATATATTGTACAATTATCACCAATTTCAGCTGTTTCACCTATAACAATTCCCATTCCATGGTCTATAAACAAATTTTTCCCAATTATTGCACCTGGATGTATTTCTATTCCGGTAAAACTTCTTCCTAATTGTGAAATTAGTCTTGCTATAAAAAAGAGTTTTATTTTATAAAAGAAATGCGATATTTTATAAACTATTAGAATATGAAAACCTGGATATAATATAATTACCTCTAATAAATTTCTAGCCGCAGGATCTTTATTCATAATATTTTTAGCATCATAATATAAATCCTTTATCGTTTTTAACATATTAATCACCTTATATATTCTATGCTTTTTCTTTTTCCTTTGATACAATAAAAAGCATTCGAATCCATTATTCAAATACTTTTTATTTAAATTTTATTTGTTTTTATTTTAATATTTAATATACTATTTATTCATATCTTCTATTGATTTGTCAATATTATGTTCTATTTTCTCCCATTTTGTATCTCTTTTAAATAAACATTTAAAATTAATTAGTAACCATGAACCTAAAAATAATGGATATAATAAAAGTCCTTTAATCATAGGTTTAATTGGTTTTTTATCAATTAGCATTATCATTATTCCTGTAAATATTGGTAATAGAAATGTTGGTACTAAGTATCTTACTGCATTCCATAATAATTCTGTTGTTGACATACCATTTGTTAAATATATTACAAAATTTAAAATTAGTAATACTAGTGTTAATACAAACATAGGTATACTACCTAACATATATAGTAATCCATCAAAATTCATCACTGTTTTATTATCTTTTACTGCTACTGCTAATGGTTTTGTGTATTCTTTTAGACATTGAATATGTCCAACTGTCCATCTAGATCTTTGTGACCAAGATTGTTTGAATCCTACTGGTTGTTCATCATATACAATTGCATCTGTAGCCCAACCTAATTTTTTACCAGCAATAATTCTTTTTAATGAGAACTCTATATCTTCTGTAAGTGTTTTCGTATTCCATCCTTCTGGTTTTACTACATCAAATTTCACCATAAAACCTGTACCATTTATTAATGGTGATAATCCTAAATTATATCTAGCTAAATGATAAAATCTATTCATTGTCCAATAGAAAATAGCATATCCTGCACTTACCCAACTATCTGATGGATTTTTTATATCTCTATATCCTTGAACAACATCTTCACCTTGGCAAAGTTTTTTATTCATTGCTTTTAAAAAGTTGACATCTACTATGTTATCAGCATCAAATATACAGAAAGCATCATATGGTGCATCTTCTTCTATTTTTTGTTGTAAAAACCAATTTAAAGCATATCCTTTAGTTTTATGTTCTTCATCAAATCTTTCATATACTATTGCACCTGCTTCTTTGGCTTTTTGAGCTGTTTCATCTGTACAATTATCTGCAATTACATATATATCATATAAATTTTTACTATAATTTTGATTTTTTAAACTTTCAACAAGATTTGATATTACCTTCTCTTCATTATGAGCTGGTATTATGGCCATAAATCTGTGTTCTTTTTCTTCAACTAATGGTTTTTCTTTAACTTTTATTAATGAACACAAACTTATTACTAGTTGATATATCCAATAAATAGTTATTATCCAAACCATAGCTTGTTGTAATATGTATAAATATTCCATTTTTCTCTCCTTTGATTTTTTATAACTCTTACAATATTCATTATACTATTATTCCAAATTTTTTCAACATTTTCCGACAATTATTTATAAAATATTGACTAATGCATTTACTTTATATAACTGAATTTGTTTTTAACCTATTGAAACATTAATTAATATAATTTTCAAATTGATATTTTTTTCTACTTTAAATTTACTATTCCTTTTCATTTTTTTATTTTTATTCTTCTATTTCTGTATTAATCACTGAAGATTCTAGTTCTCTCATAGTTAAATTAATTCTTCCTTGTGAATCAATTTCATATACCTTAACAGTAACTTCATCTCCAACTGATAAAACATCTTCTACTTTTTCAACTCTTTTACTTGATATTTTAGAAATATGAAGTAAACCTTCTTTTCCTCCACCTAAATCTACAAATGCTCCAAATGACATTATTTTTGTTACTACTCCATCATAAATACCATTTACTTCAATATCTTTAGCAATGTCTTCTATCATTTTTAATGCCTTTTTACCGCTTTCTGTATCATTTGAGTATATACAAACATGACCATTTTCTTCAATATCTATTTTTACACCTGTGCTATCAATTATTTTATTTATCATTTTTCCACCAGGTCCTATTACATCTCTAATTTTATCTACATTGATTGTTGTAGTTATTATTCTTGGTGCATATTTAGATATGTCTGTACGTGGTTTATCTATTTGTTTTAGCATAATTTCGTCTAATATATAATCTCTAGCAATCTTTGTTCTTTCAAAAGCTTGCTCTATAATATCATATGTTAAACCATCTGTTTTAATGTCTACTTGAATTGCTGTTATACCATCTTTTGTTCCACCAACTTTAAAGTCCATGTCTCCAAAGAAATCTTCTATTCCTTGAATATCTGTTAGCATCACATAATCTAATGGATCATCTTTGCTTGTTACTAAACCTGTTGAAATTCCTGCAACTGGCTTTTTAATTGGAACACCTGCATCCATTAATGCAAGTGTACTTCCACATATACTTGCTTGTGATGTTGAACCATTTGAAGATAAAACTTCTGATACAACTCTTATAGCATATGGAAATTCTTCTTCTGATGGTAATACTGGAACTAATGCTTTTTCAGCTAATGCTCCATGTCCAATTTCTCTTCTTCCTGGTCCTCTTGATGGACGTGCTTCACCAACACTGTATGAAGGGAAGTTATATTGATGCATATATCTTTTACTTTCTTCTTCATCTATACCATCTAATATTTGTTCTTCACTTTTCATTCCTAATGTTACAATTGACATTACTTGAGTTTGTCCTCTTGTGAAAATTGCACTACCATGTACTCGTGGTAAAACACCTACTTCACATGAAAGTGGTCTTAAATCTGTTAAACTTCTTCCATCTGGACGTTTATGCTCTACAAATATCATTTCTCTAACACATAATTTTTCTAGTTTATGAATACTTTCTAATATATCTGATTTCATTTCTTCTACTTTTTCTTCACCATATTTTTCAATGAAATATGCAATTACATCTTCTGTTATTTTATCAATATTTGCATCTCTTACTTCTTTGTCTTGTGCTTGCACATCTACATACATTCTATCTTTGAAATTTTTTTCAACTTCTGCATATATATCTGCATCCACTTCAAATGATTTATATTCAAATTTTGGTTTTCCTATTTCAGCTTTTATATTTGATATAAAATCACATATTTTCTTAATTTCAACATGTGCTGTTTTTATTGCTTGTAACATTATATCATTTGGTATTTCATCAGCTCCAGCTTCAATCATTGTAATTTTTTCTTGTGTTCCTGCTACAGTTAATGTTAATCTGCTATTTGCTCTTTGTTCAACTGTTGGGTTTATTACTATTTCATTATTAACATATCCAACATTTACAGCTGCAGTTGGTCCTCCGAATGGAATATCTGAAATTGAAAGTGCACAAGAAGCACCAATCATTGCACATACTTCTGGTGAATTGTCTTGTTCTACTGATAATACTGTTGCAACAACTACAACATCATTTCTAAAATCTTTTGGGAACAATGGTCTAATTGGTCTATCTATTGCTCTACTAGTTAATATTGCTTTATCTGTTGGTTTTCCTTCTCTTTTTTGAAAACTTCCTGGAATTTTTCCAACAGCATATAATTTTTCTTCATAATCTACTGATAATGGGAAAAAATCAATTCCTTCTTTTGGTTCTTTGGCAGCTGTTACATTTACCATTACAACAGTTTCACCATATCTTACCATTACACTTCCATTTGCTAATTCTGCAATTTTCCCTGTTTCTATTGATAATTTTCTTCCAGCTAATTCTGTTTCATAAATTTTAAACATAAATTTTACTCTCCTTTTATTATTATTTATATTTTGCAATTTATTTATTAGTGTAACCTCGATGAAGGAAATTTTTATATTTACAAATTTCTTTCATCCAAGCTACTTCTAACAATTAAATTGCATTTTTAACACCTTTTATTATTACTATTGCAAAAGTTTCATTTAGTATTATTTTTTATTTAATTTTCATTTATTTGCTTTTGATTGCTTTTAAATTAGATTTAAACCATAATAATAAAATATTTTTATATTTAAAAATGGACGTTTTAGCCTAACTATATACGCAAAAACGTCCAATGATTTTTTATTTTCTTAATCCTAATTTTTCAATGATATCTCTATATCTTTGAACATCTTTTTTAGCTAAGTAGTTTAATAAATTTCTTCTTGCACCTACCATTTTTAAAAGACCTCTTCTTGAATGATTATCTTTTTTATGTACTTTTAGATGTTCTGTTAGTTCATTAATTCTTTCTGTTAAAAGAGCTACTTGAACTTCTGGAGAACCAGTATCATTTTCTTCTCTTTTATAAGTATTAATAATTTCTTGTTTTCTTTCCTTTGTCATTTATAGCACCTCCTATTTTTTTATTTGCCTATAACTGAGTTATAGCGGTGTTTTTTCCTATAACCAAGAAATAGGTATGTTGCTTTTGCAATGTGTATATTTTATCATATTTTTATAGAAATTGCAAGGGGTTTAAATATGTTTTTTTGCTTTATATTTTATCTAACTTTTTGTTTTAGCCTTTTCTTTTTGCAATTAATTAAAGCTCCTCATTCTACTATTTTATTCATGAATTTTTTCTTTAATATCATTCTGTTTTTTATTACATCTTCTTTTTTGATAATTTAAATACCTTAACAAAGATTTCACATCATGCTTGCATTCTATATTTACATAATTATCAGAATTTAGTATATCTTTAATTCCCATTATTTCAGGCAAAACTTCTAAACTCATATGTCGATTGTTCCAATACTCATTTTCACCAATAATAAACTCCGAAATTTCTTTTATATATTCTATAAATTCATCATAATTTTGTTCAGCATATTCTTTTAATTTGTCACCCATTTTATTTTCCATTCTTCCAATAATATAATGCTCACGCATTAATGTTACTATTTTTTTTACTTTTATTCCTCTTGTCATATATATTTTTTGAGCAAATGAAGCATTTATTTTTTTGTTATATTTAGCTTTTGTATATATTTTTATAAAATCTTTTATCTCTTCATAATTTTTTTCTTTTAGCAAAGCATCTAACGATTTTTCCATTCTAATAAATATTTGCGTCATACGACTATTATCTTCATCTTTTTCGAATAATTCATTAAACATATCTTGCACTTCATTTGAATCTTTTAATAATTTCATTATATTTATTATATATTCTGGCTTTTCATAATCTGTGTATTTTAATATTCTACGAAATTCTTCTCTGGGTTTATTTTTATAATTTACTTCATCTTTTTTGTTTACTTCATTTATTTTTTTTATATCCATTATCTCTCCTAAAATAACATAAATTTTTATACTATATATAAAATTATAGCAAATACAAATATTTTTTACAACACTTACAATTAAAAATCGTTATATCAAAAGATATAACGATTTTTGTTTGGTGGCTTCACCTGGAATCGAACCAGGGACACAGGGATTTTCAGTCCCTTGCTCTACCAACTGAGCTATAAAGCCTTTAATATTTTTTATTTTGCTTTTAAAAAAGTCACCAAAATAAAAATGGCGACCTGGAACGGGCTCGAACCGTCGACCTCTAGCGTGACAGGCTAGCGTTCTAACCAACTGAACTACCAGGCCGTAAAAATAAAAAAATTAGTTTCCTAATTTTTTTATTAAGAAAATGGTGGGCGCAATAGGGCTCGAACCTATGACCTCCTGCTTGTAAGGCAGATGCTCTCCCAGCTGAGCTATGCGCCCATTTCCTTCGACTTGTTTAGTATACTAAATTTTAGATTAATTGTCAATAACTTTTTTAAAATTTTTCAACATTTTTTTGATTTTTTTCTGAAGTCCTTGGTACTCCTACATTTCTTTCAAAATTTTCATCTATTTTTTTGCTTTTTATTCTTAATTTGAAAAGAAAATGATAAATTTAACAATTTCTGAAGATTATATTCTCAAAAATTTTTAGATTTATCATTTTCCTCTTGTTTCTCTATAAAAGTAAATCAAATCAATTAAATCTTATTTAAAAATAATCAATCAAATGCCATTTCAATCAAATACTATTTCAAAATTTCCAAAGCCTTATTTAACTGATTATCAGCATTTCTATCAACATTCAAGTGTCCTTTCCATTCCTCAGGCAATTCTAATTCAATATCAGGTTTTATACCTATTTTGTGCAACTTATTATGGTTAGGTGTGAAATACTCTTGCATTGTTATTTTCATTCCAGTTTTTTGATCGTTAAACATAAAAATACCTTGTATAATACCTTTTCCATATGTTTGTGTTCCTACAACTTTGACATCAGTATTTTCCCTTATTGCAGCAGTTAATATTTCTGAAGCACTTGCAGTATATCCATTAACTAGTATCGCTATTGGCATTTTTATAATTGGATCTTTTTTAGAGACAGATATATCTTCATTTTCGTTTTTATCTTTTGTAATTAACATTTTAGAACCTTTAGGAACTATTAATTCTGCAATTTTTAATGATTCATCAACTAATCCTCCACCATTATTTCTAAGATCTATTACTAGTGATTGTATTCCTTGTGTTTCTAACTCTTTATATGCTTTCTCAAAATCTGAGGCACATCCTCCATCAAAAGAACTAATTTTTATATATCCCACATTATTTTCTAATTTTTCTGATTTAACACATTTAAATTTGATTTTTTCTCTTGTAATATCAAAATCTATTTCTTTATCATTTCTTTTAACTGTTACTTTTACTTTAGTTCCTTCCACTCCTTTCATTTTATTTGAAGCTTGTGTTAATTGTTCTCCTGTATATTCTGTATCATCAACTTTTTTTACAACATCTCCAACTAAAATTCCTGCTTTATTTGCAGGTGAGTCTTCTATTACACCTATTACTAATATTTCATTAGATTCTACATTTTGTGTTATATATAATCCAACTCCTACATATGCTCCATTTACATCTTCCATTATAGATGTTACTTCTTCTTCTGTTAGATATTCAGTATATTCATCACCTAATGCTGCTACATAACCTTCTAAAGCTCCATCTATCATCTTTTTCTCATCAATGTCACCTATATATATTTCTTCTAATTTCTTTTTTATATCTGATGTTTTTTGTTCTAAAGATACTTGTTCTTCTTTTCCTTTTAAAGATGTTATTATTCCATTTGCTATATTACTTATAACATTATCAGATTGTATTGTTTTTGGTGCAATAGCAGCATTATATACTACTATTGTAGTTAGTATACAAGTAATTAATGCTGTTATAATTACTAGCATAAAATTTTTTAGAAAACTATTCTTGTTTTTTTCTTTCATATTAATTTCCTTTCATATATAATATTATATTATTCAAATTTATTTTTATTCTTATATTAATTTTATTAACTGTACTTGTAAAAGTTTATATCAATAAAAAAAGGCAGTTTGTTTTTCTGCCTCTTTTTAATCCCTTTTATAAATAATTTAGAGGGTTTTTATGTGACCCATTTTCTCTTACTTCAAAATGTACATGAGGTCCTGTTGAACATCCTGTTGTTCCAACTGCTCCAATAACTTGACCTCTTGATACTGATTGTCCTACTGAAACATATACATTATTACAATGTGCATATCTTGTTGTTAATCCATTTCCATGTGAAATAATTATCATATTACCATAACTTGCCATACCATAAGCATTTAGATTTTGTGAATATCCTGTTTGAGTATATATTACAGTTCCACTTTCTGCTGCAACTATGTTTGTGCCTATTGATGCACCTATATCAAGTCCTGTATGAAACTCTCTGTATCCAAATATGTATCTAGAACCATAATTACAAGTTATTCTGCTACTTGAAGGGCAAGGCCAATTTAATTTTCCACCACTATATGGATTAGATATTGATGGTGAAGCATTTGTTGAACCTGATTTGTTTGAGTTTGATTGTGCTGCTTTTCTTTCTGCATCTTCTTTTGCTTTTGCTGCTCTTTCTTTTTTAGCAAATTCTTCAGATGCTGCTTTTTGTGATGCTAATTTTTCCTCTAATTGTTTTTGTTCTTCTGATAAATTAGCTGCTTTAGTTTGTTTCTCACTTTTTAAACTTTCAAGTTCTTTTGCTTTTTGTGTTTTTTCCTTTTTAATCTTCTCTATCTCGTTTTTTTCGTTTTCCAATGATGTTTTTAATTCTTGTACTTCTGTTATTAATTTATTATCATAATTTGCTGCTTGTTCTATTAATTTTTGATTTGATATAAAGTTCATTAAATTTCCAGAAAGTACCACATCTAAAAAAGTTTTTTCTTTTTTCATATACATGGTAACTAATCTTTCTTCTAATATCTTCTTTTTTTCTTCTAAATCTTTTTCCTTTTCAGAAATTGAAGTTTCTAAAGCATCTAATTGTTCATTTAACTTATCTATTTGAGTTTGATATTCAAGTATAGAATTGTTTAAATCAACAACCTCTTGTAATACTTTATCTATTTGTTGTTCTACATTATCTATCTGTTCTTGTGTCTGATTTGCTTCTTGTTTCTTTTTTAAATATTGATTGTGATAGTCTGAACTAGTTTCAGCAAAAACAGCTAGACTTCCTGTACAAGCTATTATTATTACAAATACTGATAATAAAATTTTTTTCATCATTTTAATCTTCTCCTTTTGTTTCTTAAACTTTTAAATATTTTTTCATAGATAGCATACTTCCTAATACGCCTATTCCTATTCCTAATACTAAAAATATAATTGTTACTTCTGTAAACATTTGACTAAAATCTAATAATTGTATTCCACTACTTATTCCTAACCCTTTAAGCCAACTTTCTAAACCATTTCCTATTACATTGTTTTTTAACCAAACATATAATCCAGATAAAATAATTAATGATATTAATGATGATATCACTCCTATTATTACACCTTCAACTATAAACGGAGCTCTAATAAAATTATTAGTTGCACCAACATATTTCATTATAGATATTTCTTTTCTTCTTGCATGTACAGTTAATTTTATTGTATTTCCTATTATTACCATAGAGAAAACAATTAATGCTCCACCTAATACAATTAATACAATATTAACATTTCTGTCAAAAGCTGTTAATGTTTTTGTATAATCGCTTTGTTCTTCACGTGTTGTACCAATAACATTATCAAACTGCTCAATTTGTTTTGCTATTTCATCTACTTTATCTAAATTCTTAAATGTTATTATCAAAGATGGAGGATATGGATGATCTTTTTCAGTATATCCCAATACCATAATATCACCTAATTTTTCTGTTGCTCTGTGGTATGCTTCTTCTTTAGTTATATATTTAATATTAGGATTTACAGAGTCTATATTTCGTATGTTATTTTCTAAAGTTTCTTTTTCTGAAACAGTAATATCATCTTTAAGATATATTTCCAAAGGATATTCTGACTCTATATTTGTTAAAATTGAATTAACATTTTTTCCTATCACTAAACATATACCAACTGTTAACATTGTTACTAACATAATTGTTATTGCTGAAAAAGTAGATTTTTTATTTTTTGTTATATTTTTAATTCCATCACCGACTAAATAACTAATCAAATTATATCTCACTATTATACCCACCTTTTTTATCATCTCTTATAATGTTACCTTTTTCAATTTGTATAACTCTTTTTTTCATTTTATCTACAATATCTTTCGCATGTGTTGCTACAACTATTGTTGTGCCTCTTAAATTAATATCATTTAAAAGGGTCATTATTTCCCAAGCTGTATCTGGATCCAAATTTCCTGTAGGTTCATCTGCAATAAGCATTGATGGATTATTTACTAAAGCTCTAGCAAGAGCGACTCTTTGTTGCTCACCACCTGACAATTCATTAGGATACACTTTTGATTTATCACTTAGCCCTACTAATGATAATACCATTGGAACTTGTCTTCTTATATGTCTTGGTGTAGCTTTTACTATATGCATAGCAAATGCTACATTCTCATATACTGTTTTATCTGGCAAAAGTCTAAAATCTTGAAAAACAACTCCCATGCTTCTACGTAAATATGGAACTCTTTTTGGTTTAAGAAATGTTGTATCTTTTCCATTTATAATTATATGTCCTGATGTTGGTTCTTCTTCTTTTAGAATCATTTTTATAAGTGTAGATTTACCAGAACCAGAACTTCCAACTAAAAATGCAAATTCTCCTTTATCTATTTTAAAATTAGCATTATTAACTGCAACAGTACCTGTATCATATGTTTTATTAACATTTCTAAATTCTATCATAGTCTATCTTCCTTTATTTTTAATTTATTATCATAATCATATTTATAATATCAATAATTTACCTGTTTTGCAATAGCATTTTTAGAAGTTTTTTGCTAAAAAAAATTGTTTTAACTTCATTTATTACTGTTTTTTGAGCTTTTTAACGCATCTACAGAATTCACCAAAAATTCACAATCCAATTTTTTCCATTAATTCAATATTTTGACAAATATACTTAACTTAATATATAAATTTAATTTATAGTATTCTATTTATTTTTTTAACTTTTGCTGCTTTAATTTTTATTCCTTCATCTTTAAACATTTTTTCATGTTCGGTTTCAATATTATTCCAAAATTCTTCATTATTTGCTAAATCAAAAGTCTTGTCTTCAATTTCAAATCCAGCTTCTTCAAAATATAATAAACTATCATTGAAAAGTCCATCATCATCTGTTTTAAAATATATTTCTCCACCATCTTTCAAAAATTGTTTATATTTTTCTAATTGTCTTGTATGTGTCAATCTCTTTTTTCTATGTTTTCCGCGAGGCCAAGGATTACAAAAATTAATATATATTCTATCTATTTTGTCATTTTCATCCATAATCATTAAAATTCTTTCAATATCATATCTTGTTAAATAAATGTTATCAATAGAAATTTCTTTTTCTGAATAGACCTTTTCTACATTTCTTTTAGCTAAACCTAACATGGCATCTACCATATCAATTGCTATATAATTTACATCTAAATTTGATGATGCTAACTGTGATATGAATCCGCCTTTCCCGCAACCTAATTCCAAATGTATTGGATTATTGTTATTAAATAAAGTTCTCCATTTTCCTTTATATTCCTCAGGATTATCTATATAAAATTTACTAGCCTCTAATTCTGGTCTGGCCCATGGTTTAAATCTAATACGCATACATGTTTCTCCTTTTTTATTTTTTTCTATTCTACTACTTCCTTTCAAAATGGTCAAGCAAAAGTATTAAACTACAACCTATTAGCAATCACACTTCTTCAACAATTATCAATCAGGTTATTTTTCCCTTTATTAATCCCGTTCTTAAAACTATTGAAAAAGCCAAAAAACTATGCTATAATCCTCATAATGAATTTTACAAATAGGAGATGAAAACCTTGAAAATAAATACAGATAATGAAACTTTAGCAGAAAATAAAGTTCTAATTTTATATATTTTAGATCAAACACATAAGCCTATAACAAATGATAATCTTTACAAATTAGTATTAACAGCTGTTGATATGAATTATTTTTACTTTCAACAATTTCTATTAGATTTAATAGACACTAATTTTATAATTTCTTATAATAAAGAAACACAAGTAGTTTATGAATTAACAGAACATGGTAAAAATACATTAGACCTTACATTAGATATTTTACCAGGCATAATAAAATTAAAAGTAGATACAAATTTAAAAAACACTTTAGAAACAGTTGAAGAAGAACATTCTATTATTGCTGAATATACTCCTAGAAACGAAAATAATTATATTATTAATTGTAAGATAGTAGAAAATAATGAAATTGTATTTGAAATAAAAACCTTTGCATATTCACGTGAACAAGCAAAAGAATTTGTAGATAATTGGAAGAATAATGCTGAGAAAATTTATCCAAAAGTACTTGATTTATTACATAATCCAAATTCTTAAATATAATTTTATATTTTTAAATTAATACACAATTTTTAATCAATAATATTAGTAATATTAATATTGTTTATAAATATAAAAAATATCATGTAAATTGATTTTATTATTAAAATTTGTTTTACATGATATTTTTTTATATTTTGCACTTCTTATTTTTTTCCGTTTTACATTTTTAATTAAGTTTCATATTTTTTATCGTTTCTTTATAATCATTAGTGTTAATTATTCCTGTTCCAGATACAACAATTTCTGTTCCCGCTTCTTTTAACAATTCTATATTTTGCATATTAATACCACCATCAGCTTCTATTGTAATATCTATATTATTGTTTTTAATATATTCTGATATTTCTTTTATTTTTTCTAATGTTTTATCTATCAATTTTTGTCCACTTTTTCCTGGCTCAACAGTCATTATTAAAACTAAATGTACATTTTTCAATATATCATATATTTTATTAATATCTGTATCTGGTTTTATAGCTATTCCTGCCTTGCAATTATTTAATTTAATATAATCTAACATATCTAATAATTCATCTTTATTTGTAACAGATTCATAGTGTATTGTTATTATATTTGGATTATATGGTACAAACATGTCTATGTATTTTTTTATATCCTTAACCATTAAATGAATATCTAATGGTATATTTGTAATACTATTTAAATAATCACAATACTCTATCATTTTTTCTGTAGTATTGCTTTCTACAAAAATACCATCCATAACATCTATATGAAAATAATCTGTTTTAGCTGTTTCTAAATTATAGATTGTTTTAATTATTTTATCTTTTTCTACACTTAATAATGAAGTTGATATTTCTACCATTTGTGTAACTCCTTTTCCTTTAATTCATTATATAATTTACAGTACGTGTCATATCTTTGTTTACTTATTTTATTTTCCTGAACAGCCTTTTTTATTCCACATTTTTCTTCTTTTATATGCGTGCATCCTATAAACTCACAATTTTGCATATATTCAGCCAATTCTATAAAATATTTACATAATTCTTCACTTTTTATTTCATATATATCAAATGTAGAAAAACCTGGTGTATCTGCTATATATGAATCATTATCTATTTTATATAATTTAATTGCTGTTGTAGTATTTTTTCCACGTTTATTTTTATTACTTACTTCCCCTTCTGTTGTTAAGGTATCTTTAAAAATATTGTTAATTAATGTTGATTTTCCAACACCTGAATTACCAGAAAATGCTGTAATATTGTTTTTTAAACATTTACGTACCTCATCTATCCCTTCACCAGATTTAGCATTTGTTTTTATAACTGTATATCCGATTTTTTTATAGATATTATATATATTATCTATAATATCATCTTTTTCCAAATCTATCTTATTTAAACAAATTGTAGATTTTATATTGTTATATTCAGCAAATGCTAATTGTTTATCTAATAATAACAAATCTGGTTTTGGCATTTTCATAGATAGTACAAAAATCATTTGAGTTATATTTGACATTTTAGGTCTTTTAATATAATTTTTTCTTTCATGAATTTCATTAATAATACCATCTGTTTGTGTTTGATATTCAAATTCAACAATATCTCCTACTGCAGGAATAATATCATCTTTTTTGAATTTTCCTCTTGGAATACATTTAATTATATTAGAACTTTTACTATCTTCTACTTCATATATATTTGATACATTACTTACAATTAATCCCTTTGACATACATTCTCCTTAAACTATAAATGAATGGGGTTATTTAACATCCAAAATTGTATTAGAACCATTTAAATCAATTTGCGCATTTTCTTTTCTTACTTCATCTACATAAACTTTTACTGTTACTACACCTTTTCCTTTAATAGTTACATTTATATTTTCTGTATCTTCTGAAACACTTTGTTTATATACATTTTCATCATCAACAGTTACTCTTATAACTACATCATCTGGTTTTTTTATTGCTCCAGTTTCATCTTTTTCTGGTTTATATCCTGTTAATGATTTTACATTTACATTAACAGTACCTTCTTTTATTTCTTGTATTTTATTTACAGTTAATGTTATAGCTGTTCCTTCATCTACAACACTTCCAACTTCTAGGCTTTGTTTTAAAACTATACCATTAGATTTGTTAGTATCTTCTTGATATGTAATATTTACTTCTATTTTTTTCTCTGTAAGCATTTTTTTAGCTTGTTCTATATCCATATCAGTTACAGAAGGTATGCTTACTTTTTCAAGTCCAGTTCCTATACTTACATATATTTTTACAGTTTCACCTGCATTTACTTCTTTTCCCTCTGTAATATCTTGTTTAGTAACTATTCCTTCTTCAACTGTTTGACTTGTTTCATCTATTCTTTCTGGTATTAATTCTACTTTTTCTAATTCTTCTACAGCCTCTTCATATTTTTTTCCTTTTACTTTCGGCATTTTTACTATTTTAGCACCTTTGCTTACAGTTAATTTTACGGGACTATTTTTTGTCACGTCATAATTTGTTCCTGGTGCTGGTTTTTGTGAAATAACTTTTCCAGCTTCAATATCTTTATTGTATACTTCTTCAATATCATATTTTATGCCAGCTGCATCTAATTTAGATTTTGCTTCATCAATAGTTACATTTTCTACACTAATTAAAGATATTCCTGATGATTGTTCTGTTCCTGTTCCAAATATTTTTTGTGTTATTGTTAGACTTCCCCAAAATATTAATATGCATAATATCACAACTAGTATTGGAACACCTATATATATGACTTTTTTCATTTTTGGATTTTCTTCTAAATATTTAGCAAGTCCTGTTTTTTCTGGTTCATTTTTCTTAGTATTTCTACCTGAATTTTCTTTATATTGCTTTTGATTTACCATATTTTCTGAAATTGTTGGAATTACTCTAGTAAAATCATTAGTATTCTTTTCTTGTACGAATTTTCCTGATGGATTCTTTAATGCTAAACTTAAATCTTTTATCATTTCAGTTGCAGATGCATATCTTAAACTTGCATCTTTTTTCATTGCTTTTAAAATAATTTGATTCACAGCTACCGGAATTCTTGAATTTAATTTTATTGGTTCCACAGGTTCTTCTTGCATATGTTTTAATGCAACAGATACTGGAGTATCTGCATCAAAAGGTACTTTACCTGTTACCATTTCATACATTACTACACCTAGAGAATATAAATCTGATTTTGCATCTGTATATCCACCTCTTGCATGTTCTGGTGAGAAATAGTGCACTGATCCTATTGTTGTTCCAAATGCTGTTATAGTTGAGTTTGACACTGCTTTTGCTATTCCAAAATCTGCAACTTTTGCTATCCCATCTTCTGTAATAATTATATTATGTGGTTTTATATCTCTATGAACTATTCCATTTTTATGTGCTACTTCTAATGCAGAACATATTTGTATTGCTATGTTTACAGACCACTTCCATGGAAGTGCACCTTCTTCTGCTATAATTTGTTTTAATGTTTTTCCTTGTATTAATTCCATTACTATATAATATATATTATATTCTTGACCTACATCAAAAACTGAAACTATATTAGGATGTGTTAAACTTGCGGCAGCTTGAGCTTCTGTATTAAATCTTTTTATAAATTCTTCATCTGTTGTAAATTCTTCTCTTAATACTTTAACAGCCACATATCTATTAAGAATAGTACATCTAGCTTTATATACTGTGGCCATGCCACCATTTCCTATTTTTTCGATAATTTCATATCTGTTTCCTATTATTTTTCCTTCTAAATTCATATATAATTCTCTCCTTATAATATAATTACAGCTGTAATATTGTCATATCCACCATTTTCGTTTGCTTTAGATACAAGATTATTACAAGCTTCAATCGGATTTTCATTAATTATTTTTACTATTTCATCATCTTTTAACATATTTGTTAATCCATCAGAACACATTAATAATATATCATCTTTAAGAAAACCTTTTACCATTACATCTGGTTCTACAAAAGTTGAACAACCTAATGCTTTTATAAGCATATTTTTTTTAGGATGATTATATGCCTCTTCTCTTGTTATTGTTCCATCTGATACTAATTTTTGTACATAACTATGATCTGTTGTTAACTTTCTGAAAAAGTCTTTTCTTTTTCTATATACTCTACTATCTCCCACATGACCTATATATACTTTATTTCCTAATATTAAACATACATCTATTGTTGTACCCATATTTTCTAATTCTTTATTTTCTTTTGATTTTTCATATACAACTAAATTAGCATACTCTATAGCACTTTTTATTAATTTTAATATTTCTTCTTTATCATTACTCTCTATTGAATCAAAATTATTTAATATGTATCTTTTAGATGTTTCAACAGCTAATTTACTTGCTATTTCCCCACCTTTATATCCTCCCATTCCATCAGCCACAATATATAATTGAACTTTTTCTTCTGGTTTTGATATATAAAAATAATCTTGATTCATTTCGCGTACTTTACCAACATCTGACTTTGCAAAAGCTTTCATATATCCTCCTTTTACTATTCCTTTGTTTATATATATTTATATACTATTTTTTTAAGTATTTTTTACAACTATATTTTATATTATAATTATATTTTTTACAATCTTATTTTGACTATTTTAAATTTTTTCTTCTTAATTGACCACAAGCCGCATCTATATCTGAGCCTAACTCTCTTCTTATTGTTGCCACAATACCTTTTTCATTTAAATAATCTCTAAATTTTATTATATTTTCATTAGTGCTTTTTACAAATGTTCCATTTTCTATTTTGTTAATTGGTATTAAATTTACATGACATAACATACCCTTTAATAATTTAGATAATTCTTTCGCATCTTCCAAATTATCATTATTGTCCTTAGCTAATGCATATTCAAATGATATTCTTCTATTAGTAATTTTAATATATTCTTTACATGCTTCTAACAACTGTGAAATATTATATACATTATTTACAGGCATCATCTTACTTCTTTTTTCATCATTCGTTGCATGCAACGAAATAGATAATGTACATTGTATATTTTCATTAGCTAAATCATATATTCTTGGAACTAATCCACTAGTTGAAACACTAATATGTCTTGCTCCTATATTTAAACCTTTTTGATTATTTAATATTCGTATAGATTTAATTACATTATCATAATTGTCTAAAGGCTCACCTATACCCATATATACTATATTAGAAATTTTATCATCAATATCTTGTTCAACTGCTAATATTTGTTCTACAATTTCTCCTGCTGTCAAATTTCTTATAAAATTGATTCCTGTTGATGCACAAAATTTACACCCCATTTTACAACCAATTTGTGTTGAAACACATACTGTTTTTCCATGATGATATTGCATTAATACTGTTTCAATAGCATTTCCATCAAGTACATCAAATAAATACTTTTTGGTACCATCTGATGATTCTTGTTTTTTCAATATTTTATAATTACACATAGTATAGTTTGATTTTAATTTTTCACGCAATTCCAAAGATAAATTTGTCATTTCATCAAAACTTTTAACTTTTTCTACATATAACCAATGAAAAACTTGTCCTGCTCTATACTTTTTTTCACCTATTTTTTCGAATTCTATTTCTAAATCTTTTAAATCATAATCTTTTATATTTTTCATATTTCTGCTCTTTTCTTTTTTATATTTTATATCATATTAAAGTTATTTTTACAATATTTTTATAGTGATTTGTGTTTTAAAAAAATCAATTCACTACTTTTTCAATTATAAAATTGCAAAAGTAATGAATTATCTATTAAAAATATTTATCTTTTGTTATAAAAATTTTTTAAGCACCAATACTGTTATTTAATTGTTTAATAGCATTTTCTAAACCTGATAGTCTTTTTTCAAATAATTGATTAGTCATATCAGATATTTTGTTGTATTCTTGTAGTTTGTCTAATTTCTTCATATTTGTAGCATGATTTTTTTGTAACAAAATTATTTCCTCTGTTTGATTATACTGTAATTCTTTTAATACTTTATTTAATTCTACGATTTGTTCTTCAAGTGCTTTTTTAGTAAATTCACAAGTATGCATAATATCACCCCTTTAGCAACAAAATCACTATAACTATTGTATCATTAAAGCATACCTAAAGTCAATAAAAACAAAAACAAAAGTTTTGTTTTCCGAATTTATATTGTTTACTGTAATAATTTACATTTAAAATTATATAATAGGTAAAATACTATTTCCTTTTTCACAAATATATAATATAATATAAATATACAAAGTCAGAAAGGAGTACATTATCTTGTCCAAAGAAAACAAACTTAATGAATTTAAATTAATAATCCATGATATTATGCAAAATCCAACAGTTCAAGAAATGAAATTATATAGACAGCACTATGAAACCTCATGTTTTGCACATTGTTTTAATGTTTCATTTATTAGCTATAAAATATGCAAAAAATTAAAATTAGATTATAAATCAGTTGCTAGAGCAGCTATGTTACATGATTTATTCCTTTATGATTGGAGATATAAAGAAAATGAAAGAAAAGGACTTCATGCATTTACACATCCAAAAACCGCATTAGAAAATTCAAAAGAACTTTTTGATTTATCTCCAAAGGAAGAAGATATAATATTAAAACATATGTGGCCTGTAACTATACAACTACCAAAATATCCGGAAAGCTATATAGTAACATTAGTTGATAAATATAGTGCAATTTGTGAAAGTTTCAAATATTATCGTAAAATATTTTTTTCTCGCAAATATTTCAGACTTGCATATTTGTTTTTTAGTTTATGTATAATTAGTTTATAAATTTTGTAATAAACTAATACCACAATTTTAGTAAACAACTTAAATTGTGGTATTTTAATTTTTATAATATTAATATATTTATTATGTTAAACACAATTAACTTTTAAAATATATTTACTAATTTTAAAGAATCTTTATCTTTTATATGTTCTAATATAAATTTGCATTTTTCCAATTCTTCAATAGTTTTATCATAATCCTGAACTTTAATATTTGCATTCATCGAAATTAATTGTGTTTCCACTTTTTCTAATTCATCATGTTCTATATAATAAGCAAGAATATCATATTTTTCATTCCATTTTTCTTGTATATCATCTAATTCATTTTTCAAATTTTGTTTTTCTATATTATCATTATCTATTTTTTCTTCTATTTTTTCTAAACTTACAGAAATATTTTCAAAGAATTTTTTAGTATAATTTTGAGTTATTATATGACCTATGATTATTAATATCACTATTATAACAACAATAATAATTTCTTTTTTCATAATTCCCCCTCATCTATTTATATAATCTATACAATTATATTTTTTTAGATTGTTTAATCTTTTATTTTTTATCTTTTTTTTGAGAAAAAAATTGCCCTTTTCCATCTATAGTTACTATTAAAGCTTCTTCTGGATTATACCCAAATTTGTTAACTTGCTTTTTTAACCATTGATAATTTTTTCCTAATGTTCTTAAATTTTCATCCATTATTTTTCCATCTACTACTAAATCATATGGAATTCCTTCATATTCAGGCTCAATTCCAAAGTCTTCAGGGATACAATTTCTTTTGTTAGGTTTTTGTATAACATTTATTTGACCACTCGTTTCTAAAATTGCGTATTCTACATCACCCAAATTCATAACATTACTATCTCTTAATCTTTCTTGTAATTCATTTATTGTAAATCTTTCCTTTCTTAACATTTTTTCATCTATTTTTCCTCTGTAAATTAATATAGATGGTTTTCCACAAATTAATTGCCTCATTTTTGTACTTTTTAAATTACAAACTGAAATTATTAAATGCATTACAAGTAAGCCAAGAATTGGAATTATTCCATTTGTTATTGGAATACCACTATTACTCATTGGTGTTGCAGCCAAATCTGCAATCATTATTGAAATTGCAAGTTCAAATGGTTGTAATTGCCCAATTTCTCTTTTTCCCATTAATCTCATTACTACTAATACAATTATGTATAAAAAAATTGATCTTATAAAAATTACTAACATATTTTTTCTCCTTGTTTTCAATTAGTTTTCTTTTATTTTGCCTTTATTTTAAAAAAATTATTCGTATTTTAGCATAATAATATTTTTTTCGTAAATAATAAAAATGAACGTAATTTTTGATTGCGTCATGCTTTTAATAAGGAGGTTATTGATATGTCAGATAATCAAGTAAATACTCAATCTAATGGTGGAGTAAATACAGTTTGGCAAATTCTTGGTAGATTAATAACAGCTGCTATAGTTCTTGCTATTACTGCATTTTTTACACCTGGATTTACCATAAGTAATATTTGGGCATTAGCTGCAGCTACAATTGTTCTTACTGTAATAGATTATTTAATAACAAAATTTACAGGGTTACATGCAAGTTCGTTTGGTAAAGGATTTGTTGGATTTGTACTTTCTGCTGTAGTATTATATGTAACACAATATTTTGTTGCAGGATATACAATATCTTGGATAGCAGCAATTGTTGGTGCTATAGTTTATGGTGTTGTTGATTATTTTTTACCTGGTGAACAACAATAATTTAGACTTTTGTAAAAAATAGCCAACAAAAGCAAAAAAGTAACTTATAATGAACTCTACTTTTTAATATAGTTCACTATAAGTTACTTTTTTCATTTCTATTTTTAAATTCTATTATTATAAAGTTTTATAGCTGTTTCAGGGCTATCATTTCCTTCTTTATTCTTAATTGGTGCAAATTCTTCTTCTCTTTTTACACGTAAAATGCTAATATCTTCATAATTTGAAAAAGCATCAAAAATAAATGATTCAAATTTATATACATTTTTACCTTCTGGTTCTACTAAATTTCCATTCTCATCTAAATAATTTGATTTTTTCTCTGCTATATGATATGGTAAAACCTTACTAGATAGTTCATCTAATGCTTCAATATTATATAAATGGCTTAATATATTAAGATCTCCATATACTAAATCACCATGTTCATCAACCTCTTCAGCCATTTCTTCTGGTAATTCTGAATATTCTATTATTCCTGGTCTTCCATCAATTTTGCAAAAAACTCCCGCTCTTTCTTTTGGGTTTGTTTTTATTACAGATTTAGAAGCAATTTTATTATTTTCACTAACAGTTATTCCTAATAATAATGGATCTACTATTTTTAATAAAATATTATCTACTCCTCCAACAAAAACCCATTTTATATTATTTTCTTTCATTTGTTTTATAATACCATTTTTTCCTAATGACTTATATATACTTCCGTTTCCATCAGAAGCTTCTTTTATTAATTTATCTTTTCCTATTAATAATTTGCCTTTTGTTGTTACTAATGGTGCTTTACCTTGTTTAAAGAAATGTACCTTTTCTTTTGGATATCCAAAATAATTATGTTCTTCTAAAAATTCTACAGTTTGATTATTATTTTCATCACTTGTCATTATGTACCAAGGAATTATAACATTATATTTTTTACTAGCTTTTTGCAAAGATTCTACTATTATTTGGAATAAATATTTATCACCATTTTTTAAACTAACTTTAAAAGTTCCCTTTGGTCCTGTATGACCAAGTCTTGTTCCTTGACCTCCAGCCATAGTAATAACAGCATATTGACCATTTTTTATATATTCTGCGCCAATATTTTTATATTTGTTGAAATCTTCTTCTGTAAGTTTGTTTATATCAATTGCTGAAATTTTTTCTATTTTTTTATTACCTATTTCAAAAGTTTTATTTAAATTTTTATATAAATCCATAACTTGATCAATATTTAAATTTAATACTTGATCAATTAGTTTGTTTTTTTCTTCATTATTTAATTTTTCCATCCAAGAAATTATATGATCTTGTTCGTATTTTTTTAGTAATTCCATAGCTTTTTTCTCCTTTTCCATATCCATCTTTCCTTTGCTATTTTTAATTTCTTAATTTGTATTATACTTAAAAAACTGTTGTAATACTACATTTATATATAATATGTTCATATTAGCACATATGTTTTTCAAAATCAATAGTTTGTATTTTATTTTTTGTCATAAAACCTATTTGTTATTAATATAAATTAATAAAGTTTAAATAGACAAACATTTAAGGAGGAATTATAAATGGAAAATAATTTTAAACTATATGAAGATATCGCCAAACGAACAGAAGGTGATATTTATGTTGGAGTAGTAGGTCCTGTACGTACTGGAAAATCAACTTTTATTAAAAGGTTCATGGATTTATTAGTAATTCCAAATATCGACAACTCTTATAAACAAGAACGTGCTAGAGATGAATTACCTCAAAGTGCTGGTGGTAGAACAATTATGACTACAGAGCCAAAATTTATACCAAATGAAGCAGTTGAAATAACAGTAGGAAATAATATTTCTTTAAAAACAAGACTTGTTGATTGTGTTGGATACTTAGTAAATAATGCAATAGGATATTTAGAAGATGATATGCCAAGAATGGTAAAAACTCCATGGTCTGAGGATGAAATTCCTTTTGAAAAAGCAGCTGAAATTGGTACTAGAAAAGTTATACAAGAACATTCTACAATAGGTATTTTGGTAACTACAGATGGTAGTATTACAGATATTCCAAGGGAAGATTATATTGAAGCAGAAGAAAGAGTTGTTCGTGAATTAAAAGAATTAAATAAGCCATTTATAATTCTTCTTAATAGTGACTCTCCTTATTCTGAAAGTACAAAAAATTTAGCACGTAAATTAGAGGATAAATACGAAACAACTGTAGTTCCAACTGATTGTTCTAATTTAGAATTAGATGATATAAACAATATATTTAGCAAAATTTTATATGAGTTTCCTATTGAAAGAATAAATATTAACTTTCCAAAATGGGCTGATAGGTTAGATGAAAATCATTGGCTAAAAAAAGAACTTTTTGCTGAAATTAAAGATGCTTGTTCAGATGCAAGAATTTTAAAAAATGTTGATACTACACTTAGCAAATTACAAAAAACAGATGTAATATCTTCAAGTGTATTAAATGATATTCGTTTAGGAACTGGTGAAGTAAATATTACTGTTAATTTACAAGATGAATTATTTTATAAAATAATTACCGAAATTTCTGGAGTTACAATTTCAAATGAAGGAGATTTATTTGCAACAATAGCTGAATTTTCAAAAACTAAAAAAGAATATGATAAAATTGCATATGCTCTTGAAGAAGTAAAAGCAAAAGGTTATGGAATAGTAACACCTTCAATGGAAGAATTAATATTAGATGAACCAGAAATGGTAAAACAAGGTTCACGATATGGAGTTAAATTAAAAGCTAAAGCACCTTCAATACATATGATTCGTGCTGATATTGAAACCGAAGTTTCACCTATTGTTGGAAGTGAAAAACAATCAGAAGAATTAGTAAATTATTTACTTTCTGAATTTGAAAATGATCCAATAAAAATTTGGGAATCAAATATATTTGGAAAAAGTTTACATGAATTGGTTAATGAAGGATTGCAAAATAAATTATGTAGAATGCCAGAAGATGCTCAATGTAAGTTACAAGAAACTTTGGAACGTATTGTTAATGAGGGTAGTGGCGGTTTAATTTGCATTATTCTTTAAAATATATATTCAAATTATTTTTTATATACTGTAAAAAGAAATTATCAATTTGATAATTTCTTTTTACAATTTTTTTATTTACTATTTTATAAAATTTTTACATAATTCTCAAAATTTTGTAAATAATATTTATATTACTAAAACATTGAAAGTTCTTAGTTTGAAAATAACTTCATTTTTCAAACTTACTATGTACTTTCGGAAAGGAATGAAATTTATTATGAAAAAAAATGTTATAGAACAATTTTATAATAAATTTTTTAAATATACGCCACCTAAACAATATAATTTTTTTCTTACAACAGAAAATGCTAAAGACATAGAAAAAATACCTGTTTCACCAGCTAATGATTTAGAACCAACAAGTTTTTCTAAAAAATTATTTGATAATTTAGCTTTTTTAAAATTTAAATATAATGCTTTAATAAATAGTGATATTGTAATTAGAGAATTTGTATTAACTGCTCAAAATAGAGAATATAATGCTGCTGTAATTTATATAGATGGTATGGTAGATTCCAAAACAATTAATAATTCAGTTTTGAATCCTTTAATGTTACGTAATAGAGCTAATACTTATGAAATTAAAGAAAAAGATGTTGTTTCTGAATTTAATAATAATGATGTTATTATACGAAAAGTAAAAAAATTTAACCTTGGAAATTATTTATATAATCATTTAATTCCCCAAAATGATGTTAAAAAAATTGAAAATTTCGAAAAAGCTATATCTAGTATAAATATGGGAAATTGTCTCCTTTTAGTAGATAATTTAAATATAGGTTTTGATATTGATGTAAAAGGTTTTAAACAAAGAAGTGTTAGTTCACCTCAAAATGAAATTGTAATAAGAGGTTCACAAGAGGCATTTGTTGAAAATATTAGAACAAATACTTCTATGTTAAGAAGACTAATTAATAATGAAAGTTTGGTAATAGAAAATTGTTCTGTTGGAAAAATAAGTGAAACTAAAATTGCAGTTTGTTATTTAAAAGATATTGCTAATAATGATTTAGTTGCTGAAGTTAAATACAGAATAAATAATTTAGATGTAGATTATTTGATTTCATCTGGACAACTTGAGCAATTAATACAAGATAATGGTTCTAGTCTATTTCCTCAAGTTATAGCAACTGAAAGACCTGATAAAGCAACAATTCATTTACTTGAAGGTAGAGTAGCAATTATAGTAAATGGAACACCTTATGTTTTAATTGCACCACGGTGTTTTATCAGATTTTCTGTCATCACCAGAAGATGCAAATTTCAAATTTCAATTTTCTAATATGTTGAAATTTATAAGAATAATAGCTGTATTTTTGGCTTTATTTTTACCAGGAATATATGTTGCTGTTACCTCATATCATCATGAACTATTACCAACAGAATTACTTTTCACCATTGAAGCAGCTCGTGAAACCGTTCCATTCCCTACTATATTTGAAATTTTGTTAATGGAAGTCTCATTTGAATTAATACGTGAAGCAGGAATTAGAGTTCCATCCCCTATTGGTCCGACAATAGGAATTGTTGGAGGTATTATACTTGGAGATGCTGCAGTTAGTGCAAATTTAGTTAGTCCTGTTTTAATAATAATTATATCAATTACTGCTATTTGTTCATTTAGTATACCAGACTTTTCATTTAATTTCACTGTTAGATTATGTAGATTCATATACATCTTTTTAGCATATTTAGCAGGATTTTTAGGAATTGCTGCCGGATTATTTGTACAAATAATTCTTTTATGTAATTTAAAATCATTTGGTTGTCCATATACAACACCATATATTTTGCATAATAATAAACGAACATTAACATCATATTTTTTACCACCTATATGGAAAAGAGAAAATCGTTCTAATATTGTAAGCCCTAAGAAAAAATATTCACAAGGTAAAATCAGTATGCTATGGAAAAACAGTAACATAAAATAGCTTTAAGAAAGGAGTTATTATATGAATTCAGAAAAAATAGGATTTATGGAAGCAATTGCTTTAATTTCAGTAGTTATGATAAATAAAATAATATTAAACACTCCAAAAGAAATAATTTCTTCTACACGGTTCATCTGCATGGTTAAATGTTATAGTTATTTTCATTTTAGCTATTTTAATGACTATATCAATTACATTTTTATTCAAAAAATTTCAAGGACAAGATATTTTAGATGTTTGCAAATTTTTAGGTGGGAATACACTTACTATAATAATGGGAATTTTATATATAATATTATTATTATTAGTTCCAATATTTGTTGTAAAAAACTTTTCTGAAACACTACAAGTAATATATTTCAAAACCTCTCCATTAATATTTATACTACTATTTTTTATAATTAGCAGTACTATTGCTAACAAATTTTCATTAAAAGTATTAGCAAAAGCAAACTTAATAATAACACCCATAATATTTTTTAGTATTATTATTATTCTCTTATCATCATTTAAAAGTTTTAATGTAAGAAGAATTTGTCCTATACTAGGTTATGGAGTTAACCAAACGTTTTTCTCAGGATTAAGTAATGTTTTTAGTTTTTCAGGTATAGGCTATTTATTTTTTATTGGACCTTTTATAAATAATACAAAAGATTTTAAAAAAATGTCTATTATATCAATAGTATTATCTGGATTATATTTATTTTTAAGTGTAACTTGCATACTATTATCACTTTCTCCTACATTTAAAAGTGAAGAAACCTTTTCTTTATATTTGTTAACCAGAAACTTATCTTATGGTAGGTTTATTCAAAGAGTTGATGCAATATTTATATTTTTATGGATAATTTCTGTTATTACTTATATTAGTTTTGCTATATACTTTGCTATATATATTTTAAAAAAACTAACTAAAATAAGTGATACTAGTTCTATAAATTATACTATAAATTTATTAGTACTAACTGTACTGCTTATTCCCAGCAGTCTTGCTGTTACTGCACAAATTGCATATAAAACATTTAAAATTGGCACTTTAATTTTTCTGTTTGGAATAAGTATTATTATACTAATATTAGCAAATTTAAAATTGAAAATCATTGATAAAAAGAAAGGAAAAGTATGAATATTACGTACTTTATAAATTGATTATGAAAATAAAAAAACTTTTTATTTTAGTTATATTAACTATAATATTATTATCTCTTTCCGGTTGTTATGATGCTCATGGTATCGAGGAATTTTCTTATGCAACTGCCATAGGACTTGATATTTCAGAAGATAAATTATTATCTTTAACCTTGCAAATATCTATTCCTAGTACTGATTCAGAATCAGGAAGTAGTCAATCTAGTAAAACAGATGCTATTACTGTAAAATGTAACAGTATAAATTCCGGAATAAATTTAATAAATAATTATATTAGTAAAGAAGTTAATTTATCACATTGCAAAGTTATTGTAATTTCTGAAGAATTTGCAGCACAAGGTCTTTCTGAATGTGTCGACACATTAGCAAATATTGTTGAAATCAGACCTGACTGTAATGTAATTATTACAAAGTGTTCCGCAAAAAAATTTATAGAAAATGCTTCTCCATCAATTGAAACTTTAACAGCTAGATATTATGAAGTTGCTTTAAAATCCAGTGAGTATACAGGGTTTACTCCAGCTACAAAATCCGTAGACTTTATAGGAGATATGAAAAACAATTTTATACAATCACATGCTATTTTAGGAAATTTAACAATGGAAAATGAAAATACTAAATTATATAGTAACTTGGACAACAATTATACAGCTGGCAAAACACCCATAGAAGGTTCTAGTAATATAGAATTTTTTGGAACCGCTGTTTTTCGTGATGATAAATTAGTTGGTGAATTAAATGGAATAGAAACAATTTGTTATTTACTAGTATCTAACGAATTCAAAAATTGCACCCTTTCAATTCCTGATCCATTTAATGTTGATTCAAGTGTTGATTTAAGGATTAATAAAAAAAGAAACTCTAAAATTTCTGTTGATTTTGTAAATAACTCACCATTTATCTCAGTTGAAGTTTTTCTAGAAGGGTACGGAATCTCTTTAGATGAAAACACAGATTACTCGTCAGTTGAAGATATTAATATTTTAAATAATTATGCTGAACAATATTTAAAATTGCAACTGGAAAATTATTTATATAAAACCTCTAAAGAATTCAATTCAGATATTTCCGGATTTGGAAAATATGCACTATCAAAATATTTAACATGGGATGAATGGATTAGTTCCAATTGGCTAGAAAATTATAAAAATTCTTTTTTTAATGTGAAAGTAAATGTAAATATTCAATCTGGAGGTCAATTTAACAAATCGCCTTAAAAAAAGCACCTAAAAAACTTTAAAAAGTGCTTTAAAAATCACATTGAAATAGTTTATAGGCATCTAAAATAAACCTAAATTTAAAAGGAGAAAATGATTTCATCATTACAAAAAATTATGAAAATATTAATTTGTATATTAAGTATATGGATATTTTTAAAAAACATATCTTTTGCAATTTATGAATACAAAGAAAGCCAAAATTTTTCTGGAAGTATCACAATAGTAATTTTAAATATTATTTGTATAATTTCCTGTAACATATTTTTATGGAATTAAATATTATAATCAAACTATCAAAGCGCCTATCAAAAACTGTAGAGTAGGCCAAATAAAATATATTAAAATGCAGTGGATGCGCAGTTTGGAAGCGTGAGCACTAAAGCACTTCACTCCACAAAAACGACCATCAAAAGAACGAAATTTTAATATATTTTATTTGGCCAGCTAATTTTAAACCTCTACCAAAAACATCATACTATTTTATATTAGCTTATTTTATAGACCTTTATACTATATAACATTATTTTACTTTATGCCATATTTATTATATTTTACTCTAAAAAATCCTCTCAAAAGAAACTCTACGTAACTCCTTATTAGCCTCAATAACTCTTATAGAAATTTTATCTCCTATATTAAATATAGTTCCTGTATCTTCTCCAATTAATCTTTTATGTTCTTCATCATAATTAAAATATTCATCACCCAAATTTTCAAACCTAATTAATCCTTCAACAGTATTATCCAACTCTACAAAAACTCCAAAAGAAGTAATATTAGAAATTATTCCATCATACTCTTCACCTATTTTAGATTGCATATATTCTGCCTTCTTAATATCTACACTATCTCTCTCTACCTTTTGTGCAACCTTTTCTCTTTCTGAAGATGATTTTGCATAATTTGTTGCCTCTTCTGAATATTTTTCTAACTCATTTTCAGACAAATTATAATTTTCACTAATATACTTTGAAATTATTCTATGAATGAATAAATCTGGATATCTTCTTATTGGTGAAGTAAAATGGCAATAATATTTACTTGCAATACCAAAATGACCTTGGTTTTCGCTCTCATATCTAGCTATTTTTAAAGTTCTTAAAATTAAATTAGAAACAACTCTTTCTTCAGGTTTTCCCTTTACTTTTTCTAACACTTCAGCAAAAGCCTTAGGATGAATATTATCTTTATTTCCTTTAATTTTATATCCTAAATTCCATAAAAACTTATTTAATTCGCTTACCTTTTCCATATCTGGTACTGGATGAACTCTGTAAATAAATGGTGCTTCAAGCCAATAAAATTTTTCGGCAACAGTTTCATTTGCAATTAGCATAAACTGCTCTATAATCTCATTTGCAAATGTTATTTCATATTTTTTAACATCAACAGCAACACCATTTTCATCTAAAATAATTTTGCTTTCTGGAATATCTAAATCCAAACTACCATCTTTTGTTCTTTTTTCCTTTAAAATTAATGCTAACTCTTTCATTAATCTAAAATCATTAAAATATTTTTCATATTGCTTAATATCTTGGTACTCTTTTTTGTTTTTTCTATATGATTCTTCATCCTCTTGATTTTTATTTTTAATATAATTATCTTGTTCATCTAAATAATTTAATATTTTATATACTCCATTATAAGACATCCTTTTAGTTACTCTTATAATACTTTTTCGTATATCTGATGAGACAACTTGTCCTTTATTATTAATTTCCATAATAACAGATAATGTAAATTTATCTTCACCTGCATTTAAACTACATAATCCATTTGACAATTCCTTCGGAAGCATCGGAATTACTCTATCCATCATATATACACTTGTACCTCTTATAATCGCCTCTTTATCTAATTTAGAATCCTCTTTAACATAATGGCTAACATCTGCTATATGAACACCTAAAATATAATTTCCATCATCTTTTTTCTCAACACAAACAGCATCATCTAAATCTTTAGCATCTTCCCCATCTATAGTAAAAATTTCTTTATCTCGCAAATCCAATCTACTTTTTATTTCTTTATCTGAAATATTACATTCTAAACTTTTAGCTTCTTTTAACACTGGTTCAGGAAACTCATATGGTAAATTATATTCCTTAATTAAAGATAGCATATCAACTCCTGCTTGATCTTTATTACCAAGTACCTCAACAATTTTCCCCTCTGCTTTTTTACCTTTTTCTGCAAACTTAGTTATCTTAACAACAACCTTTTGATTATTTCTAGCACTTCCAAAATTCTTTTTAGAAATAAATATATCTGTTCCATATTTACTATCATCCGGAATTACAAACCCAAAATTCTTACTATTTTGAAAAGTCCCAACAATAGTATCTTTCCCATGTTTCACAATTTTTACTATTTTTCCTTCTTTGTGAAGTTCATCATTTGAATCATCTAAAATTTCAACTAACACTAAATCCTCATTTAGTGCATTATTTATATTCCCCTTAGATATAAAAACCTCTTCATTTTTATCTATTTCAACAAAACCAAACCCTTTCTGATTTAGTCGTAATGTCCCTGTTTTATATACATTAATATCTACTAATAAATATTTACCTTTCTTAGTACACTGAATTTTATACTCATTTTCCAACTCTTTCAAAACCTCATGAAACTCAGCGAATTTATCTTTAGTAACTCCTAAAATAAACGCAATTTCTTTAGCCTTCATCGGAACATATTTATCATCATTCATAAACTCCAAAACAACTTTCTTCTTTTCTTCTCTTTTTTCCATTTCTTCCATCACATCTTCTACCTCCTTTTACACTTTAATTATTTTTACAACAAGATTTTATCTAAAAAACATTATATCTATAACATTATATCTATAACATTATATCTATAACATTATATCTAAAACATTATATCTAAAACATTATATCTATAAATATTCAAAAATCAAACTATTTACAACCTCAAATTCCCACATAAACTTCAAAATCATTCTCTCGAAAAATCCACCTAACCTCCCTCGGAGAAAGAAATTTTCACTTTTGAAAAAACAAACTCCGACCTAAGCCCCAGAACATCTAACCCCAGTAATTATCGTAACAAGTCCACCAAACCCAGCACGCACTCCACCGCGTTTGAAGGAGTTTGTTTTTTCAAAAGTAAAAATTTTTTCTCTCGGTGCTCCCCAAATGCATACTTTCAAACACACACATCCACTTGCCAAAACTTTCACACCTCACACAAAATAAAAATCCCCAAACTATGCACTACAACAGTCACAATATTTGGGGACATCCTTTAAATTAAAAAACTTATATCATATATAGTATTCCTAATACAATTGAAACAACTATAAACGCAATACCTAATATAATTGTATACCTTTTTAATTTTCCTTCTTTAGTTCTTCCTTTATTTTTCTCATAAAAATTATTTGTAGAAGAACCTGTTATTGCTCCAGAGGCACCTGAAGAATCCTTAGTTTGAATTGTAGCTATTATTATTAAAGCTATACAAATTATTACATAAATTCCTAATATTATATATTTTAATACTGTCATTTCTTACACTCTCCATTCATATGTTTTTCCTTTGCTTATTGTAGCATATCTTTTTTTTAATTGCAAATACTTTATGCAGTTTCTATATTTTTGTTTGTTTTAGTTTTAATTTTTTTAGTAACTTTTCCATTTTCTTTGTTATTATTTATAATAATTTGTGGTTTTTCACCATTTAAAACAGTTTCTTTTGTAATTATACATTTTTCAATATTAGGATTTGAAGGAATTTCAAACATTATATCTCTCATAATATCTTCTAATATTGCACGTAACCCTCTTGCACCTGTTTTTCTTTCAATAGCCTTATCAACTATTGCATTTAAAGCTTCATCTTGAAATTCTAATTCAACATTATCTAATTCAAATAATTTTTTGTATTGTTTTACCAATGCATTTCTAGGTTTTGTCACAATTTGAATTAATGCTTCTCTATCCAAATCTTGTAATGTAGCAACAATTGGTAATCTTCCTACAAACTCTGGTATTAATCCAAATTTTAACAAATCTTGTGGTAGTAATTCACTAAATACTTTTGATTTATCAATTTCTTTTGAACTTTCTATTTTAGCACCAAAACCTATAGATTTTTTTCCAATTCTATCATTTATTAATTTATCTAACCCTTCAAAAGCACCTCCACAAATAAATAATATATTTTCAGTATTTATTTGTATAAACTCTTGGTGTGGATGTTTTCTTCCTCCTTGTGGTGGAACTGAAGCAACTGTTCCCTCTACGATTTTTAACAATGCTTGTTGAACACCTTCACCACTTACATCCCTTGTTATTGATGGGTTTTCAGATTTTCTTGTTATTTTATCTATTTCATCAATATATATAATACCTTTTTCAGCTCTTGAAACATCATAATCTGCTGCTTGTATTAGTTTTAATAATATATTTTCTACATCTTCACCAACGTAACCAGCTTCAGTTAAAGTTGTAGCATCAGCTATTGCAAAAGGTACATTTAAAACTTTTGCCAAGGTTTGTGCTAATAATGTTTTTCCACAACCTGTTGGTCCTAATAATAATATATTACTTTTTTGTATTTCTACATTATTACTATTGTTATTTTTTTCTAATATATATTCATTGTTATTAATTCTTTTATAATGATTATATACTGCAACAGATAATGTTTTTTTAGCTTCTTCTTGACCTATTACATATTCATCTAAAACGCTTTTAATTTCCGCAGGTGTTGGCAATTTTTCGCCTTCATCTATTGTATATGTCATATCTGGATCTTCATATAAATCATCTTCTATTATGTTTGTACATACATCAATACATTCATTACAAATATATACACCTGGTCCAGCAATAATTCTTTGTACTGCTTCTTGTGTTTTACCACAAAAAGAGCATCTAATTTTTCTAGTTTGTTCTTTATTTGGCATTTCAATCTCCTTTATTTTAATCTACTTATTTTTAATTTACTTAACATTAAGCTCTTTTTTCCATAATTCCGTCAATTAATCCATATTGTAATGCCTCTTCTGCAGTCATATAATTATCTCTTTCTGTATCTCTATTAATAACCTCTAATGGTTGACCTGTTCTATCACTCAATAATTTATTCAACTTTTCACGTGTTTTAACCATATGATCTGCGTGAATTTTTATTTCAGTAGTTTGACCAGAAAGTCCTCCACCACCTATTAATGGTTGATGTATTAATATTTCAGCATTTGGAGTAGCAAAACGTTTACCTTTTTCACCTGAAGCTAAAAGCACTGCTCCCATACTGGCAGCCATTCCTATACAAATTGTAGAAACTGGACATTTAATATAATTCATTGTATCAACAATTCCCATACCATCTGTTATAGAACCACCTGGACTATTTATATATAAAGATATCTCTTTATCAGGATCTTCTGATTCCAAAAATAATAATTGTGCAATTACTAAACTTGCTGAAGTAGCATTAACATCTTCTCCCAAAAATATAATTCTATCTTTCAATAATCTAGAAAAAATATCATATGACCTTTCTCCCTTTGATGTTTGTTCTACTACATATGGAACTAAACTATTTCTTTCTAACATATTTATCCTCCTCATTTTTAATAAAATTTCTTATTCATTTCATGTTTTTATTTTTAATAATGATAAATATTATTTCTAATATTATAATTATTAACAAATTAAATTTTTATATAACATATTTGAATTTTATACTATAATTAGCTTTTTTTCAATAGCTAATTTAAATTTTAAATTTTTTGTTTCTTAAAATTTCATTTAATTTTTTACTTGGTGTTTTTTGTTCTTTATATCAGCACTTTTGTAATTAAACAACTAAGTGCAATATTATAAAAAAGCTAGAAGAAAAAGTTAGGAATTTGCACCCCTAACTTTTACCATTATTTCTTTATTTTATTTTTGCATTTTCTACTACGAATTTTATTGCCTTTTCTGCTTTCATACTATCTTTTATGTAATTAATTAAGTGTTCATTATTCATTAAATCTTCTGCTTTTCTTCCATAATTTTCAGCCATTTCTTTTACTTTTTCTGCAACTTCTTCATCTGTTGCTTCTAATTTTTCAGCATTAACAATAGCATCTAAAACTAATCTACTTTTAACTGATTTTTTAGCTTGTTCTTCATATTCTTTTCTCATATCTTCTTCTGTTTTTCCTATCATTTGAAGATATTGTTTCATATTTAGACCTTGATAAGATAATCTTGTTTCTATATCTTTTAACATATTATCAATTTCAGTATCTACCATTCCAGAAGGAATATCTATTTCTGTAGCATCACATACTTTTTGAATAGCATTTTCTTCTGTTTCATATTTTGCTTTATTAGCATTTTCTGTTTCTAATTTTTCTTTTATACTGTTTTTTAATTCAGCAATTGTATCAAATTCACTAACATCTTTAGCAAATTCGTCATCTAATGTAGGTAATTCTTTTCTTTTAATTTCATGTACCTTTACTTTAAATACAGCATCTTTACCAGCTAATTCAGCTGAAAAATATTCTTCTGGGAATTTTACATTTATATCTTTTTCTTCATCAACTTTCATTCCAATTACTTGATCTTCAAATCCAGGAATAAATGTTTTGCTTCCAATTTCTAATTCATGGTTTTCAGCTTTTCCACCTTCAAATGGAACACCATCAACAAATCCTTCAAAATCTATAACTGCAATATCTTTTTCAGCAACTGGTTCATTTTCTATAGTTACTAATCTTGAATTTTTATCAGCCATATGGCCTAATTCATGTTCAATATCTTCATCAGCTACATTATATTCTACTTTTTCTAAAGCTATACCTTTATATTTTCCTAATTTTACCTCTGGTTTAACTTGTACAACTGCTGTAAATATTAATTCTTGACCTTTTCCCATTTGTACTATGTCTATTTCAGGTTTGCTAACAACTTCTAACTTGTTTTCAGAAATTTCCTTTTCAAATATTTCAGGAACTATTTCATTAAAAGTATCTTCATAAAATATTTGTGGACCATAAGTTCTTTCAACTAAAGCCATTGGTGCTTTTCCTTTTCTGAATCCTGGTATATTGAAATATTTAGCTGTTTTAGCATATACTTTTTTCATTCCTTCATCAAATTGTTCTGCTGGAACATTAAATGTTAATTTTACTTCATTTGTATTTTCTGTGTTTTCTACTTTAATACTCATTTTTTACATACATCCTTTCAATCTCTTTTATGTTACTTTCTAAAAAGTAACTAGCTTTATTATTATACCATATTTTGGTAAATTTGCAATAGTTTATAACTATTTTATTTTTCCTACTCTACAATTTAACTGTAGACCTAAAAACTTCTCTTCTATTTTAAAACTGTTCAATCTCTAACCCCACTCGGAGAAAGAAATTTTTACTTTTGAAAAAATAAACCTCCGACCTAAGCCATCAACCATACAACCAAAGTCATTATCGTAACAAGCCCAACGAACACGGTACGCAACTCCACCGCGTTTGAAGGAATTTGTTTTTTCAAAAGTAACAAATTTTTTCTCTCGGTGCTAACCTCAAACTCAAAGACCTATCCCATTTAACAATTCAAATTTATTTTGCAACTAATTGCTCAAAATCAAATTTTCTGCACTTTAAAATTCAAATAATCTGCACTTACCAAATTAAAATCAATTCCACCAATCTCCCCCTCAATAGCATCCATATGAGAATTCCCATGCAAATGCCCATAATAGCACCTTTTCACATCATACTGTTTCATTGTTTTATAAAATTCCAAATGCAAATTATTTAAAAGATTTTTAGAAGAAAGTGGAGGATAATGCATAAAAACTATTATTTCTTTATCTTCTCCAAAATTTTCTATTGCATTTTTCAAAGATAATTTCAATCTTTCATTTTCTCTATTTATCATTTTTCTAGATTCTTCTGTGTCCTGCAACACCCAACCTCTTGTGCCAACAATTATCTTATCTTCTACTAAATATGAATTATTATATAAAAAATCTATATTTTCAAAATTATTATCTGATATAAATTTTCTCATACTTGTTAATGTTGTCCACCAATAATCATGATTTCCTTTTAGTAATATTTTTTTCCCTGGCAAATTATTTAAGTATTCAAAATCTAATTTCGTATCTTCTAAATATGTAGCCCATGAAAAATCACCTGGAAGAATAACTGTGTCATCAGGTTTTACTTTTTCTAACCAATTTTGTTTTATTTTTTCTTCATGATTTGTCCAATTATCTCCAAATATGTTCATTGGTTTATTTTGTGTAAAAGATAAGTGTAAATCTGCTATTACATATATTGACATATTTTACTCCTCCTTTTTTACTTTTATATTCATTTTTACATCTGCTATTATTTATTTTTTATTAACATTGTTTTTACCTATAATACTATTTACTATATTGTATTTAACTTATTCTTCACCTAATTTTAAATTAGGTATTGCATTCAGATATAAATCTGATCTTTTTCCATTAATATAATTATAATATCCTGCACATGCTATCATAGCTGCATTATCTGTACATAATATTGGTTCTGGGTAATATATTTTCATATTGTGTGTTTTTTCTAATTCTAGAAATTTTGCTCTTATATATGTGTTAGCAGAAACTCCTCCTGCTAATGCTATTTTATTTATTCCTAACTCTTTAGCTGCTTTTAATACATTAGTTAATAATACATCTGTAACAGTTTCTTCGAAACTTGCACATAAATCAGCTTTATTAACTTCTGGATTTTTATGATGTAAATTTATTATTGCAGTCTTTATTCCACTAAAACTAAAATCTAAATTATCAAAATGTGTTTTTGGTAATGGAATATTTGCGTTTCCTTGTTTTGCTAATTTATCTATTTTAGGGCCACCTGGATATCCTAAACCTATTACTCTTGCAACTTTGTCGAAAGCCTCTCCTATCGCATCATCTCTTGTTTTTCCTAATATTTCAAATTCTTTATAATTTTTTATATGTACCAAATGTGTATGTCCACCTGAAACAACCATACATAAAAATGGTGGTTCTAAGTCTTTATGTGTTATATAATTTGCTGCAATATGACCTTCTATATGGTTTGTTCCCACTAATGGTATATTTAATGTGTAGCTTAATGCTTTAGCATATGAAACACCAACTAATAATGCCCCAACTAAACCTGGACCATATGTACATGCTATATGTGTTATATCCTCAAATTTCATGTTAGCATCTTTTAATGCTTGTTTTGTTACTTCAGAAATTGCTTCAACATGGTTTCTAGAAGCAATTTCTGGAACAACGCCACCAAATTGTTCATGTATTTTTATTTGTGAATTTATAACATTAGAAAGCACTTCCCTACCATTTTTTACTACAGCTACTGAAGTTTCATCACAGCTTGATTCTATTCCTAAAGTTATTATATCTTTCATTTGATATATGCAAAGTTTTTTAATTACTTTGCTCTCCTTTCCTTATTTCATTTCTTTTATCATACAATTATTTTATTTATTTTTACTGCTTTTTTTACCGTTTATTCTTAAGTATTTTTTGAGTTACTATTCTATAGTAATTTTTCTATTAAGTTTAGTTTATCTATTTTATAAATCAAATTAAATTTAATCCAAACATTTTCCCAACTACATAAAATATTCCGTTTGATACCCCTTGAATGCATGGTGTTATTATAACGCTAGCTAAACCAGTAACCCATATAAGTAGAAAGACTATATATAATACTTGTTGATTTTTATCAAACCAATTTCTTACATTATATGGTAAAAAATGATTTAATATTTTTGAACCATCTAATGGTGGTAATGGAATTAAATTAAATAATCCTAATCCAACATTTATAAATACTAATTCTAATAAAAATATTTGTACCAAAAATCTTGCTCTTATAGTCATATTGGCTAGTAAATCATATTTTACGCATATAGCAAATATTATAGCAGAAACAAAAGCTAGTACCAAATTCATTAATGGTCCGGCAAATGAAACTATAGCTTCACCTTTAGTCATAGTTATATTTCTTTTAAAATTACGTGGATTCACTTGTACTGGTTTTCCCCATCCAAATCCTGCAATTATTAATAAAGCAAAACCAAATGGATCTATGTGTTTAATTGGATTTAATGTTAACCTTCCTTGATTTCTAGGAGTACTATCACCTAATTTATCTGCTGCAAAGGCATGTGCAAATTCATGGAATGTTATTGCTATTAATATTGCAGGTAATGTTAGTAATAATGTTAATATACTGTCTGTACTATTAAGTCTGCCTACAATATTTACTAAAACAAAAACTCCTAAAATAATATATAAAATTTTTTTGTTAAAATTAAACATAATTTTCCTTTCCAAAATATAATTTTTTGATTATATTTTTAAACATAATACTCAGGAAATTATTGTTAATTTCCTGAGTTGTTTTTTATTATATAGTGCCTATTTTAACTAATTTATAGGTTTCATTGTTGGGAACAATAACACATCTCTTATTGAAGCTGAATCTGTTAACAACATTATTAATCTATCTATACCTATTCCCAAACCTCCTGTTGGTGGCATACCATATTCCAATGCTTGAATATAGTCTTCATCCATCATTCCAGCTTCTTCATCTCCTGCTTCTCTTGCTTCAACTTGTTTTTTAAATCTTTCATATTGATCTATTGGATCATTTAATTCTGAGAATGCATTTCCATATTCTCTTCCACCAATAAACAACTCAAATCTTTCAGTCATACGTGGATCAGATGCTTTTCTTTTTGCCAATGGTGAAATTTCAACAGGATATTCATATATAAATGTTGGTTGAATTAATGTTTCTTCAACATATTCATCAAAGAATAAACTTATAACATCTCCTCTTGTTTCTTTTGTAGGATCTGGAATAACTATATTTCTTTCTTTTGCTAAAGCTACTGCTTCTTCATCTGTGTTTATTTTGTTAAAATCAATTCCTGTAACTTCTTTAATAGCATCAACCATTGTAATTCTTTTCCAAGATGGTGTTAAATCTATATCTTGTCCTTGATATGTCACTTTAGTTGTTCCTAATACTTCTTGTGCACATCTTGAAAACATTTCTTCTGTTAAGTCCATCATATCATTATAATCTTTATATGCAGCATATAATTCTAATTCTGTAAATTCTGGGTTATGTCTAATATCCATTCCTTCATTTCTAAATACTCTTCCCATTTCATATACTTTGTCAATTCCACCTACTATTAATCTTTTTAGATTTAATTCAAGTGCTATTCTTAAATACATATCAATATCTAGTGAGTTATGATGTGTAATAAATGGCTTTGCTGTTGCTCCACCTGCAATTGTATTTAATACTGGTGTTTCTACTTCTAAGTATTCTTTTTCATCTAGTATTTTACGAATTTCTTTTATGATTTTACTTCTTATTTCAAAGCTTTTCTTTACTTCCGGATTTACTATTAAATCTACATATCTTTGTCTGTAACGTAAATCTGGATCTTTTAGTCCATGGAATTTTTCTGGTAATGGACATAATGATTTTGATAATAATGTTACTTCTTTAGCATGTATAGAAATTTCTTCAGTTCTTGTTTTAAAAACAAAACCTGTAATCCCAATAAAATCTCCTATATCAAAAGTTTTAAATGCTTTGTAGCTTTCTTCACCTAAATCATTTATACTTACATAACTTTGTATTCTTTCATCACAGTCTTGTATTGTACAAAAAGAAGCTTTTCCCATTATTCTTTTTGCAATTATTCTACCAGCAACTGTTACATCTTTTTCTTCAAATTTTTCATAATTTGCTTTTATTTCACCTGCAGTATTTGTTCTATTAAATTTTGTTATTTCATAAGGATTTTTGTTTTCTTGTTTTAATTTTTCTAATTTTTCTCTTCTTACCATCATTAATTGATTTAAATCTAATTCTTGTTCTTGTGTATTGTTTACTTCATTTTCGCTCATAAACGATCCTCCCTCTTAATAATTATAAACTTACAATATTATATATTAAAATCCTTAGAAAGTAAATAGTTTTACACTGCTTTTCTCAATTCTTTAGCATGGGTTATTGAATTAATTGTTATATCTCCACTTGATATTCTTGCTATTTCTTTTATAACTTCTTCTTCATTTAGTAATTTTATATTTGTAACAGTCTTATCATTTTTTACTTTTTTATTTATATAATAATTATAATCACCTTTTGCTGCTATGCTTGGTTGATGTGTTACACATAATATCTGATGATTTTTAGATATTATTTTTATTTTTTCTCCAACTGATTTTGCTGCTTTACCGCTTATTCCTGTATCTATTTCATCAAATATTAATACTGGTACTTTATCTGAATCTGCAAGAACAGTTTTTATTGCAAGCATTATTCTTGAAATTTCTCCACCTGATGCTATTTTTATTAGTGGTTTAGCATCATCACCTATATTAGTTGAGATTAAAAATTCCACATCATCCAATCCATTTTCTGTAAATTTATTTTCTGTATTAAAATCTATAAAAAGGCTGAATTTTGCATTTGGCATTTCCAAATCTGACAATTCTTTATTTATTTTTTGACTTAAAATCTCACCAAACTTTTGGCGCAATTCATGCATATTTGTACACATTTTTTTCATTTTAATTTCTAATAAATCTAATTCACTTCTTAATTTTTGGTTATGTTCTTCACAATTTTCTATATTATATATTTCTTCTTCAATGTTTTGTTTATATTCCAATATCTCATCTACACTATTTCCATATTTTCTTTTTAAAGAATATATTAAATCTAATCTTTGCTCAACTTCATTTCTTTTTTCTTCATCAAATACAAGCTCATTATTCATGTCTGTTACATCTCTTGACAACTCTTGTATTTCATAATAAATATTTTTTAACTCTGTCAATTTTGTTTGATATTTTTCACCTAAACACTCTATTTTTTCAAAACACTTTATAGAATTATTTATAGCCTCTATTGCATTACTACTTAAATTTTGCTCAATTTCAACTAAATTAGTATATATTTTTTCAGAATTTTTCATAATCTTATGAAATTCATTTAATTCGTCCTCTTCGCCTTGTTTTAGATTAGCATCATTTATTTCATTTAATTGATATTTTAATAAATCCAATTTTCTTTGTTTTTCTTCTTCATCACCATAATTTTGTTTTAATTCTTTTTTTATTTCATTATATTTATTAAAAAATTCAATATATTCTGCCTTTTGATTTAATATTTCATCACCAATAAAATTATCTAAATATTTAATATGTTCCTGTTTTTTCATTAATACTTGATTATCATTTTGTCCATGAATATCTATAATGTCACTCATAAATTCTTTCAATTCATTTACTGTAACAAGTCTTCCATTTATTTTGCATGTGTTTCTACCATTATCAAAAATTTCTCTAGAAATTACAACATTCCCATCAACTGAATTTTCATTATTTGGTAAAAATAAATTTAACTCAACAAAAGAATGATTTTCACCTTTTCTTATCATTTCTTTAGAAAATCTTCCACCTGCAATTATTTGTAAAGAATCTATTATTAATGTTTTTCCAGCACCTGTTTCACCTGTTAAAACATTAAATCCATTATTAAACTCTACCGTTAAATCTTCTATTATTCCTATATTTTTTATATGCATTATACTAATCATTTGCGAACCTCCTTTTGTCGAACTTATGTTTTTAATTATAGACTCATTTTCTTTCTTTGTCAATATAAAAGTTTAATTTTTTAAAACTTGAATAAACATTCTGTTTTTTTCAAATACTACCCAAAAAGAAAGTGAGGTAATCCCTATGTATAATTTTAGAACAGACATGGCAGATGAGAGAAAAGATATTTACAAAAAAGCCAATAATTTAGAAAACATTCCAGGAATAGAAACATCTGAAAGTACTGTAAATGATAATATAAAAACAAACATTGTTAAAATAACTAATGAACAAGGTGAACAAGCCATTGGGAAAACAATTGGTACTTATGTTACAGTAGATATAAAAAATTTAAAATTAGCAACTAACGAAGATATTCAAAAAGCTTCTGATGTTGTGAAAGATGAACTTAAGAAAATAATAGATTCACATTGTGAAAGTCAAGACGAAATATTAGTAGTAGGACTTGGCAATCAATTTGTAACACCTGATTCGCTCGGTCCTAAAGTGGTCTCAGAAATTGAGGTTACAAAACACTTTATAAAATACACCCCTCAATATGTTGTAGAAGGAACACGTTCTGTATGTGCTATTGCGCCTGGTGTTCTAGGAACAACAGGAATTGAAACTTCAGAAATAATAAGAGGAATTGTAAATAAAGTACAACCAAAAATGTTAATTGTAATAGACAGTTTAGCTTCAAAAAGTATTGAAAGGATTAGTAGTACAGTGCAAATTTCAGACACAGGTATAGTTCCTGGAGGAGGAGTTGGAAACGCACGAGAAGAATTAAGTGAAAAATCAATAGGAATTCCTGTTATTGCTATTGGTGTACCAATGGTTGTAGAATCAGCTGTTTTAGTTAATGATTGTTTAGATTTATTCATAGGCAAACTACAAAATGAAGCAAAATCTAATGATTATCTAAATGAACTAAAAGAAAAAGATAATTATGGAGAGATAAAGGAAAGCTTAAATCCTACAGGATACAATATGATTGTTACCCCAAAAGAAATTGATGATTTGATAGAAAATATGAAAGACATAGTATCTACAGCTATAAACTCAGCTGTCTAGTATCCAAAATTAACTATAACTTCAAATTGAAAAAGTGCCAGACAGCACCTCTGCACCATCTAGCACTTTTTCACACACTATACATCTTCCTTAATAATATTTTTACTACTTAAGTATGTAATCACAAAATATCCTCCATAAATCAAAGCAATAAAAACAGCAGTTATAACAATAGGCCAAACCAAATCATCAATCTCATTAATAGTCTTCAAAATATTCAACGCAAAACTAATACCAAATATTGAATGTACAATAGCTAAAGCTAAAGGTATCAAAAAGAAAATTGCAATCTGCACAAATAAAGTTCTATTTATCATTTTCTCATCTGTACCAATCTTTCTTAAAATATCGTACCTCTGCTTATTATCAGAACTATCTGTTAATTCTTTCAAAGCTAAAATTGCACTACTTGCAATCAAAAATATAATTCCCAAATACAAAGCTAAAAATATAACTATTGCAGTTAAACCAGTAGTAGCTTCATAAATATCTAATTTACTATTTACATATAACATATATTTGTCATATGTTTTCACATATATATTTGAAATTTCCTTCTCAATAGCCTGTTTTTCATCTTCACTTTTTGCATTATAATTAGCAATCATATTTTTGGAAATTACATCTTTACTACTTAAAGCTGAATCAGGTAATATTATAATACCCATATTACAATGATTTCCCGCAATATCTATAAATTCTTTCTTACATTCTTGATATTTAGGAACATATTGTTTTCCATTTATTTCTATGTTTACATTTTTATTTAAAGCCATATTTCTTATTTTTATAAACTCACCATAATCAGCAATAACAATATATTCATTTTCATTTAATGAATATTGTTCTCTTCCATATGCTTTAGCTATTTTATTATATTCACTTAAAGTTATTAAATCTTCTTTGGTATTAACATTTAAAAATGGATATTTTTCTTTAACTTCATCAATAGAATCACCTAAAGCCTGTTCTAATGTTAAATAGTCTATTTTGTACCTATTATAAGTAACAATATCTTTAAACTTACTATTTATATCAAATCCATTTTGCCCTAAAACTTCTTTTATTGATACTTTTGAATCTTCAATTTCTTCTTGAGTTGCATTTTCTTTAAAGCTCTCAATATCTGTTCTTTTAGATATTTGTATATCTACTGGAGTTAATTCAGTAATAGATTTTTTAAATGAATTATTTAGTGATATTGCAGATGATAATACACATATAGTAACAAATAACATTAAGCAAATAATAGTCATTGAAAATACAGTTGTATTTATTTTGCTACTTAACTGTCTTAAAACAAACATATTTGTGTTTTTCAAATAAATAGATTTATTTGTTTTAATTACTTGTAATAAAAATCCAGACAAAGACCAGAAAAATAAAAATGTTCCTACACATCCACCTATTATTGGAAGAACCATAGGTTGAAAATTTTCTCCTAATAAACTTTTATAATCAACTGTAACTTTATAATAAGAAAATGCAAGTATACAAATAGAAATTATAAAAATTACAACACATAAAAAAGTATTTTTTATTTTTACTTTTTCATTTTTCTTAATTGCTGTTAATAAATCTATCAATTTGTATTTCGAAATAATAAATGTATTAAATATAAGTACAGCAATATACATTATACTGAAATATATTAATGTTTTTGTACATGCTGATTCTGAAAATACAAACTCAAATTTTGTCATATTAACTTCAAACATTTTAGCAACTAATACAGACATAAATTGTGAAGCAAATACACCTATTAATAATCCAACACCTAGTGAAATAATACCTATTAATATAGTTTCAATTACTAATATTTTTGATACTTGTCTTTTTCCCATTCCAAGTAACATATATGTTCCAAATTCTTTTTTTCTTCTTTTTATTAAGAAATTATTAGCATAAATTATTAAAAATCCTAAAATAACTGATATAAAAACAGAAACACCATAAAGTAAATTTATTAAAAGTTTTATTATTTCTCTTGATGAACTATTCATTGCAAGCCTTGCTTCTTGGCTATCTATTGAATTAAACATATAAAAAATTGCTACACCTAGTATTATTGTAAAAAAATAAATTGCATAATCTTTAAAACTTTTTCGTATATTTTTTAGAGATAATTTAAATAACATCATTTAAATCACCTCCAAGAAGTGTTTGTACCTCAATTATTTTTTCAAAAAATTGTTTTCTTGTATCATTACCTTTTATTAATTCATTAAAAATTATACCGTCTTTTATAAAAATAATTCTACTTGCATAAGAAGCTGTAAAAGCATCATGTGTTACCATTAAAATTGTACTTTTTAATTTTTCGTTTAGTAACTCAAAAGTATTTAATAATTGTCTTGCTGATTTGCTATCTAACGCACCAGTTGGTTCATCAGCTAATACAATTTTAGGATTTGTAATTATAGCCCTTGCAGAAGCTATTCTTTGCTTTTGCCCTCCAGATACTTGATATGGATATTGATTTAATATTTGTGTTATTCCTAATTTTTCTGCAACTTCTTTTACTCTTTTATCAATTTCTTTACTATTTACTTTTTGAATTGTTAAAGCTAATGCTATATTTTCATAAGCTGTTAAAGTATCTAACAAATTAAAATCTTGAAATATAAAACCTAATTCTTCCCTTCTGAATTTATTTAATTTATTTCCTTTTAATTTTGTTATGTCTTGATTATTAATAATAATATGACCTGATGTTACTCTATCAATTGTAGAAATACAATTAAGCAATGTTGTTTTTCCACTTCCACTTGCCCCCATAATTCCTACAAATTCACCATTTTCAACATTAAAACTAATATCATCAATTGCTTTTGTTAAATTAGATTTGTTACCATAGTATTTCTCTATATTTTTTACCTCTAACACATTACTCATAACTAAAACCCCTTTCTTTTATAGCTTAATTATAAATAACTTTTAACTTAGTTGCCATTCATTTACATGACATTATCCTTACATTTTTGTCACATACACTCATAAACACATCAATTTTTTCACTAAAACAGTAAAGTAGGCTAGGTAAAATATATTAAAATGCAGTGAATGCGCAGTTTGGGAGCGTGAGCACACACACATTTTAGCACCCCAAAACGACCAGCAAATGAACTGAATTTTAATATATTTTACCTAGCCGGATACTATCTAGCCTATTCTAACAAAATTTATTATAACTCCCCATAGGAAATGTAATTGCAACCTTAGTTCCCACACCTTTTTCTGATTCTAATTCCAATCCAATCTCTAATTTTTCGCACAATTTCTTACACAAATACAGCCCTATACCAGTAGATTTTTTTCCAATTATTCTACCATTCTCACCTGTAAATCCCTTTTCAAACACTCTACAAATTTCTGAACTTTTTATCCCTATACCATTATCTTTTACAAACAAAATAACTTTTTCTTTTTCTTCCTCAGCAAAAATTTCTAATTTAGAATCTTCATTTCTCCCATATTTAACGGCATTTTGTATAATCTGATTTAAAATAAACACCATCCACTTACTATCTGTATATACCCATCTATCCAAGCCATGTAAATCCAAATTTACCTTATTTGTGATTAATAAATTTTTATTTTTAATAACCGCAGTATTTACTATTTCTCGTAACTCTACCTTTCCTATAATATAATCCTTTTCAACAGTATTGCTTCTTGCATAATACAATGCTTGCTCAATATAATCTTCAACTTTATCCAGCTCTTCATCAATACTTCTTCCTGCTTCACTTTTATTATTTTCTATAATCATTTTACTAGTAGCAATTGGTATTTTTATTTCATGAATCCATAATTCTATATATTCTTTATATTCTTCTTGTATTTTTTTATATTTATTTACATTTTCAATCATAGATTTATTAACATCTTGAATTACTTCTTTTAAAATTTTACCTTCTATAAAATTTGGTGTTTCTATTATTTCTGAAATCAAATATTTTTCATTTAAATCTTGTAAATTTTTTTCTAATTTATTATAAAAAGTCTTTTTATTATAGTATTCTATAGATAATGATATACTTATTAATAATAGCGGAAAAACAATTATATAAATTTTAATAAAATTATGTACATCATATGCTATTAAAAATATTTCTATTGTCACTAAAGCTAATATTAACAAACTAATTAACAATATTTTCTCTTTTATAAAATTTTTCAAACTCATATTAAAATATACCCCTGTCCTCTTTTTGTTTCTATTATATCTTGTAAATTTAATTCTTCTAACTTGTTTCTTAATCTTTTCATATTTACTGTTAATGTATTATCATCAATAAAGCTCTCACTTTCCCATAAATAATCCATTATTTCATCTCTAGCAATTATTTGTCCTTTATGTATTGCTAAATAATACAATATTTTAAATTCATTTTTTGTAAGCTCTATTTTTTTATTTTGACTTTCTATTATACTTTGAGAAATATTTAACACAAATTTTCCACAGTCTATTTTTTCTTGATTATTGCTAGAATTTCTTTTAAGCAATCCAGCTATTTTGGCAAGTAAAATTTGTATATTATATGGTTTAGTAACATATTGATCTGCACCATAATTTAGACTTATTAATTCATCTATTTCATTGTTTCTACTTGTTACCATTATTATTGGAACATCAGAAATTTTTCTTACTTCTTTGCAAATATATTCACCATCTATAAAAGGTAAATTTATATCTAGTAATATAAGGTTTGCTTTTTCATTGATAATATCGTTAATTACATCATCAAATTTTTCTAAACCTCTTGCTTCATATCCATTTTTATTTAAAAATATTTCTAACTCTTTTCTTAATTTTTCATCATCTTCAACTATTAATATTTTGTTCATTTTAATAACATTCCTTTCTGATTATTGCGCCAATTTTACAGATATAGAAAGAACAATTTTTTATTCATTTCCAGAAGACTTATGGCATTTCTTTTGGTTTTTGTCATCTTATTTATTTTGAACTAACTTCTTTTACATATAATAAAAAAAGAGTATTAAGAATTTTATCCAAACCCTTGATACTCTAATGTTTTATAATATTGGTGACCCGTACGGGAATCGAACCCATGATTCGGCCTTGAGAGGGCCGCGTCTTAACCGCTTGACCAACGGGCCATATAATTTTGCACTACTTTATATTTATAACATATTTCGCACAAAATAGTCAAGGTTTACATACACATTTTTAAAATTTCTTGTAATCTTTCATCTTGTTTTGTTAAATACAAATATCCAATTAATCCTTCAAAAGCTGTAGAATACATATAATCAGCAGGGTCCGCATTTTTAGGTAAATGATGGTTTTCTGCATTTCGTGCTCTTCTTACTATATCTTTTTCAGAATCTGATAAAATGTTTTCAATTTTTTTCAATAAATCAGCTTGTGCTTTTGCTTTAACATATTTAATAGATTCTATATGTAATTTGTGTGGTTTTAATTTTGTATTATTAACTAAATTGGTTCTAATATACAATTCATAAACAGCATCTCCTACATATGCCCATGTTAACGGAGATAGCATATTTACATCAGTTTCAGATTTTTCTCTATTGATTAATTCTATCATATTCCAACTCCTTAAACAGTATTTTAATACTATAATTAATTCTTCAATATTATGTTTAAATACTATAATCATTTTTTATTCTGTATTTATATACTGTAATTTTTAAGCAATATTTAATATACTTCTTATTTAAATTAGCATTTTTCAATTGTGATTTTACCTATTTTACCGCTTCTAAATTCATCTAATATAATTCCAGAAATCTTCTCGTAATCTATTCTGCTACCTGATAAAATAGCTCCTCTTTTTTTAGCAATAATATCCATAATTTTTAAAATTTTATCATTTTCTTCTTCATCGCTTTTTAAAATTTCTTTAATTATATTTTCATCTAATTTAAATCTTTCAATTACATTTTTTTCATAATTATTAATTAAATACTTTAATAATTGAAATGCAATTTCTGTTTTTTCTAAAATATCATCTTTTATTGTTCCAGTAAATGCAAGATTTAAACCAACTTCCTCAGATTCAAATTTTGGCCACAATACACCTGGTGTATCCATAAGTTCTATTCCTTCTTGCAAACGAATCCATTGTTTTTGTTTTGTAACACCTGGTCTGTTTCCAACTTGTACTATATTTTTCTTTGTTATTCTATTTATAAAAGATGATTTTCCTACATTTGGAATTCCTAAAATCATTATTCTTATAGATTTTCCAATTCTTCCTTTACTTGCAAATTTCTCTCCATCTTTTTTATATACATTTTGAACTGCTTTTAAAACATCATTTATACCTTTGCCACTATTTGAATCTGTTATAACTGCTGGTATTCCTTGTTTTTCAAAATGTCTAACCCATTTTTTTGTTTCAATTTCATCTGCTAAATCGCTTTTATTTAATACTACTACTCTTGATTTATTTTTTGAATATGTTTTAACATCTGGGTTTTGGCTAGATATGGGAATTCTTGCATCTAATATTTCAACTATTACATCTATTAGTTTTAGGTCTTCTATTATTTGTCTTTTTGTTTTTGCCATGTGACCTGGGTACCACGAAATGGAAACTTTTGAAAAACTTTCTTGATTGTCATTTTTTTTATTTTCTGTTCTCATTTTTCTTTTTTGATACATATCCATTTAAATCACTTCCTTTTTATTTTAATTTTTTACCATAATATTCAACATCTATTTCTGTTCCATCTGGATATACTTCTTTAGCATTTTTAATATGTTCTACAAATCCATAATGTTTATATATCTCTTTATTTCTTATTTCTTCAGGTTCCACTCCTAATGTTAATACAGTATAACCTTTACTTTTCAAATCTTCTTCCATAAATTTATACAATTTAGAAAAATATCCTTTTCCCTCATATTCTTTGTTGGTTCTAAAAGCAGTCAAGTATGCAGTTGTATCATCTACTAATTTATTACTATTTTGAACAATATCACCAGTTAATACAGCAGTGGCTTCACATATTATTTGGTCATTAATTATTCCATAGTAAGGAATAATTTTACCATTTTTATAATTTTTAATGTTTTGTTCTTTCCAAATAATCCAATTTTCTTTTTTTGTTGCTATCGATATTTCATAATTCCATTTTTTATTCATTTCTTCAATAGTAGCAATTTTACATATATAGTTGCATTTATCCAATCCTTCATTGTCATAATTCGTATCATATTTATTTCCATCATCGGCAGTTAACGAGCATTTCTCGGTAACTGAATTTTTATCTAACTCATTATCTTCCATCAATACTCTCCTTTCCTTTAGTTTTTCATAATTCCTACACTTATCATTTTTCTTTTTTGATACATATCCATTATTTTATATTTTAACATAAAAGCAAGTGATTTTCAACCAATCACCTGCTTTGTAATTTATATATTTTTTATTCATAATTACTTATAAAAATGCAATCTAATTATTTTTATCTTTATACATCTTAACTATATCTTTAAAGCTCATCTTTGTACCATAATTCAAAATCGCATTTGAATATATTTTTATTGCAATTTTAGCTATTATTAATATAGTTATAATCAATATAGCAATTGATATTAAAACATCTATAGGCTTAGCAATTCCCATCATTATTCTAAATGGCATACAAAAAGGTGATGATATTGGAAATAATGATGCAAACACATTCATTTTACTTGTAGGATTCATCATTGTAAAATAAGATAAATAAAATCCTATTACAGCAAATATTGCAACAGGTCCATTTGCTGATTGTATATCTTCTGGTTTACTCACAGTTGAGCCTGTTAGTGCATATAATAATGCATATGTAGCATATCCTAATATAAAATATATAATTGTTACTACTCCTAAATATGGTGTTATTGCAGACACATCTAATATTTGTTCTAACATTCCTGGCTCTAAGAATGCTTTAGCACTAATTAAAGATGTTCCAACTAATACAACTAATTGTAGTAAACCAACTATACCTATTCCTAGTGTTTTACCTAATACTATAGTTTTTGGTGATGTTGAAGTTACAAGAGTTTCCATTATTTTTGATGTTTTTTCTGTTGTAATAGAACTTGATACTTGATATGCACAAAAATATATAGCATAAAATAATACAATTGATAATAACATCATTGCAAAAATATTACCATTAGCTTTTTGTTCTTCTGTTTGTTCTAATGAAAATTCAAAATTTGGTGTAATAGATTTTATTTGTTCTTCTGTTAAACCTAATTTATTTATTTGCAAATTTGTATATAAGCCATTAATTGTAGATATTATATCTTTTGGTACTTCACTCATCATAGTAGAATTTTTAACTATATATCTAATTTTTACATTTTCATTTTTATTTTCAACTATTATGGCAGAATCAACTTCTCCGTTTTGAATTTTTTCTTTTAATTCATCATATTTTAAATTTGATATTTGAATTTCATATTCTGTATCTATATTTTTTAAGTTTTCTAATGTTCCTTCAAAAATATCATTTTCATCTACTATTAATAAAGTATTTTTTCCGTCTTCACCATTAATTGCTTTCATTATTTTTGGTACATTAAACCCTATAAGTATTATTATTAAAAAAATTATAGTTGATATAATAAAAGACTTTCTTTTTACCATATCCATCATTGTAAATTTTGTTACTATAAATAAATCTTTCATACTATTCACCCACCTTTTCTATAAAAATGTCATTTAATGTTGGTTTAGTTATTTCAAATTTATTAACTATAACTTCACTTTTTACTAACTCTTTTAAAAGTTCATGTGCTTGTTCTTCATTATTAATTTTAACAGTATAATCATTATTTCTTTCATTTTCAATTTCAAGTCCTATATTGTTAATATATTCTGTTATTGGCTTATTTACTTCTATTTGAACTCTATTAGCCTTATATCCATCTTTTATTTCTCTTAAATTTCCTTTCAAAACAGTTTTACCTTTATTTAAAATCAAAATATCACTGCAAAACTCTTCAATTGTTGACATTTGGTGTGCTGACATTATTACAAATTTTCCATTTTGCACTAGACTTATTATTATATTTTTTAATAATTCTGTATTTACTGGATCAAGCCCACTAAAAGGCTCATCTAGAACCACTAATTCTGGATTATGTATTACTGCTGTCATAAATTGAATTTTTTGTTGATTTCCTTTTGATAATTTTTCTGCCGGCATTTGCATATATTCTTCTACCTTCAATTTTTCTGCCCATTCTTTTATTGCTTTATCTGCATCACATTTGTTCATTCCTTTTAACTCTGCAAAATACATTAATTGATCATATATTTTTACTTTAGGATATACTCCTCTTTCTTCTGGAAGATAACCAAAGTTAACAGATTTTCTATCGACTTTTTTACCATTCCAAGTTATTTCTCCACTATCCTTTTTTATTATCCCTAATAACATTCTTATAGTTGTTGTTTTTCCTGCTCCATTAGTACCAAGTAAACCAAAAACGCCTGGTTTATCTAATGAAAATGAAATTTCATCTACGGCTTTTTTACCAATAAAAGACTTGGAAACATTTTTTAAAACTAGTCCCATTTTATTTCCTCCCATTTTTTAACTATTAATCTAAATTATATTGCATTTTTCTAAAAAATACTTTATTAATTTTTCATAATTATAACATATTCTTTTCATAATTATAACATATTCTTAAAATTTATCAAATTTTTTCCAAAGATAATAAAGCCGTTTTATCAAAAAAATTTACAACTTTTTTTATGGAATTACTTTTTAATTCTAAACAATAACAAGCAAGAACATGAAAACTTATTTTTATGTCTTTGCTTGAATAATTTATTTTTTAATTCTACACTTTCAACAAACTAAAAGTCTTACAAATATTACATTCCTTACAAATCATCAATCTATTTTGAAAAATCAATTTCAAAGTTTCTATAAATTCATCTTCTTCAATAATCTCATGCACTATAATTTTCTTTGGTAATAAATTAAGAAGTGCATTTAAGCAATAATCTTTTGATGAAAACGTTATATCAGACAAATATTTATACTGATTAATTTCATTATTATACATAATTAAATTTTGCATATTGTCCAATAAAATTGGCTCACCACTACCATAAATCAAATGAATAGTATCACTTTTACATTTCTGTGAATTTATATAACTGCGAAGTAATTCTATAAATTCCTTATACTCTTTATCTATTACAAATTTATTAACACCAGTATCCACAACTTCTGCAAGCAAACTATTATATTCAAATAATCTAAAATTAACAAAACCATCTAATATAAAAAATTTATGTTCTAAAATATAATCATATAAACATGAAAATATTTTTTCCCTTCTTTCTAAAAAATCTTTAGTATCTTTTAATTCTAATATTTCCATACAATTACTATAAATCATACTTCTTTCTTTTGTATCAAAATAAAAGAAATCACTATTAATTATTCTTTTTACAATATTTTTTTCATAAAATTCAATAATACAATTAGTTAAAATTTCAGATAATTTAAATATAAATAATTTTTCATTTTTTCCTGTATAATGAATTATTATATTTTCATAATATTTAAAAGAATTTTTTGATATATAAGTGTCATCCAAATTTATATTTGTTACTTCATTCAGTAGATAATTTAATATAATACTATTATTGTTTTTTATGCAAAAAGACTTCATAAAAAATCCCCTTTCTTTGATATATATATTATCTACTAAAATTGGGTTAGATATACATATATTATTCAAAGAAAGAGGGTTGTGAAACTTGTATTTTTCTTTTTATTCATATTGTTTATTTTTTAATTGTATTACTTTTTTATCTAAATACTCTAATAGACTATTTTTTTCAAAATTAAACTCTAAACTATAACTACATAATTGCTGATTTTTATATTTAAATTTTTTGTTTATTTCATTTATTCCATATTTTCCATCCCCTAAAATTGGATATCCAATATGTGCTAAATGTGCTCTTATTTGATGAGTTCTACCTGTGTGTAGCTCTACATCTAATAATGATAATTTTTTTTCATGGTCTTTTTTTAGTATTTTATATGTAGTGATTATTTTTCTATAACCTGGTTTTGGTGTATCTGAAATATATACTAAAGATTTCTTATTATCCTTAAATAAGTATGCCACTAATGTTTGTTTTTCTATTTTTGGTATTCCAATAACTATACATCTATAATGTTTTGTAATTTGATGATTTTTAAATTTATCTAATAATATTTCTAAACTAACATTATTTTTTGCAAATAGAACAAGTCCAACTGTATTTCTGTCTAATCTATGACATGGCTCTATAAATTGGTTTGAATACAATTTTTTAGCATATGTTTGCAATGAATTTTCACCAGTTACCTCAATGCCTGCAGGCTTATTAAACACAACTATATTAGAATCTTCATAAATTATTTCAATTTTTCCTGCTTTATACAAAAATTCATCAACTATATATACTTTTACTTCATCTCCTTCATATATAGTTGTATTTTCTGAAACTCTAACATCATTTATTCGTATGTCTTTCTTTCTTAGGGCTTTGTATAAGGTGTTGTTTGTTAAGCCATTAAAGTTATCAAATAAAAAGTCATTTAACTTTTTTCCATTATATTTTTTTGTTACTATTAAAATTTTCATATTTATATTATATATTGTTTTTTTGTAAAACTCAATAAGAATTTATACCCACTTGTTAATTTATAATCAATATGCTATACTAAAGAAAAAAATCGGAGGCAAAAAATGGAAAATAAAAAACTAATAACAATTCTAGTACCAGCATATAATGAACAAGATGTTCTATCAATGCTATATGAAAGATTATCTAAAATAATGGATTCAAATACAAATTATAATTTTGAAATTCTTTTTGTTAATGATGGGAGTAAAGATAAAACTTTAGACATTATTAAAAATATGAGATTACATGATAACAGAGTTTGCTACTTAAATTTATCTAGAAATTATGGTAAAGAAACTGCAATGATAGCAGGTTTGGATTATTCAAAAGGTGATGCTGTAATTATAATTGATGCAGATTTACAAGACCCACCTGAATTAATTCCTGAAATGATTAAATATTGGGAACAAGGTTATGATGATGTTTATGCTAAAAGACGTTCTAGAAAAGGTGAAACTTGGTTAAAGAAATTCACATCTAAAATGTATTACAAAACACTTCAAAGTGTAACAAAAATAGAAATTCAAAAAGATACTGGGGACTTTAGATTATTAGATAGACGTTGTGTTGAAGCTTTAAAGCAAATTAGAGAATCACAAAGATATACTAAAGGTTTATTTAGTTGGATAGGTTATAATAAAAAAGAAATATTATATGATAGAGATCCTCGTGCAGCAGGACAGACTAAATGGAATTATAAAAAATTAATAGATTTATCAATAGATGGTTTAACATCATTTACAACAGCTCCTTTAAGATGGTCTGCCATTATAGGAATATTGATTTCTATAATAGGATTTATATATATGTTAACAATTATTATAAAAACTATAATTTCAGGAGTTGATGTTCCTGGATACGCCTCAACAATGGTAGTTATTCTATTTATTGGAGGAATTCAACTAATTTTCCTAGGAGTAATTGGTGAATATTTAGGAAGAGCCTTTTATGAGACTAAAAACAGACCAATATATTTTGTTGATAGATATAATGAAGAAAAAGAAACTAACAAACATTAATAATTCGTACTGAGCTCCAAAAATTTATTGTTTTTGGAGCTCAGTACATTTTCATTGGTTTCAATTTCTAACCAATCCCTTCTATTCCGCCATCCAAATTATACACATTAGTATATCCCATTTTTTCTAACTTATTGCAAGCTTTTCTACTTCTTCCGCCATATTCACAATATACAATTATAACATCATTTTTATTTCTTGCGATTCTACCTATTTTTTCTCTTATATCTTGTAATGGAATGTTTATAGCTCTTGGAATATGATTATCTTGATACTCTTCTTCTGTTCTAACATCTATAATAATAATATTTTTATTTGTTTTTAACCTTTCTTTCATAATTATATAATTAATATTTTTTCCAGAATCACGAGTTAATCGTTTTTGTATCTTATAAATTATTCTTTTCATAAAACTATCCTCCTTTTCATATAAGCTATGGCATGGAGAAAATATATGCATGAAAAATTTTTAAATAATTTTGGTAAATTTTTTCAATAATAAAAAAAGACCATTATAATATATAATATTCATAATGCTCTTTTTTGTTTATTTATTTTTCTAATAAGCTTTTTTGTTTTTCAAACATTCCTGTTAATACAGTAATAATTGTAATATATATAACTACTCCAACTGGCATAACTAATCTATTTACAGGATATCTTGTAATAACTATTATAGAAGCATATAATAACTCGGCTATAATAGTTAATATAACAGCTTGAGAAATCACTTTTGCAATTCCTATCTTTCTAAATCTTATAGCCATATACGCCAATATTAATACTGTTGTTATTATTAATGGAATAATATATGGTTTTATTATATCTCTTAATTTATAACTTGGTATATAATTAACTTTAATATCATCAACACTATTATTTATCCCAAATTTTTCATTTATTTTTGTATTTATTAAATTTTTTTGTTCATCAGTTATATTATTAACTTTTATAACAACATTGTCACTATAAACACCTGCTTTTTGTATTTCTACATTTTGTTTTTGAAATACTTCATTTGTTATAGTTTTAATATCATTAATATTAAAATCTTGTCCTATTTTTATATCTACTAAATTATAATCTCTGTAACACATATCTACATTAAATCCTACAGCAACAGTAATTATTATTCCTACAAGAATTACAATTGCTAATCCTATGAGAATTTTATTTTTCATATTTTAATCCCTCTTTCAAATTATTTATTTTTTACATTTGTTAAAATAGCTCTAGTTATAATATTGTTAAATATCTCAAATAAAATTATTCCCCAGAATAATATCATTCCAAAGCCACTTATTTCTAATATATTTGCGAAAGCAATTACTACAGACATTATAAATGCTGGGATTAGCATTTTTGTAAATTTAACGGTCTCTTCATTAAACATTTTAGAAGTTATTTTTCCGTTACTTAATAATTTAGCCAAATATATAAATTGTACTATTAATATTACTGCTATTGAAACAATTGATGAAATTGTTATTTCAACATTTGTATATCTCATAACTAATAATAATAATGTTCCAAAACCTAATATACTTAATTCTGCAAATATACCATTTAATTTATATTTCAATACCAAATATACTAACATTATAACTAATATCACTGCAAAAACAGAAATAATACCAATTTTATTTATATTTGAATGTATATCATTTGTATAGTTTACAGAATATGTTATTGGTAAATTACCACTTTTAACCAAATTTTTAATACTATCTGCTTCTTTTAATGTATTATTTAAAGTTGCTTTATCATTTGTATAGTCACCTAATTTTAAAGGTAAAGAACCTTTTACTGCAGTTTCTAAAAATTCCGTTTCTGTCATACTACATATTGTGCTTCCATCTATAGTTATTACAATATTATTCTCAGTTTGGTTTCCTTCTTCATTTGTTGGAACAACATAATTGTTTTTTAATTCTTTAAATTTTTTTATTGCATCTTTAGTAAACTCTATATCTAATTTTACAAAAGAACCTATTCCATAATTAACATATGAATCATCTATTGCAGTTGTAATATTACTTATACTATTATGATCACCTATTACTTCATTATTTTCACTTATTTTTATTTCGGTTTTTCCAACTACAAATATATTTTGTAAAGTTTCATTACTTACATCATCAGGTACTTCCATTATAATAGTCCCTGATTGTTCGTCAAGTCTTAGTGTATATTGATTTATCTCTGCATTTTTTAATCTTTTTTCTATTATTTTTTTACATTGTTCAAAATTCTCTACAGTATAAATATTCTGTACTTGTCCATTTTCTGAATTGTTTTTTTCTGTGCTATTTTTTGTTTGTTCAGAATCTTCTACATTATTGTTTGATTCTGAATTTTCCTCTGTTACATTATTTTCTTCTTGTGGATTTTCAGAAGAATTTTCTTCATTTTTTACTACATCTAGTTTTATAATAGTATTAGTATCCAAATCCATACCAAGAATATAATTTGGTAAAACATTTTTCATAATATTTCTATCTTTAGCATATATTCCTCCTAAAGAAACTATACATAATAGTATTATAACTAGTGTTGCTAAAATAATTTTTAAAGAACATTCTTTTTTCACTTTTATTCCTCCCATTTTATAGTAATTTTGTATCATTGATAATTAGTTCAAACCAAATATTTAGAAATTTTGCTGCATGTTTACTCATCATTGTCCTATCCATAAATATTTCAAAATAATCTAGTACTGGTGAAATTTCTGTATCAATTGTTAGATCTAAAACTACCTTTCTGTTTTCTTTTGAAATTGTAAAATTTGAATTAGTTACAGCATAATTGACTTTATCATGTTTATCGAAAGTTGATAAATTAGTATTCATAACTCTACTTCTGTGAACATCTGATTTATCTGCAAGTATTAAAGCTGCTGAAATATCACTAACTGCTGTTCCAGTTTTTTCATCATGATTACCAATAGCCATCATAATTTCAGTTCTATGTTTTGTATCCATTCCCATATCTTTTAATATTTGATATGCAAGAAGTGCACCTGAATGAGCATGATCATTTCTATTTACGCAATTTCCTATATCATGCAAAAAACCTGCTATTTTTGCAAGTTCAACCCTTTCATTATTATAACCTAATATTTCTAAAACTGCACCTGCTCTTTTTGAAACTATTCCTATATGCCTAAATGAATGTTCTGTATACCCTAATGCATTTAATTCTTCTTGTGAGCTTAAAATTAATTGCTGTACCTCTGGATTTTCTTTAATATCATCTAAAGTTATCATATCATTCCTCCATTACTTATAAATTTTATATTAAATTTATAAAAATATCAACTCTTTTTACAAAATAATTACAAATTTTTACCTTCTTATATTAACTCCAATTATCCCACCAATTCCACCAAGAATACTTCCAATCACAATCATTATAATAGAGCTTAAAGTAAGTGAAAATCCACTAAAAGCAATGCTAGATAATATGTATAAACTACCCAAATATAACCCACCTACACATACACCATTTACTATTCCATTTTTTTTAATTTTTGAGCTAGTTATCGAACTACCAACTAGTATACTAATTCCTGTTATTGTAATAACAACTGGTTTTATCGTATTTTCTTGAATATTAGTATTTAATAGAATAATTGCATATATAAATAAGCTAATTAAACTAATAATTAATGAAAAAACATATCCTTTTGCTATTATTGTAATAGTATTATTTTTTTCTACTTTGCTAATATTGTTCATATAAATCACAACCCCTTCTATACAATATTTATATCATTATATTATTATATGATTATTTTTAGAACAATTAGCTATATGCAGGTTATACATTTCTATCATCAATTCCTGCAATTGCCCACTTTTCAATAGAAATTTTTAAATTATCCGGATTTGTTTGTATTATTACTCTATCTTCCATCACATCTATTATAATTCCTGCAAGACCTGAATAAGTAATAACTTTATCACCACTTTTTAATTCATTTTGCATTTGTTTTATTTTTTTATTCTGTCTTCTGTTTGAAATATTTCCAAAATAAAATATTAATAATATACATACTACACAAATTATAAACTTTATATATTCCATAATTCTCCCTTTATATAACTTTAATAATTTTAGACGGATTTTTTCCGCCTATGCATAAAATCTCTATTTTAGTTTTAATTTTGCACTTCACTTGTATCTGTTGTTATTGTAGCATTTGAATCTTTTACTATATTTGTTGTTTCATCTACATTTTCTTTCTTAACTGCATTAGGTCCATCATTAACATTTTTAGCCGAATTGTTAATATAATCTATAACATTGTATTTTTTATCATTATATAACATAGTATATTGTTCCTCACCATCTACAACTTCTTTATATACTTTAGTCAAAACACTTTTTACTAAAATAGTATTGCTTTTGGTAATAATACCATAATTATTGTCTTTTTTTACTATTATAGCATTTAATTTTGGAATTATTAAAATGCTATTAGTTGAATTTGTTCCAATATATCCTAAATCGGTATACTCTAATTTAATTACAACTTTCCCTTTTAAATTTACAAATCCCCATAATTTATCTTTTTTTACAGGTATTAAATTGTCATATATAATATACTCGTTATTTAAATTATTATTTGTAAATTTTGAAATATCTATACCAATTTTATCATATTCAATAGGAAGAATCTCTTCAGCTTCTTGACTAGATTCTTGTTCAACTGTTTTTCTTATAATTCCATATTTTGTTATCTTATCTGTTGAAATGTTACTTACTAAATATAATTCTTCACTAATTTGTTTTATATCTGAGTATTGTGGTGATATTATTGTTTTAGCTGTATATTTATTATTTTCCTCTCCTAATTGAACTATTCCTTTTCCTTTTTCTGTTTTTACAATTAATTGATTAAACTTTTCTACATATTTAATATCACTATATTTGGGATCAATTATAGAATTAGTTTGAACTTTTGTGACTTTTGTTTTATTATCTGTAGTTGATGAAATTGTTGCCAGTCCTAGTTTATCCTTTTCATCTTTTACTATTACTATACCTTTTTTCAATAGTTTTTTATTTGAATATGTTGTTTCCCATACTATTGAAGTATCAGGTATAAAAGTATTTGATTTTTGTTTATTATAAAAACTCTCTAATGAAGAAATTGATGAAATCACTATTTTGTTGTTGGTATTAGAGCACCTCACATTTGCAGCAATTTCAGCTGAATCTAATGGCATATATATTTTTCCATTTTCTTTTATTATTTGATTTTTTAAAGTATAGTGTTCTGTCTCATTTGTATCTTCTAATACTTTATAAATATTGTTTGAACCTACTTCAAAAAAAGTACTTTCATATGAATTTGTTATATAACATTTATTTTCATCTTCAACATCCTTACTTCCACTTTTATAAGTATATCCATCTTTAGTCATTTTAGTTAAATCTTCAATACCTATATATATAACATTATCTTTGTTTAATAAATAATTAGACACTAAATATTGTTTGTTATCTATTATTAAACTTGCACTATTTTTATTAATAGTTGTTACATACGCTAATAAACCTATTATTATAAATAATAATACTACTATTCCCACTCCACATGCTATAAAAATTTTTCTATTATCTCCATGAGTATTACGATTTTCATCTATCAGGTTCATTTAATCCCCTCCTCTATTCTTTTGTATAACCATATTTTTTATAAAATTCATTTCTAAAATTCAATAGGTTATCATTTTCAATTTCTATTCTAACCTTTTCCATTAATTTAGTCAAGAAATTTAAGTTATGAATTGATAATAATCTTACCCCTAAAATTTCATTTGCTTTTATTAAATGACGTATATATGCTCTTGTATAGTTTTTACAAGTATAGCAATCACATTCTGGGTCAAGAGGAGTAAAATCTCTTTCATATGTAGCATTTCTTACAACTACTTTTCCATTCCATGTCATAGCTGTACCATTTCTTGCAATTCTTGTAGGTAATACACAATCACACATATCAATTCCTGATATTGCCGCCTCAATTAAATAATCTGGTGTACCTACACCCATTAAATATCTTGGCTTATCTTTAGGCATTTTTGGCGCTGTATATCTTAATATATCTAAAAATTCCTCTTTAGGCTCACCTACACTAATTCCACCTATAGCATATCCAGGAAGGTCCAGTTTTACTAAATCTTCTAGACTTTTATCTCTTAAATCTTTGTAAAAGCCTCCTTGTATAATTCCAAAAAGTGATTGTTCATCTATGTTTTTATGTGCTTTTTTACAACGTTTAGCCCATCTTGTAGTTCTTTCCATAGATTGTTTAGTATATTCATAAGTTGCTGGATATTCAACACATTCATCAAAAGCCATTATTATATCTGCACCTAAATCTTCTTCAATTTCCATTACACCTTCAGGTGAAAAAAAATGTTTACTTCCATCTAAATGAGATTTAAATTCAACACCTTGTTCACTTATTGTACGTAAATCTCCCAAACTAAAGACTTGAAATCCACCGCTATCAGTAAGTATTGGTCTATCCCATCTCATAAAATTATGAAGTCCACCTGCTTCTTTTACAAGTTTATTTCCAGGTCTTAAATATAAATGATATGTATTTGATAAAATTATTTGTGCATCTATTTCCTTCAATTCCTCAGGAGTCATAGATTTAACAGTAGCCTGTGTCCCAACAGGCATAAAAACTGGAGTTTGTATATCTCCATGTGGTGTATGAATAACACCTCTTCTTGCCCCTGTTTGTTTGCATTCATGTAGTAATTCATATGTAACTGCATGTTTTTTTTGTTCCATAATTTTCTCCTTTTTTAATAATGCTTTTTTGCAAAATTATATATTTTTTTAAATTTAGTATTTTTTACAACTCTAATATTCTTCTTGAAATTTGGTATTTTTTTATAATTATATTGCTTTCTTTAAATTTAATATTTTTTATAATTATACTATTTTCTTTAAATTTGATATTTTTTATAATTATACTATTTTCCTTAAATTTGATGTTTTTTATAATTATAATGCTTTCTTTAAATTTGATATTTTTTATAATTATAATACTTTTTCTTTACATTCAATATTTTTAACATTAACATCTGTTCCTGCAAGTAGTAAACATCCCATTAATAAATAAACATAGCATCACCAAAGCTAAAAAATCTGTACTTTTCTTTTACAGCTTCTTCATAAGCATTCATAATAAAATCTTTTCCTGCTAAAGTAGAAACAAGCATAATTAATGTTGATTCTGGTAAATGAAAATTTGTAATTAAACAATCAATACATTTAAACTTATAACCTGGATATATAAATATACTTGTATCTCCTTCTACCTCTTTAACAAATCCATTCTCATCTGCAACAGATTCCAAAACTCTACATGAAGTTGTTCCTACTGATATAATCCTTCCACCATTTTTCTTCGCATTATTTATTTTGTCTGCATCTTCTTGTTTAATATAATAATGTTCTGAATGCATATCATGTTCTTCAATATTTTCAACCTTTACTGGTCTAAAAGTTCCAATTCCAACATGCAAAGTTACATTTGCAATTTCCACACCTTTTGCTTTAATTTTTTCTAATAATTCATCTGTGAAATGTAAACCTGCTGTTGGAGCAGCTGCAGAGCCCTCATATTTTGCATACACAGTTTGATATCTATCTTTATCATTCAATCTTTCTTTTATATATGGTGGTAAAGGCATTAGACCAATTTGATCTAAAATTTCATTAAAAATCCCCTTATACTTAAATTCAACTTTTCTATTTCCATTATCCATTTGCTCCAAAATTTCAGCTTTCAAAAGTCCTTCACCAAATGTAACAATAGTACCCTTTTTTAAACGTCTTCCCGGATGTACCATTACTTCCCAAATATCTCCTTCTATTCTTTTTAAAAGCAAAAACTCAACATGTACACCAGTATCTTCTTTAATTCCATATAACCTTGCAGGAATTACTTTAGTATTATTTCTAACTAAACAATCTCCTGGTTTTAAATAATCCAATATATCTTTAAAAACCTTATGTTCAATTGTCTTATTTGTTTTATCTAGAACCATTAATCTAGACTCATCTCTCTTTTGTATAGGTGTTTGTGCTATTAATTCTTCTGGTAAATAATAGTTAAAATCTGATACTTTCATTATTTTTTCCTCTTCCTTTTCATTATCCTATTTTTCCTTTTTTAATTTTTATTATAATTTTTTACTATAATTTTTACATTTTATTTCTAAATTCTTTTACATAATGTACTTTTCTATTATACTAGATATAACCTTAAATTTCAAGCCTTAAATACAGAATTCAAATTCCTTAATATAGCTTTTTCTTGCTTTTGCAATTCATACCTTTAGCCTACATCACAATAAAAATCATTAACCTCTAACTTCCATCTAATCATCTTGTTAACCAACCTCACTCGGAGAAAGAAATTTGTTACTTTTGAAAAAATAAACTCCTACCTGAGCCCTCAAACACACACACCCAGTCATTATCGTAACAATTCCAACCAACACAGCACGCACCACACCACGTTTGAAGGAGTTTATTTTTTCAAAAGTAACAAATTTTTTCTCTCGGTACTCCCCCAAAAAAACAAAATAAAAAAAAAGAAAAACAAAAAAGAGAACATGTGCCCAAACCACACATATTCTCAAATCACTGAATTATTTATTTATCTCAAAACCTCACTACATCTATGACAAATAGTAGGATTTTCCTTATCATCCCCAACAGTAACAGAAAACATCCAACATCTCTCACATTTTTCACCATCAGCAATTTCAACTCTAATATCAGGCTCACCTTCAACAATTTCCAAACCTGAAACTATAAACACTGTCATCAACAAACTAATATTTTCTTTCAAAAATGCCAATTCTTCACTATCAGCTTTTGCAGATATAATAACTTTAGCATTTAAAGAATGCCCTATAACCTTAGCTGCTCTAGCATCTTCAAGTTTTTTAGCAACATTTTCTTTTAAAGCTATAATTTTATTCCACTTAGCTTCTAAATCTTTATCCTCATATTCAGGGTTCACTTCTGGATAATATGTTAACATTACACTTTCAACATTTTCATTTTCAGTATGTGGCATGTATTTCCAAACTTCCTCTGCTGTAAAACATGTCATCGGAGCTAATATTTTTACCAATGCATCCAATATAATATACATAGCTGTTTGTGCTGATTTTCTTCCTTCTGAATCTGGTTTAGCTGTATACAATCTATCTTTTATTATATCTAAATAGAAATTACTCATATCAACTACGCAAAATGTATTTATTGCTTGATATGCCTTATTAAAATCATACTCATCATAAGATTTTATACAATCAGCTACTAATTTATTTAATTTTATTAAAGCAAATTTATCTATTTCTTCTAATTTATCATATGGTGTCAATGAATTTACATCTAAACCATTAATATTTCCTAGTATAAATCTAGCTGTATTACGTATTTTTCTATATACTTCTGCTACTTGTTTTAATATATCTTTTGATATACTTACATCTGAAGTATAATCAGATGATAATGCCCATAATCTTAAAATATCTGCACCCATTTCATTTACCATTTGAATTGGATCTATACCATTTCCAAGGCTTTTAGACATTTTTCTTCCTTGACTATCTACAACATATCCATGTGTTACAACTTCTTTATATGGTGCTTTGTTTTTTGTTGCAACAGATGTTAATAATGAAGATTGGAACCAACCTCTATATTGATCACTACCTTCAAGATACAAATTTGCTTCTGGTAATCCACGTTCTGCTAAAACTGATTCATGTGTAGAACCTGAATCAAACCATACATCCATAATATCTGTCTCTTTTTTGAATTTTGTGCATCCACATTCAGAACATTTTGCACCTTCTGGTAATAATTCTTCAGCAGTCATATCAAACCATGCATTTGTTCCTTTTTCTCTAACAATATCCTGAACCTTTTTCAAACTCTCTGGTGTTACATATTCTTTTTCACAATCTTCACAATAGAATATTGGTAATGGAACACCCCAAGTTCTTTGACGAGAAATACACCAATCATTTCTGTCTTCTATCATTTTAGTAATTCTATCTTCACCCCAAGCAGGATGCCATTTTACTGTTTTTATAGCTTCTAGTGCTTGTTTTCTGAATCCATCAACAGATGCAAACCATTGGCTTGTAGCTCTAAATATTATTGGATGTTTACATCTCCAACAATGTGGATAAGAGTGATTTATTGTTTGTTTTGCTAATAATAAGTTATTTTCTTCCAACCATTTTATGATTTCTTTATCTGATTTTGCATAATACATTCCTGCAAAAGGTCCTGCTTCTGCTGTTTGATGTCCTTTACTATCAACTGTTACTACTATATCTAATCCATTTTTTAATCCACATAAATAATCTTCTTTACCATAACCTGGTGCAGTGTGTACAGCACCTGTACCTGTACCTAATTCAACTAAAATTGTATCCTCACTACCTAATACAACTCTTGATTCTCTTGGTAAAAATGGATGTCTGCATCTTACACCTTCAAGTTCAGTTCCTTTATATACTTTAATAGTTGTATAATCATCAATTCCAGCTATTTTCATAACTTTATCTACAAGTTCAGTAGCCATAATTAATTTTTCACCATTTGCATCAACTAAGCTGTATTCAAAATCTGGTGATATTGTTATTCCAACATTTCCTGGTAAAGTCCATGGTGTTGTTGTCCAAATTACAATATAAGTATCTCTTTCATCAAATAATCCCTTACCTTCTATTACAGGAAATTTAACATATGCAGTATTAGAATTTACATCTTTATATTCGATTTCAGCTTCTGCCAATGCTGTTTCACAATCAGTACACCAATATACAGGTTTTAATCCTTTATATATGTAACCTTTTTTATACATTTCGCCAAATACTTCTATTTGTTTTGCTTCCATTTCTGGCTGATATGTAATATATGGATGATCCCAATCAGCTAAAACTCCTAATCTTTTAAACCCTTCTATTTGTTTATCTTTGTAATTTTTAGTAAATTCTTTACAAGTATTTCTAAATTCTGAAACTGGAATTTCATCTCTGTTTAGTCCTAATTTTTCTATAGCTTTCTTTTCTGTTGGCATTCCATGTGTATCAAATCCAGGAATAAACGGTGTATAATATCCTCTTAAATTCTTATATCTAACAACAGTATCTTTCAAAGTTTTATTTAACGCATGACCTGCATGAATCTCCCCATTTGCATATGGAGGTCCATCATGTAAAACAAAAGGTTCTTTTCCTTCATTCTTTTTTAACATTTTTTCATATAAACCATTTTCTAATATTTCTTCAAATATTTTAGGTTCATTTTCTGGTAAATTTCCTCTCATAGGGAAATCAGTTTTTGGTAGATTAAGTGTTTTTCCATAATCTTTTTTTTCTTCACAATTTTCGCACATTTTGCCTCTCTCCTTTTTATTTACTTTTTATTTTTTACATTATTTTTTATTTATTATAATTATTTTTTGTATAATACAATAAAAGCTACTCGTCCTAATTAAATTAATATTTAGGACGAATAGCTTTCTATCCGCGGTACCACCTATTTTAAAAGATTTAATATCTTTTCACTTTATAATCTTTTAACGCAAGAATACGATTTAGTCTAATAACCATTAAATATTTTCAACTAAATAACCTAAAGGTGATACCAAACAAATTATTATCTTATCAGAATTCCACCATACTCTGACTCTCTATTAGTTTTACTTTGTTTGTGTTGTCCTTCACATTGTTTTTGTTTATTTACTTTTATTTTGAATAATATTATCATATTTAAATAATATTTTCAATAGCTAGCTTGTTTTTTTATTAATTTTCATCAATTCCTCGAATCTTTCAGCAGTCATAACTTCTTTTTCCAAAAGGTCATTTGATACAATTTCAAGTTTATCCATGTTTTTGCTTAAAATAGTTTGAGCTTTGAAATATGCATCATTTACTAGTCCTTTTATTTCATTACCAATTAAATCAGTATATTTTTCACCTAATAATTGTAATTGATATGGATCTTTTTCAAGATTAATATGAATAGGTCCTATTGAATCACTCATACCGTACACTGTAACCATATTTTTTGCAATATCATTTGCTACTTCTAAATCATTGCTTGCACCTGTTGAAATATCCTCTAATGCCAATTTTTCAGCAGCACGTCCTCCCATTAAAGCTATTAATTTTTCTTCCATTTCTGTTTTAGAAATATAACATTTATCCTCATTTGATTTATACATTGTATATCCACCAGCAACACCTCTTGGAATAATAGAAATTTCTTTTATATCTTTTTGAGTTTCTAAGAAATGGCTTACTATTGCATGTCCTGCTTCATGTATTGCTGTTCTCTTCTTATCTTTTTCTGAAATAACTCTGTTATGCTTTTCTAATCCAACTGTTACTTTTTTTAGTGCATCTTCAATATCTTTGTTTGTAATACTATCTCTTTCTCTTATCGTAGCTAAAATTGCTGCTTCATTTAAAATGTTTGCAAGTTCTGCACCTGTAAAACCTGCTGTATCTTCTGCTATACTTCTTAAATTAACATCATATGCAAATTTCTTGCCTTTTGCATGTATATTTAAAATTGCTTCTCTTCCATTTAAATCTGGTAAACCTACTGTTATTTGTCTATCAAATCTACCAGGACGTAATAATGCTTTATCTAGCATTTCTGGTCTGTTTGTTGCTGCTAAAACTATTATCGTTTCCTCTGTATCAAAACCATCCATTTCAACTAATAATTGATTTAATGTTTGATTATTTTCTGTTTCAGAACCACTTGAACTTGTCCTTCTTGAACCAATGGCATCTATTTCATCAATAAATACTATACATGGAGCTACCTTTCTTGCTTTTTCAAACAATTTTCTTACTCTTGATGCACCTAAACCTGCAAACATCTCTATGAATTCTGAACCACTCATTGAAATAAATGGTACATTTGCTTCACCTGCAATAGCCTTTGCTATCAAAGTTTTACCTGTTCCTGGATTACCACATAATAAAACTCCACGAGGCACCTTTGCTCCCATTTCTTGAAATTTTTTAGGATTCCTTAAAAAATCAACTATTTCTATCATTTCTTGTTTTTCTTCATCTAAACCTGCTACATCATCAAACTTTGTTTGTATTTTCTTAGTCTCAGAATCATAAATTTTTCCTTTTTCTCCTAAACCTTGCATTTTGAAAATCATTATTAGTAAAACAACCAACATTATAGTAGGTAAAAAAGATAATAAAGTTTTTAATATTGTTACAATTACATTTTTTTCTTTTTGTATTAATTCTATATTACTTCCATTATTAACTTTTTCTTGAACTAAATCTATAAAAGAATCTGTGCTTGGTATTAATACATTTTTTTCTTTTTCTTCATTAATCAATTTTATTTTAGCTATATGACTACCTTCTGTCATTTCAACTTTTTCCACAGTACCATCATTTATACTATTAAGTAATTGTGTATATGCAAAATTTTTATCTTCATTTTTTTTGTTATAGTTTAATAGTAAAACTACACTCGCAATTGTTAAAATAACTAATATAACTGTTATTATAACTGTTATACTCTGTTTTTTCTTATTTTTATCATCATCACTCTTCAATCCCATTTAATTTTCTCCTTTTGTATTATTTTCTTCAGCATTATCCATATTATTCTCTTTTTTTATTATTTTATTGTGCTTTATTAACATTTTCTCCTGCATTAGTATTTGTATTTTCATCAGGAGTTTTATTTTCTATTTTGTTTACTATCAAAGTTATTTTTGCATCTTTAGAAACTATAGAACCTGGTTTAATACTTTGTGATAATACTATTCCATTAGTTTTTGTAGAATCAGATTTATATTCGATTTTTAAAGTTAAATTACCTAAAATTTTTCTAGCTTCACTTTCCGTTTTTCCCACAACATTTTCAACAGTAATATCAGTATCTTTATTGTTTGTTTTATTTTCTTCATTCTTTTTATTTTCTTCTTCTCTTTTTGTTGTTTCAGTATGAATTGTACATTTTTCAGCAATTACTGTATATTTATCACCTCTATTTGTTTTCCATTTTGCATTAGCTTCTTTTTCAGGCATAGCTAAACCTTTTACTATTTCAGTGTGTGTGCAATATTCTGTTGCAAGTTTTTTAGATTCAGAACAAATCTTAAATTCATTATGTCCTTCACATTTTCCTGGTACTGCGCCTTCTACAAAATATTCTGTATATGTACTTGTACAAGAACTTGTTGCACATTTACCAGAACTTCTACAAACAGTTGCTGTTACAACATTACTTGGTTTTTCAAAAAGTTTACTTTCTAATCCTGAATGAATATTTTTCATAACAGATGCCCATATTAATGTAGCTGGACTTCCTCCGTATGTATTAACATATTCTTTATAGTCATATCCAAACCATGTTGCTGCTGTATAGTATGGAGTAAATCCACATAACCATACATCATTTTGTTCTTGTGTTGTACCAGTTTTTGCCCCAACATCTATATTTCCCATTTTACATATTTTTGCTGTTCCATTTGATCCTTCTACTGGTTGTTTTAATAAACTTTTCATTACATAAGCATTACCTTCAGACATTACTCTTCTTGTGTCTTGTTTATTTTCTATTAAAATATTTCCTGATGAATCCTCAACTTTAGTATAAAAAGTAGGTTCAATATATACACCATTATTAGCTATTGTTGCATATGCCGCTGCCATTTGAAGTGGGCTAATTGTACATGTTCCTAATGCTGTTGAAATATTTGAATCATTTAGCTTTGATGGGTCTGTTAATTCACTTGATTTTACTAGAGATGTAATACCTAACTGTCTCATAAAATCAATTGCATTATCTGGTCCTAATTCTGTCATTACTTTACAAGCTACTATATTAGAAGAAACTTCTATTGCATCTCTTATACTACACAAACCTGACTTTGCAGAAGTAGCATTACTAGGATCATAATCTTTTCCAAAAACTGTATATGAGTTATCATATACTGTTGAAGCATTTATTATTCCCTTCTCAAGTGCTGGACCATAAACACCTATTGGTTTTATAGAAGAACCTGGTTGTCTTACACTGTATATTCTGTTTATACCTACAGCATCAACATCATTTCCTAATCCTCCCATACATCCAACTACTCTTCCTGTTTTATGGTCTATAATAACCATTGCAGATTGTGTATGTCCACCTTCATTTGCTTTTGTTTTTCCAGGCTTTACATATTTATCATTTTTATACTCTTCTTCAACTGTTTTTTGTATTGAGGCAATTTGGGTTGTATATATTTTTAATCCGCCACCATATACACGGCTCTTAGCATATTCTTTTGACATTTCTTTTTCTTCTACTAATTCATTTACTACTTGATCTACAGCTGCTGAAATATAGTAAGATTTTATTGTTGATGTTGATAATTCACCTTTTTGAAATTTTAATCCTTCATCAACTTTTCCAATTGCTTCATTATATTGTTCGTTATTTATGTATCCTAATTCTTTCATTTTTCCTAATACTGTTTTTGTTCTTGATTTAATTTTCTCTGTATTAGGATTTTCTTTATATGGATTATATTGATTTGGGCTGTGTGTAACACCTGCTATAAAAGCACATTCTTCTATTGATAATTCACTTGCTGATTTATTAAAATAATATAAAGATGCTGTTTCTACACCGCATATATCTCCACCGCTTGATGCAAGAGGTATTAAATTCAAATATAATTCTAATATTTGCTCTTTTGAAATCATCTTTTCTATTTGATATGCTCTAGACATTTCTCTTATTTTCCTTTGCATACCAGCTTTACCACTACTTTCTTTTTCATTAGTTATATTTTTAACTAACTGTTGTGTAATAGTACTTCCACCAAAATTTGATGAACCAGAATGTGTTACATAAGTTAATGTAGCTGCTGCTGTTCTTTTTATATCTACACCATTATGTTTATAAAATCTTTCATCTTCAATTGACACAAATGCCTTTGGTAAATATTCACTCATATCATTTATACTTATTATTTTTCTGTTTTCTTTTCCTGATAATTCTGATATAACATTTCCCTCTGCATCATATATTATAGTATTAGAATACCCTATCAATAAATCTTCTTTTGTCATCGCGAATTTATCACTAAAGAATATTCCTACAAAAACTCCTCCAGCTATTAATATTAATAGTAATATCAATATCATTATTATAATAATTATTTTTTTCATTTTTGAATGGTCTCTTTTCATGTTTTTGTTTTTCTTATTTTTTGCTGCACTTCTTATAGGACCATTATTTGTATTTTTTGGTTTTGTAGAATTATATGTTTTTTTTCCCTTTTTACTATTATTAGTTCTACCACTCATTTTTTTAACTCCTTTTCCAACTAAATTTTTTAGTAAAATTTACTTATTCATTATATTACAAAACTCCTAAAATTAAAAGTCTTTTTTTTATTTTTGTTATAGTTTATATTATTGTTACATTTCACAATATTATATTTAAAATTGTAAAAGTATTAAACAGTAACCTACTTTATATAATCGACTACGAATAGCATACATTTAAAATATCTTTAAAATTGGTTACTATGTTTGCACCTTGCTTAATTAGATTATTGGTTCCAATAGAATTAGCATTATCTATATTTCCAGGAACAGCAAATATTTCTTTACCATGTTCTAACCCAAAATCTGCAGTTATTAATGAACCACTTTTTTCTGTTGCTTCTACTACAACAATTGCATCTGATAATGCACTTATTATTCTATTTCTTGCAGGAAAATTAAATCTATTTGGTGGAGTTCCTATAATATACTCTGTAATTATTAAACCATTATTTTTTACAATTCGTTCAGACAATTCTTTATTTTCATATGGATATATATTATTCAACCCATTTCCTATAACAGCAATTGTATTTCCTTTAGCTTCTACTGCTCCTATATGAGAATATTTATCTATTCCTCTTGCTAATCCACTTATAATACATTTATTTTGTTTAGCTAAATTATAAGCTAGCTTTTTAGCAATACTTTTTCCATATGTACTACAATTTCTACATCCGACAATAGCTATTCCATTTTGTTTCATTAAATCTAAGTTTCCTTTTGCAAATAATACAATTGGTTTGTCATATATATTTCTTAACTTTTTAGGATATTCATTATCTAAAATTGTAATTATCTGTATATTATTTCTATTCATATACTCTTCATATTTCTCTAAATCTTTTCTATATTTTTCATTTAATATTTCATTAATGTTATTTTCATTAATTTTTTCTATTTTTCTCAAATCTGTTTTATTCATATTCCATAATTCACATGGAGATTCGAATTGTTTTAACAATTTCTCTTTTTGAATACAATTTATACCTTGTATTCTTGAAAACCAAATCCAAAATTTTTTATCATTTTTATTCATTAACAACCTCATATAATCAATTTAACAAAATAATTGTAAATTAATTTCTTTCTATATTTTTATATTCTATTATTCTTTAATATATTTAAATTTTAATTTTTATAAATTTGCATAAAAAGAGAGCTTTATAATATTTAGCTCCTTTTTTAGTATATTTATTATTACATTTATTGCTTCAATTCATTTACATTTAAATTATATCCTGTTTTATTACATCTACTTGTCCATATTTTTAGCCGCTTTAACTACATTTGTCATCAACATAGCTATTGTCATTGGTCCAACTCCACCTGGTACAGGAGTTATGTAAGATGCCTTTTTCTGGACATTTTCAAAATCAACATCTCCAACTAATTTTCCTTCATCATTTCTGTTTATTCCTACATCTATTATAACAGCACCATTCTTCACCATATCAGCTGTAACAAATTTTGCCTTTCCTAAAGCCGCTATTAATATATCAGCATTTTTGGTAATATCTTTAATGTTTTCTGTTTTTGAGTGACATACTGTAACAGTTGCATTTTTTTGTAACATACATTGTATCAATGGCTTTCCTACTATATTACTTCTTCCAATAATAACAACATTTTTTCCTTGGGTTTCAATATTGTATTCTTCTAACATTTTCACAACACCAAATGGTGTGCATGAAATAAAACAATCTTGTCCTATTGAAAGTTTTCCAACATTTATCGGATTAAATCCATCTACATCTTTTTTATAACTTATTTTATTAAATGCTTCATTAATTGATAATTTTTTAGGTATTGGACTTTGTAATAAAATTCCATGTATATCTTTTCTTTTATTCAGATTATCTATTAATTCAAGTAATTCCTCCATTGTTGTATTCTCATCCATTAAAAATTCTTCATATTCTATACCTATTTCCTCGCAAGCTTTGCTTTTATTTTTTACATATACTTTTGAAGCTTTATCATCGCCAACCATTATTACAGCCAATTTAGGATTTATACCCTCTTCTTTCAATTCGTTAACTTCTTCTTTTAGATTCATTCTTATTTTCTTAGCTACTGCTTTACCATCAATTATTTCGGCCATTACATATTCCTCCAATTTTATTATTAATTTTATTATTAATTTTATAACTAATTGTATTATCTTATATAAATTCTAATTTGTAAAGTTTCTTTTTATATTTAATTCACCTGCTTTAGAAATTATTTCATATCCATATTTTTCTTTTATACTATCTAATGTTTTATTTAGTTTTTCCTGTTTTTCATCTATTTCCACATCAAACATGGATAACTGCATCTCATTTTTCATACATAAATTATCAACTCTAATTCCAATTGATCTTATAGGTATTCCTTTATATAATTCTTTTAATAATTTTTTTGCCTCTTCATATATTTTTCTAGTGCTACTTGTTGCACCATCTAACTTTTTCTGATGTGAACTCACTTCAAACTTGTTGTTTTTTATTTGTACATTTACTACTTTAGCAACCATTTCTATTTTTCTTAATCTAAAACATACTTGTTCTGTCAATACTAATAACACTCCTTCTAGTTTTTCTATTTCTGAATAATCATATGGTAATGTCATTGAATGACCTATTCCTTTAGGTTTATCTGGTATATTTACAACCTCTGAATCATCAATTCCATTTGAATACTCCCAGATCATTTTACCAAACTTTCCAAAAATTCTCACAATTTGCTTATAATCACTTTTAGCAAGATCTCCAATTGTTATTATTCCCAATTTATTTAATTTAGGAAGACTTCTTCTTCCTACCATAAATAAATCAGATATAGGTAATTTCCACATTTTTTCCTTTATTTCTGATTTATACAATGTATGTATTTTATCTGGTTTTTGGAAATCAGAAGCCATTTTTGCAAGTACCTTATTAGTTGATATTCCAATATTTACAGTAAATCCCAACTCATTTTTTATCCTTGCACTAATTTCTTTAGCTTTATCTAGAATTTTTTCATTTTTTCCTATAAATTTTGTCAAATCCATAAAACATTCATCAATTGAAAAACGTTCTATTATATCTGTGTAATCTAATAAAATATTATACATTTTGTCTGAATATTTTTTATATATAGAATAATCGCTCATAAAAACTTGAAGTTTATTACACTTTTTTCTTGCAAAATATATAGGTTCCCCTGTTTTTATTCCAAATTGCTTAGCGATATTGCTTTTAGCTAAAACAACACCTCTTCTTTTAGATTCGTCTCCTCCAATTATAGCAGGAATATTTCTTATATCTACAGTTTCACCATTATTCAATTTTTCTACTGCTGTCCAAGATAGGAATGCATTATTAACATCAACATGTAAAATCTGTCTATCCATAAGTATCACCTGTTTAATATTATAGAATGTTTGTTCGCATTTGTCAATAGAATTTTATATAAAATCATCTTCAAAAAACGACATTTTTTATCATATTTTGGGATTACCATTGAAATAATTCATTTATATATATTTTTTTCAAATTAATACTCTTGCAACTTTTCCAAAATTTGTATACTTAATGCAATACTTTTTGCATCTAATCCATACAATTTTTCCAATTCTTCCACACTACCATGTTGAATAAATACATCATCATATCCATACATTTTAACAAAAACATCCTCAATTTTATATTCATTTATAAGTTCCATAACACTGCTACCTAATCCACCCTTTAAAATACCATCTTCTATAGTAATAACATTTTTAGTTTTTCTTATAGACATTTCAATTGTATTATAATCTAAAGGTTTCGCAAATCTTGCATTTATAATTTCGCAATCAATACTTTGTTCTTTTAAAATATCACTTACCTCTACTGCTCTTTCAACCATTTTTCCTATTGCCACAATAGTCAAATCTTTTCCTTTTTTTATTACTTCTGCTTTGCCTAATTTTATATCATCACATTTATCAAACTTAATTTTTCCTTCACAACCTCTTGGATATCTTATTACAACAGGTTCGTTCAAATTCACAGCAAACTCCAACATTTTTTCTAACTCTGCGAAATTTTTAGGAGACATGATTGTAATATTAGGAATCAAAGAAAAAAATGCCATATCAAAAATTCCTTGATGTGTTTCTCCATCATTTCCTACAATTCCTGCTCTATCAACACACATTACAACTGGTAATTTTTGAATACATATGTCATGAATTACTTGATCATATGCTCTTTGATAAAAAGACGAATATATTGGAACAACTGGTTTAAGCCCTTTTTTAGCTAATCCAGCTGCCATTCCCAAAGCATGTTGTTCTGCTATTCCCACATCAAATATTCTATTTGGAAATTGTTTTTTAAATTCATTTAAACCTGTTCCATCAATCATAGCAGCTGAAACTGCAACTATCTTTTCATCTTTTTTGGATAACTCTACCAACTTATTTCCCATAATCTTAGAATAATCATCTTTTTTCTCTTTTTTTAATTTACCTGTTTCAACGTCAAAACTAGAAACACTATGAAATTTATCTGGATTTTCCTCTGCAATTTTATATCCTTTTCCTTTTTTTGTAACAACATGTATTAGAACAGGACCACTAATTGTTTTACTAGTATTTAATATGCTTTCTAATTTTTCCAAATCATGCCCATCAACAGGTCCAAAATAAGTAAAACCAATATCTTCATAATACATCTTTTGTATAAAAATTTGCTTAACTCCTCTTTTTAATTTTTGTACTAATTTCACAAAAGGGGTTCCTATTCTTGGTATTTTTTGTAAAACTCTTTTTACCCTATTATTAGTCTTTGTATAAAACTTTTTTGTTCTTAACTTACTTAGAAAATATGTAATTCCTCCAACATTCTTAGAAATACTCATTTCATTATCGTTCAAAATAACAGTTATATCAGCATTACTAGCCCCTGCATCATTCAAAGCTTCTTGAGCCATTCCTCCTGTCAAAGCACCATCACCAATTACAGCAATTACCTTATCACTTTTTCCTTCAATTTTATTAGCTCTTGCCATACCTAATGCCACTGATATTGAAGTACTACTATGCCCAGTATTAAAGCAATCAAAATCAGACTCACTAGTCTTTGGAAATCCCGCAATTCCATTTAATCTTCTCAAACTAGATATTTTATCTTTTCTTCCCGTCAAAATTTTATGTACATATGTCTGATGACCAACATCCCATATTATTGAATCCTTAGGAGTATTAAATACACTATGCAAAGCAATAGTAAGTTCAACCACACCTAAATTTGATGCCAAATGTCCACCATTTTCAGATACTACATCTAATAAAACCTTTCTTATTTCTTCAGCTAATTTTTCCTTTTCTTCAATAGATAACTTTCTTAAATCTTTTACACTATTTATTCTATCTAATACTTTTTCCACCTTCTAGTTGTTCCCCTTTATACTAATAAATTTCATCTATGATTTATATCACAAAAAAAATCATCTGTCCACAAGAAATGAGGAATTGGAGACGTTTTTCTTTTCCTTCTTAGGGAACATAAATATCAAGGTATTTCAGTTCAAATGTTGAAACTATTACAATATAAATAATTTTCCCACCCTCCCTCGGAGAAAGAAATTTTTACTTTTGAAAAAATAAACCTCCGACCTGAGCCCCAAAACATCTAACCCCAGTCATTATCGTAACAAGTCCACCAACCCCAGCACGCACCCCACCGCGTTTGAAGGAGTTCATTTTTTCAAAAGTAACAAATTTTTTCTCTCGGTGCTCCCCCCGAAAAAACTTATTTATCCCACAACAATTTCAACACACCAAACTAAAACCCCTAATATTTATGTTCACTAAGAAGGAAAAGAAAAACGTCCCCAATTCCTTATAACTCATCTTCAATCTTAAGCAACCTATTATACTTGGCTACCCTATCAGTCCTACATGGCGCACCAGTCTTAATTTGCCCACAATTAACAGCAACAGCTAAATCTGCAATAAAAGTATCTTCTGTTTCTCCGAGAACGATGTGAAACAATAACTCCATACCCCTTACTTCTAGCAAACTCAATAGTCTGAAGAGTTTCAGTCAAAGTTCCAATTTGATTCAATTTTATCAATATACTATTAGCAACCTTCTTATTAACTCCCTTTTGTAATCTTTTTAAATTAGTAACAAATAAATCATCTCCTACCAATTGAACTTTATTTCCAATAGTTTCAGTCAATTTTTTCCATGATTCCCAATCTTCTTCTGCTAGACCATCTTCAATAGAAATTATAGGATATTTTACTATTAATTCATTTAAATATTGTATCATCTCATCTGAAGTTTTAAAATTATCACTCTTCCAAAAATAATAACCATTTTTTCCAATTTTCTTAGCTTCCTCATACATCTCTGTACTTGCTATATCTAAAGCTATAGCAATATCTTTTCCAGGTTCATATCCAGCCTCTTTAATTGCTTGTAATATTAATTCAATAGCATCCTCATCACTATTTAAATTAGGTGCAAAACCACCCTCATCACCAACAGATGTTATATTATTACTTTCCTTCAAAATTTTCTTTAAAGTATGATACACTTTAGCACCCATTTCCATACATTGCTTAAAATTAGTAGCTCCAACAGGCATTATCATAAATTCCTGTATACTTACATTATTATCTGAATGTTTACCACCATTCAAAATATTCATCATAGGAACAGGCATTTTTCTAGCATTTATTCCCCCTAAATAATTATACAAACTCACTCCCAATGAATTAGCAGCTGCCCTTGCAACAGCAAGTGAAACTCCCAATGTTGCATTTGCACCTAAATTAGACTTATTTTCAGTTCCATCAATCCATACTAATTTAGTATCTACCTCTAACTGATTAAGCGCATTTTGCCCTTTTAATGACTTTGCTATAATAGTATTTACATTGTTTACTGCATTTTGCACACCTTTTCCCATATACCTATTCTCATCATTATCACGTAATTCTATCGCCTCAAAACTACCTGTAGATGCCCCAGATGGAACCAAAGCCTCTCCAACACTTCCATCTTCTAACATAACCTCAACCATAACAGTAGGATTTCCTCTTGAATCAAGAACCTCCAAAGCTTTTATTTTTTCTATTGCCAAAAAATCTCTCATATACAAAAACCTCCCTTAAAATTATTCTAACAATATTATGGACAAAATTTTCCAAAATTATGCAGTTGAAGCATAATCTTATAACACAATATTCATTTTCATAATTACATAATATGCTAGTTTTCTGCAATTAAATGCAAAATTTCTAAAATTTCTCATATGAACAGACTTTACTCACACTGCTTGACAAAATTCCCCAAAATGTTAAAATTATAAAAAAATATTCAAGGAGGAAAAACATGATTAAAAGACTTATATTTGACCTAGATAACACACTAATAACTTGGGAAGATACATACTATGAATTTGCAGTAAAAAATGTATGTAAAGATTTACATTTAGCTAATTATTCTGAAATTTTAAATATCGTAATAACTTCAATAGATAATTATGAAAAAAATTACGAATATTTTTCAATAAACAATATGGTTACTTTACTTAATAAAAATGCAAACATATCAAACTATTCACACATAACTTTTGATAAAATATTTGTACAAAAGCTAATTTATTATTTCACCTTTTGCATTCCAAACAAAGCTGACCCTTCAGTATCAGAAACTTTAAAGTACTTATCTAAAAAATATGATTTAGTAATTCTTACAAATTGGTTTGAAGAACCCCAAATCACCCGTTTAAAAAAATTAGATATTTTACAATATTTTAGTCATGTATATGGAACAGAAAAAATAAAAAATAAACCTAATAAAGAAGCTTTTATAACTGCAATTGGAGATTTTAAATCAAGTGAATGTGTTATGATTGGAGATAATATTAATACAGATATACAAGGAGCTTTGAATTGTAATATAAATGCAATTTTTTATAATAAAAAAAATATAAATCTTTCAGACAATACTAGCATATTACAACAAATTTTGAAGCAAAATTCAAATAACATTAAATGTATTACTTCTTTAACTGAATTAAAAGAAATATTATAATTATGCACATATTTTAAATTTCGTGCATATATTTACTACAAGGGAGGTATTTTTTTATGGATGGCTTATATGAATTTAATATTCAAACACCTATGGGAAACATAAAAGCATTGGTGAAATTAATTTCTAATGGAAATAATTTGAGTGGATATGTTGATGTTATGGGTAAAAGAAATGAATTTAACAATGGTGTAGTTAATGGTAATCAACTATCTCTTTCTGGAAACATAGCAGCTGGAATAGCAAATATTCAATATGATATAACTGGTAATGTTCAGGGAAATATGCTTAATTTATTTGCGAAAACAAATATGGGAAATTTTAATTTGCAGGGGCAACGAGTTTAATAAGTTTAATATTAAAATGTATATGTGCTCACGCTCCTAAACTGCCTATTCACTACATTTTAATATATTTTATTTTGCCTACTCTACAATCTTTAGTATAAACAGCTGTGTGTTAAACAAATATTTTTAACACACAGCTGTTTTATTTTTCCATATACTTAGACAAGTCTGTTTAATGCATTTTTAGCTCCCCATATACATGGCGAATTGCAACGCCAACCTGGAAATGTGCATCTTGCCCCTTTAGTATATTGTAATAAATAATTATAAATTTCTTCATTACCATTTTCTTTTACAGCATTAATATATCTATTCAAATTTTCTTTTGTTTGAATAGCAATTTCCAATTGTGCAGCTCCGCATAATCTTTCTTGACATTTCATTATGAAATTCTCTACTGTTCCTCTTTCATTTATTTTAAGCAATAATCCTTGTGGAAATTCATCTTCTAAAGAAGAAATATCTTTTATCCATTCATTTTCAAGTTCTGTTCCTTTTATAATAGAAGGAACAAAAAACTCAGATTTATTCATAAAAGAAATTTCACAATATGTGGTACGATGTCTTTGTGCTTGTGCTAATTGTGCGAATGTGCCTTCATAATTTATGCAGTAATTTTCACCGAATTCTTCCTTTCTTGCTCTTGGTGCGAATATTGAAAAAGTTCTTCCTTTTACATCAGAATTTAATTCTGGAATTATTAAATCTGAAATTTTGTCATTGAATTCAATAAACACTTTTTTCAACTTTGCATTGAATTTAGTGTCTTCTGCATTTTTAACAAAATTTTCAAACCAATGTGCAATATAATTTAATTGACCAAAACTAACTGTATACTCCATTATTGTTGCTGGTGTAAACACACTAATTAGATATCTAGCATTTTCTTGTGCAAGTTTTTTTGATCTTTTATCATCAATATTTGGATAATGTTTTTGAATTTCCTTTTGATATGTTTCAATCCATTTTTCATATAACACTTTTTCTTTTTCAGAAGGCTCCATTTTTGTGTATCTTGCTGACTTTTCAGAAGTATTATAAATTTTTTCATTATTTAAAATCATTGCAAGAATTTTAGGAATTCCCTCTAAAGCCAAATTGTATGTTACATGCCCAAACACACTATGATGTCCTGAGGCAAGTGTTCCTTTTGCTCTCCTTTCAGTTTTAGCTGAATCCTCTGAAAACAAAGTATCTAAGCTATCTGGTAAATAACAAATTCCAGCTGATTTTCCTGAAAAATTTACTGCCTCCTCTTTTGGCATTTCATACCCCACTTTTGTTGATGCAAGAACTCTAATTTGCATAATTTACATCTCCTTTGTTATATAATATTACCGCGTTTTTGCAGATATTTGAATTATATCATCTTAGATTTCATATTTCAACAAATTTCAGCAAAAATAATTGACACTAATTTCAACAAAAATCAACTTTATTTTTTTAGCTTAATATTATACTTGTACAACATACATTTACTTTACAAAATTGCATTTAACTTTTTACTTGACATCTTTACTATATTTTTTAAACCATTATATTGTATTATATATAACAAATGTATTATTTCATATATCTTATTAAGTGTTAATAACACTCAAAACATAAAAAATTTCCTTGACTTCTCAAAAAAAATAAACTAATATTATCCTAGTAAAAAAATTAAGAAAGGATGAAAATTATGAGTAACTTAATATCTTATTTATTTAATACAAACGCATTCAAAATATGTCCAGAAAACCAACCATTCTGGTATACATCAGGAAAGATCGGACCATACTTTATAAATGCACAATTTCTTTATGGAAGTGAAGAGGATTCAAACAATTTACTAGAATTTATTGATTCTGAATTAGAAAACTCTAATAAATATCAATTACCACAAAATGTATTTAAAAAAACTTTACAACAATATAAAGAAAATACAATTTATAAAACCACAATAGATGAATTTATAAAATTTATAAAAGCTAATATTAACACTTATGAAATAGACTATATATCTGGAGGAGAAAGAAGAGATTGGTTTTTCTCTAACATGGTAGCATATTTATTAAATAAACCACATATTACAATTTACAAAGATTTATCTATAGTAAACAGTACTTTCGATTTTTCTAAAACCAATGATATTGATAATATTCAAGGTAAAAACGTACTTCACATTGCAGACTTACTAAATGTTGCTTCTAGTTATTTACGTGCATGGATTCCTGCAATACAAAATGTTAATGGAAATTTAAAATGGAGTTTAGTTGCAGTTGATAGACAACAAGGTGGTCATAAAGCCTTACAACAAGTGCATGTTGAATCTTTTGCATTGATTAGCCTTGATAATTCACTATTTGATAAAGCTTTCGAATTAAACATTATTAATAAAGCTCAATTAGATACTTTGTACAAATTCAAGGAAACCCCCGACGAGACAATGAAAAGTTTCTTAATTAAACATCCTGAATTTATAAAAAATTCCTTATGTGCTGGCGGAAAAAGTGCAAAGAGAGCTCAACTATGTCTAGATAACAATATTTATGGTTTAAAATCGAGTATAGGATAATTCTTAATGAATTTCTCCCCTCTTACACAACCGCAATGCTGTCAACTTAAAGATATTTTATGTGTTTGTAATCAACATAATTTTTTAAGCTGATAGCTTCGTTTTATTTTTAACGCATAAAACCCCTTGCCCCAAAAATACAACAATATTTAGTTTAAATATTGTTTCTGTGGTTTGTTCTATATTTATTCCTTCCACTTATATACGTTTTTCTAATATTTGTTCTATTAGGCTTTATTGCTATTAGATTTTTTTCAGCCTTTTCCACAATTATATTATATAGTTCTTCTTTTTCGTTTCCGTCGTCTGTAAACATTACTGCTATCAATATATTCTTTAGACATCCAGCTAAAATATTTATATTCACTTTATATTTGTATTTCAAATTTTTATCGAGATGTTTTTCTTGTATTCTTCTTGTATTTGTATTCTTTATATCTTGCAATACATTAAAGGTATATATTTGTGCATAAAAGTATTGTGGGATTTCAATTCCTTTTTTACTTTTTCATCTGTTATTTTTCTTAATCTATCTCCATCAACTTTTAAATCAATCCATTCATCTTCAGCTTTCATTAAGGTCTTTTCTCTATCATACATTTTTGTTTGTAATCTAAATATATATTTTATTTTTAACTTTTCTAAATACCATATTAAATCTATTCCAGGATAACCTCTATCAAATATTATTATACAATTATGCAAATCTAATATCTTGCTAACATTTTCAATATTCTCCTTGGCTAACTTCTTTTCACCTTTATTACAATCTTTTATTAGTGCATCCAACATAAAGCCATTTTCTACATCATATAAGCCAGATACCCTTGCTCTTGCTGATTCTCTATTTCCTGAACTATTTTTCTGTGTTTTATATTCTTCTCGTAGTGTTTCTGTATTAGGAATTTCAAATAAAGATCCACCTATTGCACATACATGGTATCCCTTAAATGTATTTACTTCCTATAAAAATCAATTAAATAATTCTTATAAATATCAATAAAAATTTCTGGTTTTAAATTTTGTCTCTGTTTTGAAAATGCTTGTTTACTTATACTAATTTTGTAGGTACCATTTTTATTCTTTAAGTACTCATCTAGTTCCATGCTTGTAGTTTTTCCCTTCTGCATTATTAGGTACCATACATAATCTGTAAATTCCATTTTTCTTTTTCTTGTAAAACAATTATTGCAACTCTTATATATGTTGCTATTTTTATTTTTTATGTTTATTATACTTTTATTTATTCTTTGGTATGACATATAGCAACCCTGCTATGATTTTATCAAATTATTATAAAAAAGTATATATCTTTATTTCCTTAAGTTGACAGCATTGCTCGCGATGGAACGCTTGTGCTTCACTATGTGGTTGGCGATATGTACCTCCACTACGGACTTTCACCGATTAACTAAACGACATGCCTGTCGCACATAATTTAAAAGTTTGCCAATTTTATTGGCAAACTTTTTATGAACACTAGTTTATCTAAACTAATAATTTTTTCTAGATTAACTTTTCAAGAATTATAATTTCCTGTTTTAACTCATCATCACCAATTACACTAACTTCACTTTCCATGTATTTTTTCATTTTTTCAAACAATTCTTTATATTCATTTCCAACTGTTAATTTAACTGAAGTTCTCTCATTTTCTCCTAAAACTACACATACATCTTCAGTTGTAAGACAACAGCAATCAGCAATTCCAGTCTCAGTATTAATCAAAAACCTATTATCTTCTTCACTTCTTTCATACAAAATCCAATTTTTCATTAGATTAGCATATCTTGTAAGAAGAATTGCTTTTCTAATTCCGGTGTTTTCATAATACTCATCTTCAGAAATATTATTACCAAATTTTACATTTTGAGAATTTGAATGACTTTCACCATCTCTATCTTTATATGAAACAGTTAATTTAATATCTTCATTTTGCATTTCTTCTTTTAAATTAGTTCCACAAGTAAAATTAGATTTCAATTTTACTAAAATAACTCCACCTTTATTTTCCCCAGATGAATTACTACTAGAAGGAAATAATGTATTAACTTTCATTAGAGTTCCTGGCTCATTATCTTTAGTATCTGTACCATAAACATTTGCAATACTAAATCCATTAGACTCTAGTTTTAACTCTAAATCAAATACTAAAGGTGTTACCATATATTCAAAATCTTCGCTCATTATTTTATGAAACTCTTCTGTAGAATGAACTGAATAATAATTTGCACCTTTTACATCTGATAAACACTCAATAACTTGTGTATTAAAATCTACACCCACTCCTATAAAACTTGTATATATGCCTTTATCAGCATTTTCCTTAACGCTTTCTGCAAGTCCACCTTTAGAAACAGTTCCAAGGTTTGGCATTGCATCTGTTATAACAATAATTCTATTTTCATATTCAGAATCATTTAACATTTCTTTTGAAAATAAGTTAGTGGAATCTTCATATCCTGCAGAAAAATTTGTATTTCCTAATGGTTTAATATCTAATACATGTTCTTTAATTGCATCAATATCGGTTTCTCCAACCAAATTCAATGGTTTTGCAACATAAGATTTAGTTTCAAATAATACCATTCCAACTCTATCTTCATTATTTAATTTATCTAATAAAAGATTTACAGATTCATTTGCAACTTCCATTTTTGATTTTGATTCTTTTTTATAGTATTTATCTTTATTATTAACATTTACATAAGAATCATAATAATACTCTTTAAGGCTTGAAGACATAGAACCTGATATATCTAACATAACTACAATATTTAATTTTTTTCTTTTAAAATCACTTTGTTTAATATTTGAATTTAACCCAACAGTCATATAATATTCTGTTTCACCTGATATTGGATCTTTTGATTTTGCCATTGAATATGATGGTGAAAATAATTCTGTAGATTCTGTTTTTCTTCCTGTATCAAAATAATAATCATAAAATAATCCATTATAAGTTATATCTGTTGAAATCGGAAAATATCCATTTTTTATATTTTCTCTAAAATTTTCTACATTTTTAGCTCCACCTGTTGAAAGACCTATAGTTGAATTTTTATTTGATGTTGTAGACTCTGAAGTTGCATCAGTAACATTCATTACCATACCATTGCTAATAGATTTACTTATACCACTACTTGTTTCATTTGATTTTGAACTACCTTTATAATTCCAATCATCTTTTAAATTTGCAGACTTTATTATTAGTTTTCCACTAGCATCTTTTTCAATTTTAAAATTTCGAAATACATAAAATAGCCCTCCTGCAACTATAACTAATATTAATATAATTGCTATTATTATAAGAAATTTTTTATTTTTTAACATCTTTTATCAACACCTTTCTAAAGAGGAAAAAGGGACGTTTTTCTTTTCCTTCTTATTTAACATAATGAATTTAAGGGTGAGAACATTTTTCCTTCAGTATATCACTCTTTTTCCTTTCTTGTTCTTTCCCTCAATATTTAGATGATTTTCTATTTAATTTTTGTTGGTACTTTTTCAAAAAAATTATAAAAATTATTAAAAGTGCAATAGATATACTAAAAAATGCTATTTGAAAAATATCAATATTTTCTTTTACAATCCTTGCATTTTCATAGTTCTTAACTTCGCTAATAACAGTATTTATTTCAGAATCACCTGAATTTATTATATTTTCTGTATTCTTATCTTCTAAGTTATTTTCTTTTTTTGTTTCACTTGAACAAGAACTATTTTCATTTACTGTGTCATTACTTGAAATATCATTTTCTAATCTATCACTTTTACTTACCTCATCAAAACTACTTTTATTTTTTAAAGTACTTTGGTTTAAATTTTCCATTCTTAATAGAACAATTACAAATGCAATAACAGCACCTGTTAAGCTACTTATTGAAATTTTTAATGAATTTATAGCCTTATAATATTTCCACTGAACTGTTCCTATTGGAATATCCAAAAGTTGAGAAATTTTTTGAAAAGTAAAATTTGATAATATTTTCAAAGAAATAATTTGTTTTTCATCTTCTTTTAATCCACTAATTACACCATTAAAATAATCTGCATCTATTATTTTATCTATATCATTTTCTGTTTGTTGAACAATAAAAGTATTTGACATTTTTCGTTTATTAGATGATACAATATTATTATTCTCACCAGATATTTCATAAATTTCTTCTATACTTATATCAGGCTTAGATTTTCGTAAAAACATATATGATTCATTTTTGCTTACTGTAAATAACCAGCTAGCCTCATTACTTTCTGGTAACTTATCTTTATCCAATTTATATATTTTAGTAAAAACTTCATGTACTATATCTTCTGTATCTTCATTGTTTTTTATTATTGAAAAAACTATTCCATACACTAATTTATAATATTTTTCATATAACAAATTATATGAATTTTGATTATCAGTTTTCATACCAATAAATATCTGATGTAACTCTGTTTTGTTAATTTTTTTCATTTATTTTCCTACTCCTTGTTTATTTGTTAATAAAATTCCAAAATAATTTTTATTTATAATTTAGCTATTCAATGATGATAATATAAACATTATACGAACTCTTTCTAATTTTTCTTTGAAAACTCACACCATTCTTTAACTGGACATTCTATACACTTTGGATTTCTTGCCACACAAATTTTTCTTCCATGCCAAACTAATAAATGATTAACATCATAAAAATATTTTTTAGGAAATATCTTTATTAAATCTTTTTCTATTTTTTCTGGATCAGTATTTTTAGACAAACCCAATCTATTGGAAATACGCTTAGCATGCGTATCAACAGCAATTCCTTGTGGTGAATTAAAAGCTTCTAACATAATAACATTTGCACTTTTTCTACCAACCCCTGGTAATTTAATAAGCTCATCCATTGTATCAGGTACATTTCCTCCAAACTTATTTACAATAATTTCTGCAGTAGCTTTAATATTTTTAGCCTTATTTTTATAAAATCCACATGGATGAATTATTTTTTCCAGCTCTTCTAATTCAATTTTATTCATAGCCTCAGGTGTTCCATATTTTTCAAACAATAATGGAGTAATTTTATTAACACGTTCATCTGTACACTGTGCTGAAAGCATCACTGCCACAGTCATTTGAAATGGTGTTTTAAAATCCAAACTACATGTTGCCTCTGGATAATATTTCTTTAATTTTTCTATTATTTTTATTGCATTTACTTTATTCATATTTCCTCTTTTCCTTTTATAATCATTTATATTATAACATTTTTATTTACTTTATCAAACACTTTTTGATTACAATTTACAAACATCCTATATATTTTACCTAATTTAATTTTCATAAAGGTAATCATTTTTTCCAAAACCCTTGACTTTTCTCAATTTTTATTATAGAATAGTAAAGCAATTAAATTGTAATATGACTTGAAGGCAAACTTCTCCCCGGTAGTTTTACTTTGAGTTTCATATATAAATAAATTATTTTATGAAATGGAGGGTAATTTTTACCATGAACAATACTACATATGTTTTAAAAGGAAATGAAATCGAAAGAAAATGGTATATAATTGATGCCGCTAACAAACCATTAGGTAGAGTAGCAACAGAAGCTGCTAAATTATTAAGAGGAAAACACAAACCAACTTACACACCTAACATGGATGCAGGTGATCACGTTATAATACTAAATGCAAGTGAAGCTATATTCACAGGAAAGAAATTAGACCAAAAAATTTATAGACATCATTCAGGATATATCGGTGGTATGAAAGAAACTACTGCAAGAGTAATGATGGAAAAAAATCCAGAAAAAGCTATGATGTTAGCAATCAAAGGAATGCTTCCTAAAAATTCATTAGGAAGACAAATGATTAAAAAAGTAAGAATTTATGCTGGTAGTGAACATGAAAATGCAGCACAAAAACCAGAAATTTGGAATTTCTAATTTATTTATTAAGGGAGGAAAGAAAAAATGCCTAAAGCAAAATCAGAAAAAATAGTTTTCTACGGTACAGGAAGAAGAAAAAAATCAATTGCAAGAGTTAGATTAGTTGAAGGAACAGGTGTTATAACAATTAATGGTAGAAGTATAGATGAATACTTCGGTGCTGAAACTTTAAAAGTTATAGTTAGACAACCATTAACAGCTACAAACACAGCTACAAAATATGATGTTATTTGTAAAGTAATTGGTGGAGGTTTCACAGGTCAAGCTGGAGCTATCCGTCATGGTATATCAAGAGCTTTATTACAAGCTAATGGAGAATTTAGACCAACTTTAAAATCTGCTGGATTCTTAACAAGAGATCCACGTATGAAAGAAAGAAAGAAATATGGTCTTAAAAAAGCAAGACGTGCTCCACAATTCTCAAAGAGATAATAAAAATTTTCTTGGACAAGAATTTTACAAACTATACAAAAATCCGGTAATTTATTTAAATTACCGGATTTTCTATATTTATTATTACGCATTTATTAAATATTGCATAATATTAAACAACCTGTATTTTAATTATATTTTTAAAACAGTTATATTTCATTTTCATATAAAATCAAACTCTAATATTTTAGATTAATATTTTGTTTTTTAATTTATGCTAATCTATATTTTTAACATATGAAATATTCTTTCTTCTATATACTCCAAGAATCACTGCCATACAAATCATATTAACTATCAAACTTCCTCCACTATATGATACAAAAGGAATATTAAAATCTGCTGTAATTCCAAAGTTTACATTCATAAGAATATTACATACACTTTGCAATATAAATATAACAGATATTCCTATTACCAACAATTTTTGCATCACCCATTTGTTTTATAGCATTTTCCTCTGCAACACTTTCTTCCACTCCATCTTCAATATAACAATTTTTAATATCCTCAATATGTGATTGCAATTCCTTTGATATATCCTCTCTTGCAGGTTTATATTTTATTTGCTCACACACATAATTTAAATATTCTTTAATTTGTAAATAAAACACCTCCTATAACTTGATTAATACCACTACTAAAAACTGACCACTCCTCCTTTTTCTCTTTTAATTGATTTTTTCCTTTTTTAGTAATTGTATAATACTTTCTTTTCTTACCAGTTGTATCATCCCAATAAGAAGAAATAAAACCTTTTTCTTCCAATCCATGTAAAATAGGATATAAAGTACCTTCTTGCAATTCGAAAACATCATTTGATTTTTCAGAAAGCTTTCTTATCATTTGATACCCATACATATTTTCCTCTTGCAATAAACTCAACACTAACAAATTTGTACTTCCCTTTAATAATTCCTTATTTATTTTCACCATTCTTCCCCCTTGTATCATTTATTTTTTATACAAAAACATACCTTAAATATGCAATATATTTTTACACGCAAACATACCTTGGTATACAATGTATTTTTATACATTGTATACCAAGGTATGTTCCATGTCAACAATTTTTAAACTATTCCTGCCACTTTGCAAACCAAATCCACCATTTAATATCTCCTACAACCTTGTTATTGTTAACACAAAATGTACAATTTAGGCAAAATATTTTTGTACAAAATTGTACATTTTTATTTTATCACTAACAAACCTAAATTACTCAACTAAAATTCTTCTCACACACTCTCATCCTCCCTCGGAGAAAGAAATTTTTACTTTTGAAAAAATAAACCTCCGACCTGAGC
>OIGD01000121.1_pt1 | contig 100788 bp, 75 predicted proteins | sample 1582211 | NCBI WGS metagenome assembly OIGD01 (sample SAMN04414078, study PRJEB24778) | human gut metagenome | material: faecal | host: Homo sapiens
TAGATATATTTAATCTGTCTGCCGCATCACCAAGGCTGCTGATAGCCGACTGAATTGCATTTGAGTAACTTCTGTTATAATAATTACCATATACACCAACAATACATTCCAAATCATCACCTGAAATATTATAATTTTCCTTCATGGCAGCTTTCTCGCCATGTGACAGTGATGAATGGAAATATAATGTATGTCCCTTTTTTTCATCCATTCTATTTTTTAAATATATAAATGGTCCGCGATTCCATCACCATCAAAATCCACACCACTGCTCTGGGTAATGTAATTTGAATCACCAGGTAATTCTTTATCAGCGCCGCATGCCACAAGACTGAGCATCGCTGCAGTAAGAAATACACATCCCGGTATAAACTTAGCTTTTTTCATAATTATATCCATTCCTTTCGCTTCGCTCAGGCACAAAACATTATGAAAATGTTTCCCTGAGCCTTTTTTCTTTATAATTCTTCTTGTAGGGAAACTCGGTATAATACAAATCACGGGAAGGTGAGTGGGCTGTCTGGTTTGCCGGATGACCGCATAATTACATGTGTAGTCTGCCTTTTCAAGCACAAATAAGTGTGACTAAATAGCATAAACATCTTTGTCACTATAACTTTTGGAAGGTGGACACGCAATCTGTCTTTTTGTCATACCATAAAAATCAAAAAAGTTCCGATTTCATTTGGTTTATGGCAACAAAAGCATGACCAATGCTCTATCCCAGATTAGGTCAGGCATATCTAGATTGTTAACTAAACGACATTGGGTTCTGAATAGTTACATCCTTCAAGCAGCCTGGACAGGTGTCAGACCCCGGTGTCCCAATTATTCCTGCAAATAAATCTCAACTCTGTCATTTATTATTTTGGCAGTGTCCTGTGTACTCTTGTTATTATTACGCATACTTGCCAGTTCTTCTAAAATAATACGATTAATCACTCCGTACTGCTGTGGTTCCGGCTCGCAGCCTTCAAGAAATTCTGCCGCCTTGTTGAATAGAGACAGAATTTTTTCTTCATTGTATTCGCTTGTATTATATAAATTCATGTATATTTTATTTCCCGAAGCATCTGTTCTCACAAAATCCTGCACATTCATCTTTTGTATTCCTATACAGAAATTCATAATGTCAAGCTGAACCTGCTTATCCATAAGCTTCCGAATGTATAATACAACCTTTTCAGGATTTGTGATATTGGCATTTATAACCAACATTCCGTTGCCTGCCGGCATAATGTAATTTCCGCTCTTCGCATGATTCGGGAAGCCCATTATTATATAGTCTGTATCAGCCTTTGACAAATAATTCATCACAATAGGATAATCATTCAGATACGCCCATATAATGTCATTATCATAAGCATCTCCCGCCGGAATATCACTTACATCTTCCCTTGTCAATTCAAGAAGCTTTATAAAACGCTCATCATCAAAATGTGCTGTTTTTGTATCCCAGTCAATAATAAATGAATTGTTAAACGCACATTTCGTCAAACTATTAATCACAAAATCCGGCTCAAGATAATCCTTATTATTGAAAATATATGGCGAACGAAGTGATGTGTTTAATTTTCCTTCGGACATAAGCTCTACAATCGTATCAATCGTCCATTCTCTATCCTCCAATTGTCGTCCTACTGCCATTGACTCCACCCTTATGCCAACAGGCAGTCCATATAATGAATTTCCAACCGTTCCAAGTTCAAGAACTCCAGGTAAAATATCGGCAAAAAGTGACCTATCCATAAAGCTGTACCAGTCACACAGCATACCCTTTTCAATCAGATTATAATAGTCATCCATTGAGACATACATTATCTGAGGACCTTTTTTATTTGACAGCTCAGCCATAATTCTGTCCTTTTCCTCTTGTGAAGAAGCGTCAACATACTTGTATTGACAATCCGGGCTGTCCATTGAAGCAATTATCGCCGCCTTTTCCCCCTGATTACACGAACCCACAAGGTCTGCTACAATTATATCTTTATCACTTTGCAGCTTTTGCTCTGACACAGAAACCATATAGTGCTTATAGCCATATCCATCACTCTTTCCTAAGAACACACATACCGGTTTATTTTCCACGAAGACCACACTTGTATCATATTGTGCCAGCCCATTTACATCATATTTGAGAATCCACGTTCTTTCACCAGTATCAATATTCCATCTGACAAGCCCATCTCCCGAAATCATATTAGAGCTGTTCACCTGATAATATATATCGTTGTCCACCATGGCATAAAACTGATTAATGTCACTTGGTGCAGCATTCATTTCTCCTGCTTTTTTCCAGTCTCCATCTGAAAATCCGGCATAAAAAAAACACATTTTTTCTGTATCTTCATCGTAAACCGGAAGTATCAATTGTGCCTCATCCGTAATTATAGGTTCATAAAACATCTGTTTTCCCTGTACATCGCGCTCTAAAATAACATCTCCCTGCTGTGAAAAAATATAGAGCTGCTGTTCCTGGTATTGATTTAATACCCACAGTCTGTCCGTTGACACCGCATGACAGCTTGCACACGGCAGACATGGCAAAATCGTCTGCCCATACTCTTCTAAGCCAAGCTCCCCAAATATACTGTAAAACTCATTGACCGAATTATTTCCTTTCAAATCTGTAAAAATAATTTTATCCGACTTCTGGCAATACATTTCATCTTCAAATTCGTACTCAGCCCACCTGAACATGTAGCTATCATCCGCAAGCACATCTGCACTGACTATGTAGCCTATAGCCCCACTGACACCAATATCCTTCGGAGTGAATTTTATGCTCTTAACATTGCCGCCGCAATTACCGCTATCAGTATTTCCTGCATTATCGCCACTAACCGCGCTGTCATTATCATGACTATATACCTCCAATAAATATAAGGCATTCTCACCTGTGTCATATTCTTTGTTTTCATTACATTTTACTCCCAGAAACCAGCTGTACCTGCCATTTCCATCTGTCTGGATTTCTGCCGCCTCTTCCATATTGTCCGAATCAATATAATGCTCCCACCTGCTAAAATCATTCAGATAGTATGTTTCCTCAACCTTCAGCTCATCCGAAGCTGTAAACATGCTGGTTTGCCGGTCTGGTTCGGCAGATTCCCTCTCCTTTTGTTGTTCGGGTGTCTCCCGTTGATTTTTACATCCCACGTTGCAAAGAACTAATATTATAAACAATAAAAATAATATCTTTGTTTTTTTTATCTTCATTGGAGACACCCTCCCACTTTAATTATAATGTGTAAACTGAATGTAGCTATTTAAAATAATCCAGACTTTCGCAATGTTTGCAGGTATGCGATTCCCTGTGACGAACTCTTGTGGTTACAATTCCATGTCCGTTAGGACACGTCCATGTGTACTTGTCCTCTGAAATAGTAATATAGCATTTTTCATTTTTTAGCACACCATTCTCAGAATATGTTGCCGTGTGCGATTGGTGATTCGTCCATAAATGCTCTCCATTCGATATGAGTGTAGCATCTACTCCATAAATTGCGCACATTGAACATTGAGCTGCATAAACCACTGTTCCTGTTGATAACATTGCTACCGACAATAAACTCACAAAAAATAATTTTGTTTTTTTCATGTACTTTCTCCTTCTCCATATACATGCCTACCCAATTTTAAATTACCTTACTCTTCTCCCCATACTGTGCACACAGTTTACTATAAATTAATAGTATAGTTCCATAATAATCTCTTCAATAGCTTTAACCATGACAAATGAAGAAACTATATAGTTTCTTCATTTGTCATGGTACTTTACCTTCTTTTGTCTAAAATAAACTATATACAATATTTATTCAAAGGAGATAACACATTATGAATTTCAAAAAAATTTTTATAACATTTGATGCAGAAATTTTTTTCCACATTACTTTTCTCACAGTAGCGTAACAACAGCGCATATATGCCGTACACTGCCTTCTTTTTTCCAAGCAATGCATTGAGATGGGCGATATCAAGCAGCATATATGCTTCATATATTGTTATGCATACAAGCTTTTTCATCTGCATGTATTCCGGCATGGTAATGCAGATTGCTGCATCATAAAGTCTCTGTGCATCTCCTGTTTTTCCTCTAAGCTCTGCTATTCTCCCTTTCATAAATAAAATAAACTGATTGTTGAGCGGTATATCCTTATATCTGCTTCCATACCGTACAATTTTCAGCTCCGCGGTGTCAATTCTGCCATCCTTGATATCCTCAAGTATGTACAGTCTATCCATCATCTCGTCATAATCATTCTGCACAAGATAGGTTCCACAGCGCCCGGAATTAATCCCAAGTCTCTGGCAGATTGCTCTCAGAACATGCATTCCTCCCGCATATTCCCCGCTCTCCAGTTTGACATAGACACTTTTACTGCATATTCCGTTGCAGACATCATTAACGGAAAGCCCGCGCCTTGTACGCTCGTTTTCAATTACTTTTCCAATATAATTTTCATAAGTATCCAGCAAGCCGTATCTTCTCCCCAAAATTTATAATTCTGAATAAAATATAGTTATTTTAATTATAACATATATCAGCTTAACCTCAAATACTTATTAAAAAAAATTGAACATAATGCGTGAAATGCACTATGTCCGATTTTCACTTGATATTCCAACTATTTTCTTTATCACTGTGAGTCTTCAAACAGTATGAATATATTATTTTCATTGCGCAAATTAGATATATTTAATCTGTCTGCCGCATCACCAAGGCTGCTGATAGCCGACTGAATAATGCCATCATCTACCTGCTCCCAAAAAAATATTATATTCTCCTGAGTATCTACTCTGAAAGGCACATTCCCAACTGCCTCACTAATTATCTCTGTAATTGCCAGACTCAGCAGTTCTTCATCACTCATATCGTATGAATACTGTAATGAATTATCTGCCTTCTGTCTCATATAATCAGTTATGGTATCATCATGTATATCTGCCTGCATTTCTACTGTCTTCCACGCACCATTTTCATAATCTACCAGTTCATTTATCTCATACCACTTCCACTTGCTTCCCAGACAGAATGTGTACTTGATACATGTTTTTCCTTCGTATGTTGTAAGAGTGGCATATTCTGGTTTGGCAAGAAATTCCGTTTTTCCATTATATATATCTGTATGATTGTCAAGATTATCTATGGTATCCCAGAAATATTCCTCATATTCATTGGTATCACATGCAATTTTTACCCTTGTTCCATCACGCACAATGGTAAATATATGTCCTTCATCTGCTGTTTCGGGCTCAATCCTAACAAACTCATTATCCTCAAGCTTATAAACACTAAGGTATGAAGTGGCTTCTCCTGAAGATTTGAATTCCGGAACAAATACAAATATTTCATTGACGCCATCACCTGTTATATCCGCCCCCTGAATTGCATTTGAATAACTTCTGTTATAATAATCGCCATATACACCAACAATACATTCCAAATCATCATCTGAAATATTATAATTTTCCTTCATGCCAGCTTTCTCGCCATGTGACAGTGATGAATGGAAATATAATGTATGCCCCTTTTCTTCATCCTTTCTATTTTTTTTAATATATAAATGGTCTGCGATTCCATCACCATCAAAATCCACATCACTGCTCTGGGTAATGTAATTTGAATCATCAGGCAATTCAAGAGTCTCTCTTTCATCTTCAACATATTCCGCCATGCCCTGGGATGTAACAGTATGTTGGGATTCTTCAAGCCCGCTCTTTGAGGTGTTATTGCAACCGGTCATAAAGAAAAAAGATATACTTAATATAACTAAAGCAAAATACTTTATCACAGCTTTTCCCTCCTGTTGTGTCAGTTTTATAAATGGGACAGGTGTCAGACCCCGCTGTATCATATATCATAGATACATTTTCAAGACTGTACACCTCATCCCAACTGTTGTGTTCCTCATTATATCTGTAAGAAACGTCAGGCTTTTTCTCCGTCCCGTCGTCGATTGGGAGTACAGTGTTTTTGTATTTCGGCTGTACAGGTATGCTTATGTCTGACTGCACTGTCTCAGTACTCTTTTCACTTTTATATTTGCCTATGTATCTTACATTTTTTACTATTAATAGCATGACTTCATTATAAGCCATTTTTTATATCGCGCCATGACAAATTTGCATGTAAGCAGATTTCACATTTCACCCAACACGCAGCCTCAGACAGAAGCCATGAAACGGCGGCAGACACGTGCCTGCGGGTGGATGGTCTGTGGCTTGCTGTGTGATGGCTGCCCTTACGCACTATCTGTATTTATCGGTCAGCTCCCTGCTCAGCTTTTTGATTTTTTCAATCGCCGCATCCGACATCAGGGTAAAGTCCTCACTCTTAGCTTCACTATATAAAGCCCAATTAGCATTCTGCGATATACTTTCGTGTACCGTTGCATTGACCTCCGAATATGGAAAGAAAGGAGAGAACAAATACTCATCACGCTTATTGTATATATCCATATATGGCGTCTTAATGCAGTCATTAAGCAGAACAAGATATTCCCTACCCGGCTTCATTTCTCCCACAAAGGACATATTGATTGAGCGCATATCGAGGAAAATACAGTTAGCTACAAGTACATTAATCGTACTTCCGACAAGCTCCTGCCCGCCTCTATACACCCTGTCAATTCTCACGCACTGTGTTGCACATGCAAAATTATATTGGAGCCCGCTCTCGCAGGTCACCTTGAATATGTATTCGTTATCATCACCGGTTTCCCTGATTTTCTTTATGGTGTTATCTAAAAGTTCGTCAGGCAGAATTCCGACACTATACTCTTCAATGATTTCCTCACTGAAATCTTCAAAATGACTTGAACTCCACAATCCATAGCCCACGCAAAGCATGAACAGTACTGTCGTAATAATAATAGTATGCGAAAATCTAATCATACCTTCGTCAGCCTCCCATCAGACATACTGTATACTACATCAGCAAGCATATCTATATCTTCACGGTTATGACTTGTGATAATAATAATTCTGTTTTCATCCTTCATATTCAATACCAGTTCTCTTATAAGGCTGACTCCGCCTTCATCAAGAGAATTAGTCGGTTCATCCAAAAGTAAAATAGATGGATTATCCATAATTGCCTGTGCAAATACAAGCCTGTGCTTCATACCCAATGAATATTTTCGAAATGGTCTTTTATCATCCGGGTCAAGTCCCACCCTGCTTATATATTCTTTTATTATTCTTATGTCCGGCTTTTTGTTAATTCCCATAAGAAATGAAAGATTATCCACAGCGGACAAATCCGGATAGAGTCCGGCATTTTCAAGCATTATTCCCAGTCCCGGCAGCATTTCAAAATCCTTATGGAGTCTTCTGCCGTCCAGCGTCACTGCTCCCGAATCCACCTTCATCAGCCCGGACAGTGCCCGGAACAGCATTGTCTTTCCCGAACCGTTTCTTCCAACCACAGCATATATCAGCCCGCTCTTGAACTCAGCAGATACATCGTCAAGCACCTTTTTTTTCTTAATTGTCTTTGAAGCTTTATCAATCTTAAGCAGCATTACCGTTCCCCCTTTTTCAATTTATCTGGTTCTCCGAATTATTTCCCATAATATCCATTTTTCGTATTGCAATTAACCATATCAGCACAGTCACAGAACATGCGACCAGCAGGTACAGCGCCGATACCCCCATATCAAAGTTCAGACCTCCGATATTAATTAATTCGTTAACTGCATCAATTGTACTGCTATGTATCTTAATGAACAGATGGCAGACCGGATTCATCCACAGCAGAAATGCATATTTTTTAAAATATCCATAACAGTCTGCATTCGTTGCTTCACCAACTGCACAATAAAAAGCTATGCATGCCATACATACAGTCTCCACAAGTGCAAAGCCTGCGCCGCTTGATATATATACAGCAATGAGGTTGATCAGCAGTGTTGTTGTCAGTGCAAACATTGTAAAGCAGAAAAGATAGAAAATAATAAAGAATATATCAGCCACCGTTGCCGCTTCAAGCTTGCCGGATAGCAGATTAAGTATAATAATCACAGCCAGATTAATACCAAGATAGACTACAATATCAAGCGCCAGCTTTGCAAATTCATGCAGAATCCACTTGCGTCTGTCGCCCATGCGTGCAAAATAATACACGGAGGCTTCACAAAAATGTCTGTAGATTTTTGTTCCGTACAGGACATGGATGAACGCAATGTTCATATAACAGAACATCAAATAGCTGCTGTTCGAAAATAAAGCCTCACCATTTCCAAATGACATTCTGAATATCATATCGGCAATGCTTACATTATCTGTCGCCAAAAAGTATACTATAAAAGTAAACACTCCCCATACTGCCGGAATAATATATCCCTGTTTTCTCACAGTATCCATCCCCCCGTTTTTTATATAGAATTCTATGTTCAGATAAGCTCGTCCTTTTTTATGTGTGCAGTCATAATACCCACGGAAAAGCAGATAAGCACTACAAGTGTCATTGCATACGCCATGTAATTTTTACCACTTATGAACAGACGTAATATCAGAAAGTAATTCGTTAAATACTCCAGCGAGAAGGTCGAGCAGATATTTAACAATATATATACCGAAATCATGGTGAATATCGCATACTTTATTTTACTGCTGGAACTCACCGCCGCATTGAATACGGCCAGTACCCCCGACACCATGCCAAACAATACTACTGCGAGCAGGAGCCATAGGAACCTGTTATTTATAAAGAGTTCTGAGAACGGGTAATCATATATTTCTACCGCTGTTTTGTATAATTCAAAATTTGTCGGGTCTCCGTGTGCTGATGCCGGAAGACATATAAAGGAGATTATAAGCTCTGCCACGAATGGAACTGTAAATATGATAAAGGTGCTGAAAAAGACTGCTGCAAACTTAGAAAAATAATAAGCGGACTTTCCCGACCTTGCCTCGATATATATCCGCATCCGGCTTCCGGTATCATTAAAAAAAGACGTAGCTGTCGGAAGTACCACTAAGACCGGATAGAATGTCATCAGAAAGAATCCGCTTTTTGACCACATAGACAGCGTGGTAATATAGGCAATATCATACATCTGCGAAATGAAGTGACGGTCAGCAGCCGTATTGACGTTGTTAATAAAATTCCACAGTACAAAAAAACACATTGCCAGCCATGTAATAACCGCGCAAGGCCGCCTCAGCATTAACGACATTTCATTCCCGATGTTTCTTAATATGTTTCTCATAGTCGATCTCCTTCACAATTCATGTCCTACCGTGGAATAATATAATACTCTGACCATGCCCCCTCACCCTTGTCTGACTTGGTGTTAAATGACTCAATCAGAATCCTGCCATCATATTGACCATCTTCTCCTACATATAATTTCATTTCAATGTTACCATTAACCGGCTGATTATCCTCACTGTTACGTTCATCACTCAGATAATAAAGGTAGCGTTGTTGTGTATATTCAGAATATACCGGTGATAAATCTTTCTCATTCGCGATATCATATATGAATATCACTGCCGTATTGTCGGCAGAATCATATACATGTAAAACAAAATCCTTATTACCGTCACCGTTTACATCCATAAGGTCACTATCGCTTCTCCAATGCAAGGTAGCTCCCCACGGAACACTCACTCTTTTATCACCATATTCCATATACAGCTGGCCTGTTGAATTAATCTCCCACACAAGCCTTATTCCCTCCTCAGAAAAAACGAAATCCCATGTCTGTGAGTTCTCATTGTATACATAATCCTGAAAGGTGTCCTCATTTTTATAGCTCATATTCATTGATTTCTCAGGTTTCGGGGTGGCTGTCTTGGCGCGCTTAATTCTCTTGGCCTCGGTCGTTACCGCCATGTCCGAAAAGACATATTTTCCCTCATCAACGGAATAGTGGTATGAGAATTCAACCTCCAGCTTCGCCTCACCCGAGTTCTCATTGTAATTTATTTTTAATATATTTTCCTCATCGATAGTTGAACTCAGATAAGCACCTGCGTCAGCGGAGAAGAAAGACAGGGGCAGATTATCAGAAGATACATTATCAGTATGAACATAATCATCTCCATATCCGTCCCTTTGTGCTGCAAAATTAATACTCTGAATTACAGCGTCAGCATTCAGCTCCAGCACAACATTGTCATCTTCAATATGGTACGGAGAAATAACCGCACAGTTCGTCCAATCAAAAATATACTCGACACTATATTTTTCATTGGACACACAATAGAGCAGTTCCTTATGTCCATCACCTGTAACATCCCTCATTGCAAACATATTTGAACCTGCAATTAATATGATTGTAATAAAAAATAAAAATAATTTTCTCATTTATGTGCTCCTCCTCAAAAAAATGTATGATAACAGGCAAAACAGTTTTCGTCTGTTTTACCTGTTATCAAGATAGTTATTTGATAAAAATTAAGAATTTTTAGAATGATTTGTTGCAGAACACATTATATCCACCATCCCTATATGGATTTAAATCAGTCTTATATGTTGTAGTATTAATATTGCCTAATGGAACCATCCAACAATCATAATAGCTTACTCCGTTGCCAATTATTTTGTTTCCATCTGCATATGTATTTTCTAGTATACTTTTTACACTTGAAAAATAAAGTTTATTAACTACTCCATAGTACAATCCCGTTGGTAAAGTACGATTGGCGTCTAATAAAATTGCAGCTAATTCATTTGCATATACCCACTGTGGCTTAGAAGCATATGAACTAAAATTATTATACTTAACGCTTTCATAAGTAGAAAATTGCTTTTCACCTCCTGTAGTTTGGCTTACAACACTTACAGCATCGTTTACAGTACAAAAATCACTATTTTGAGAATCTATCCTATTTTGTATTATCCATGCAACACACTCTTGATCTTGGCTATATGTAGGAGACTCTAGCATGATAACTCTAGCCACTATGGTTTGATCAGAAAGCCCCACCGCCCTTGTCTTGGTATTAAATATATTTCTGCCCTCTGTGTATATTTTGGATGTAACCTCCCATTCAGGGTATTCATCATAGAATAATTGTGCTGTTTCAGCACTAATACCATCTACAAAACGTCCGAGTTCTGGTATGTAATATCTTCCGTCAAAAAACCAGCCTGTCTCGTTTTCATATAAATTACCAGCATACCTAAATGAATTAACATTTCCAATAAAGCTTAAATCGTTGCTTTTATCAACCCTATTACCATGATTATCTACGGAATATACTTTATTTATAATATCATTAAAATATTCATATTCCACAACTCTTTCATTATCATATTGGATGCCTTCTATTATCATTCCATCATATACATATTCATACTTTTTTCCTGAATACTCAAATCCATCCAACATTACTGTACCATTTTTACTAGAATATATATATTTTACGACATCACCATCTTTATTTTCTGATACCAGCCGCCCATCTTCATAGCAATACTGTGTTAATACACCATTAACACTTTTAGATACCCTATTGCACTCTGAGTCATATGAATATTTTATATCATACTCATCATTTTTTGCTTCAAGTAAAGTGTCAAAAAAATATCCCGTATCCCATTTAAGTGTCCAACCATCTACATAATCTTCGGACCATACTTCTCCGCACCCCTTTGTTTCTTTTTTCTCTCCTCCCAATTCCTCTGCACATACATTTTCAATAAAGAGATGAGAAAAAGCAACCAACAATACCATGCACATTGAACAAATCTTGAATAAATAATTCTTCATAAAACAATCCTCTCTTTCTCTGTGAATTAAATGTGACAGCTGTTACAATTTTGCCATGTTGCGCATCAAGGCACCACCATTAATGGTTACGAATATTCTACCCCCTTCTTTTTGATTGCACCATGACATATCATGATACAAATTAATTTCATCATATGTCATGGCTAATAAATTTCTGCCATATATACTTAATCTTATCAAAAGAAAACAGGAGGATTTACCACTATGAAACTTAATAAAATAATATTTGTCCTAATCACTTCACTTGTTCTGTTATCTGATTTGCTCCCACCCGCACATAATATGTATGCGAAAGAAAATGGAAATGCAATATATTCTGTCAGCATGACCAGTGATTATGAAGATATTGACTATCGATATATTTCCCCCATCTACACAAGCCTGTATATTATCACGAACTTATATTCATTTCGCTCATTAGGACTATATATGTATATAGTAGCATCTATATATTTAAATATCAAGCGATTTTTATAATTCAGCCCGAATTATTTATTAACTTACCCACCACATAGCCTCAGACGAAAGCCGTGTAACGGCGACATACACGAGCCTGCAAGTGGATGGTCTGTGGCTTGCTATGTGGTGGCTGTGAATAATTCAACAAAAAAAGAGAGCAACATCACATCTCTGTGCTATATACTCTCTTCTTGTGACTTATCCCGGTTATTCTATATTACTCTTACCTTGACAACTCCATCCATCGCGTTCATCTTATCAATAAGCTCCTGTGAAGGAGTATCTGATACATCGAACATGGTGTATGCGTAATCGCCCTTGCTCTTATTGAGCATGTTGTCGATATTGATTCCTGCCCCACCTACAATAGTTGTGAAGCTGCTTATCATCGCAGGCATGTTCTTGTGGTTGATAAGGATTCGCGCCGTGCTCCTGCATACACCCATGTCACATGCAGGATAGTTGACGGAATTCTTGATATTTCCGTTCTCAATATAATCCATGAGCTCACGAACTGCCATCGCAGCACAGTTGTCCTCGGACTCCTCCGTTGACGCTCCAAGATGAGGGAATGCAACCACCTTCGGCTGTCCTGCAAGCTTGGCTGTCGGGAAGTCTGTCACATAGCGGGCAATCTTGCCTGAGGCGATACCTGACAGAATAGCGTCATCATTTACAAGCAGGTCACGCGCGAAGTTCAGGATGACAACTCCGTCCTTCATCTTCTCGACCGTGAGGCTATTAATCATGCCCTTCGTATCATCAAGAAGAGGAACATGGACTGTTATATAATCGCACTGCTCGAATATCTCATCCCTCGTCTTTACAAGCTTAACCTCACCGGAAAGGTTGAGCGCATGCTCAACTGAGAGGAATGGGTCACAGCCGTACACCTCCATGCCAAGGGCGATTGCAGCATCAGCCACAAGGACGCCGATAGCACCAAGACCGATTACTCCAAGCTTCCTGCCCTTAATCTCGTTTCCGGCGAAGGCTGATTTAGCCTTCTCCATTGTCTTTCCTATATTCTCATCCGTCTTGTTATCTTCGACCCACTTCATGCCGCCTGCGAGGTCACGCGAAGCCATGAAGAGTCCGGCAAGCACAAGCTCCTTGACACCGTTTGCATTAGCTCCCGGCGTGTTAAAGACAACCACGCCCTTGGCTGCACATTTGTCAAGAGGAATATTGTTGGTTCCTGCTCCGGCTCTTGCTATGGCAAGAAGTCCCTCAGGAAGCTCCATGTCGTGCATTGCAGCACTTCTTACAAGTGCCGCATCTGCCTGTGCAAAATCATCAACTATCTCATAGTTATCGGAAAAAAGCTTCATTCCTGCCTTGGAAATCTTGTTAAGACAATTAACCTTTACCATTATGCATTCTCCTCCTCGAATTTTTTCATGAACCCGACAAGCTTTTCAACACCCTCAATAGGCATTGCGTTGTAGATGCTTGCTCTCATACCGCCGACGGTTCTGTGTCCCTTAAGGTTTACGAAGCCTGCTGCAGCAGCCTCCTTTACGAACTTGGCGTCAAGCTCCTCATTGCCCGTTACAAATGGAACATTCATAAGTGAACGATCCTTTGGAACTACTGTTCCCTTAAATAGCTTGCTCTGGTCAAGGAAATCATAGAGAATCTTAGCCTTCTTCTCGTTGCGCTCCTTCATTGCTGCTAAGCCGCCCTGCTTCTTTAACCACTTGAATACCTTTCCGCAGATGTAGATTCCGTAAGCAGGAGGTGTGTTGTAAAGCGAACCGTTGTCAGCATGTATCTTATATCTTAACATTGTAGGTGTACCCGGAAGCACATCCTCTGTTATAAGGTCCTCTCTTATAATGACAATCACTACTCCGGCAGGTCCGATATTCTTCTGAACTCCGCCGTAGATAACGCCGTACTTTGTGACATCCACAGGCTCCGATAAGAAGCATGAGGATACATCGGCTACAAGTGTGTGTCCCTTGGTATTAGGAAGCTCCTTGAACTTGGTTCCATAGATTGTGTTGTTCTCACAGATATATACATAGTCGGCATCCTCAGGAATATCAAGGTCTGAGCAGTCCGGTATGTAGGAGAAGGTCTTATCTGCAGATGAAGCCACCTCTACAGCCTCGCCGTAGAGCTTCGCCTCCTGATATGCCTTCTTAGCCCACTGTCCTGTCACAATGTAAGCAGCCTTCTTATTCTTCATAAGATTCATAGGAATCATGGCGAACTGCTGTGAGGCTCCGCCCTGTAAAAATAGTACCTTATAGTTGTCAGGAATATTCATAAGCTCCCTGATATCTGCTTCTGCTTCCTTAATAATAGTCTCGTAAGCCTTAGATCGGTGACTCATCTCCATAACGGACATTCCCGTTCCCTTGTAGTCAAGCATCTCATCAGCGGCTTCTCTCAAGACCTCTTCCGGTAATACGGCAGGGCCGGCAGAAAAATTATAAACTCTTCCCATATCATTGCCTCCTATAGTCACCTTATATGGCGCATTGTATTTTTTACACCCTGTTTATATGACACTCATTACTCCGGTTATAATATACCGGTTATGAAATCTGTATGTTTAACATTAAAACAATATGTCAGCTTATTTCCTTGAATCGAATATTCAACCGCTGAATTGTCACAATACTTCGTGGAACATAATGTATAATGATAAAATATTCACAAGATGTTAAAGTGAATTCTAACTCATTCATATCAATAAGTCAATACTTTAATGTGGTAAAAAGCAAGCGTGTAAAACTAATTTACTATTTTTTATGGCTTTCTCCGCAACTGGTATGGTCTTTTTTTTCAAAACTGGCAGTTTTAAGAAGCCACTGACAATGCTATTGTATATTGAAGCGCTGAAGTATCACGATACAAAAGCAATATACCTTAATTTGTATCGAAAATAAATAATAAGGAATTCATCATGGTGAACAATTTATCCGGTATTAACCGTGGCAGCCAGAAGAAGCTCGCACTCATAAATGATTTCTGCGGCTTCGGAAGATGCTCGCTTACGGTATCAATACCAATCGTATCCGCAATGGGCGTTCAGGCATGCCCTGTACCCACTGCCGTTTTTTCAAATCATACAGCTTATGAAAGCTTCTACAAGCACGACATGACAGCGGCTCTTGGCAGCTATCTGAACGAATGGAGCAAGCTCAGCCTCAGGTTCGACGCTATATTGTCGGGCTACTTATCATCACCTGAGCAGATTGGCATTACCTCTGAATTTGCAGGTAATTTTCTTGCAGAGGATGGTATCTTCATTCTCGACCCGGTGATGGGAGACAACGGAAGGCTCTACTCTGCCTACAGCCCGGATATGCTGGGGCTTATGAAGAAGCTTCTAAAAAGCAGCGATATCATCACACCCAACCTGACTGAGTGCTGTTTTCTCACAGACACACCTTATGGGACTGTGAAAAAGCTCAGGGGTGCGGCACTTAATGAATGTCTCACCTCCATGACACAAAGCCTGTCATCCGGAATGAAAAACGGACATGGCGGTGTTGTCATATCAGGTATTGAGTCGGAGCATTATATAGGAAATTTTGTTTATGACCCCTCCGCTGCAAATGATATTGGCAATAACGCCTCTGCGAAGCATAAGCTGATAAAAATGAAGAAGAGCGGTGCGTCCCGATGCGGAACCGGAGATATATTTTCAGCAATTATAAGTGCCTCTCTTGTGCGTGGCGGCAGCCTTGGGGATTCGGTATCCCTCGCAGCACATTTTATCCAAAAATGCATAACTGTAAGCGATAATTACAATATTCCGCTCACCGACGGGGTTGCATTTGAGGATTTACTGTGGATTCTCACACCACACAGTTCAGGCACAGCAGCTGCACAACATAATCTTTAAAAGGAGCTTACATTATGAAAAAGAATATTAAATTAGTTCGTATCATCATCGCCGCGGTGATTTTCATCGCAGGTCTTGTACTCGGAATCAACGGATATTCAAAGAGAATGTCCGACAGCTATGCAGATGCCAAAAGCGTCATAAAGGCTTATAAGGAAAATGCCGACAGTGTAAGTGCCGGTGCATTAAAAACAGCTGAAGCAACAATAAATTCCACCGATATGCTCTACGCAATAGGTCTTGTGCTTGTCGTAATCGGCATTGTAATTTTCATCGCCGCCCTCACAGCACCTAAGGACACTAAGAATGTTCCAATCATTGTTCTCGCTGAGGCTGCCCTTCTCGCAGCACTGTGCTACGTCGGAGCAGGCTACTTAAAGATTGACATTCCTGTAGGAACCGAAAAGACAATGTTCCACCTCGGAAACGTGTTCTGCGTGCTCGCAGCACTCTTACTCGGCGGTATGTGGGGTGGTCTTGCGGGAGCAGTCGGAATGACACTCTCAGACCTTATGACAGGCTATGTTACAAGTGCACCTAAGACCTTCCTTCTCAAGCTGTGCATTGGCCTTATCGTCGGTCTTGTCGCACACAAGGTATTCAAGCTTGCTAAGGAAGGCTTCCCTGCTAAGAGACTTCCTGTAGCGGTTGTTGTTTCATGTATCGCAGGTATGGCATTTAATGTTGTTGCAGACCCGATTGTAGGCTATTTTTACAAGACGTATCTCCTCGGTACACCTCAGGAGCTGGCAAAGGCACTCGCAAAGATTAACTCAATAACAACTCTTGTTAACGCAATCATCGCTGTTATCGTGGCTTCCGTTGTGTACCTTGCACTCCGCCCGGCACTCAAAAAAGCCGGACTTTTCCGCGAAATATAAAACTTGGGACAGGGGTCAGACCCCGTGTCCCAACTATGTGGGACACGGGGACTGACCCCTGTCCCAGGCTTTATCTTGCCAGTCTCATTGCTTCAAGCAGCTCCGCCATCTCCTCCGGCGTCTCCTTGTAGCCGTTCACCGCCCAGCTTATATACAGGTTATACAGTGCTCCCGCAAAGGCATGCAGGCAATATGCCTTCTTCTGCCCATCACCGCGCTTCCACCATGTCTTCATAACATACTTGTCAACCTCAGAGAGGAAAATGTAGTTAAAGCCTCTTTTCATCACCGATTCAAGAAATTCTCTCTGCTCGTAAAAGTACTGAAAGCAATGAATTATATTCTTCTTATCGTAATAATTCCCCTTGCCGAACTCATCGCCCATATCCAGCTTGTACTGCTTAAGCACATCCTTGAAGTGCTCTGAGAGAATATCCTCCTTGCAGCTATAATTCCTATAGAAGGTCATTCTTGAAATTCCCGCCATCTGTGTGAGTTCTGATATAGTAATATCATCCATCGTTTTCTCGTCCAATAGCGTAAGCAGTGAATTAACAACATTCTGTTTTGTCGAATCCAGCATAATACCCACCTATCCCCTTACAGATAAATATTTCCGTCAAGCTCCTGAAGCCCATAAAGAGTCCGGCGCTTGAATTCCCCATATCTATGCTCCTCAATAGCCAATCTTATGTCCTCCATAAGGTGGTTGTAAAAATACAGATTGTGAAGAACGCACAGACGCATTCCAAGCATCTCCTTAGCCTTGAGAAGATGTCTTATATATGCCTTACTATAATTCCTGCAAGCAGGACAGCCGCAGCCCTCCTCGATAGGCTCATTGTCAAGCTCATACTGCGCATTGAAAAGATTAATCTTTCCTCTGTGTGTATATACATGCCCATGTCTTCCGTTCCTTGAAGGATATACACAGTCGAAGAAATCAACACCTCTGTCAACCGACTCAAGAATATTAGCCGGTGTCCCGACACCCATAAGATATGTCGGCTTATTCTTAGGAAGGTAAGGCGTGGTCTTCTCGATTATATTGTACATATCTGCATGGCTTTCGCCTACAGCAAGACCTCCAAGTGCATAACCGTCAAGTTCAAGCTCCGATATAGCCTTTGCATGCTCTATTCTTATGTCCTCAAAGGTTCCACCCTGATTGATGCCAAACAACATCTGGTGCTTATTGATTGTATCCTCCAGACCGTTAAGACGTGTCATCTCTGCCTTACAGCGATGAAGCCATCTTGTAGTTCTGTCAACGGAATTCTGCATATACTCTCTTGTGGCAGGATGTGGAGGACACTCATCGAATGCCATCGCGATGGTTGAGGCAAGGTTCGACTGTATCTGCATGCTCTCCTCCGGTCCCATGAAAATCTTTCTTCCATCTATATGAGAGTTAAAATATACACCCTCCTCCTTAATCTTACGAAGGCTTGCAAGTGAAAATACCTGAAATCCGCCTGAATCCGTGAGTATCGGTCTGTCCCAGTTCATAAACCTGTGAAGTCCGCCCATCTGCTTTACAATCTTATCTCCCGGTCTTACATGAAGATGGTAGGTGTTGGATAACTCCACCTGTGTACCAATCTCCTTAAGATCCGTTGTAGCAACAGCTCCCTTTATAGCTGCGGCAGTACCGACATTCATAAAAAGCGGTGTCTGCACTGTTCCGTGAACGGTGTGGAAGGTTCCCCTCTTAGCCATTCCGTCTGTTGTCAATAATTCATACATATTATAAAATTTCCTCCAAAAACTGTTTACTGCAATTTCATTCTGAATGCTGTGATGCACTATCTTTTATAAAAGTCCGCTATTCTGTCAAGTCTGCTCGTCATTCCCATGAACAGCATATCGACAAGCGTTATCGCCGTCATCGCCTCAACAACAACAACCGCCCTTGGTACAATCATCGGGTCATGTCTTCCATGTATGGAAATATCAATCTCCTCACCGGCCTTGTTCACTGTATGCTGTGTGGCTGCAATTGACGGAGTCGGCTTGACTGCCGCCCTCAGAATAATATCTGAGCCATCGCTCATGCCGCCTAATATTCCCCCGGCATGATTTGTCTGCTTTACAATGTGTCCATCCTTCATTCTGAACGCATCATTATTCTCAAGTCCTGTGCTGTCCGCAGCTGCGAAGCCATCACCAATCTCAACACCCTTGACAGCCCCTATTGACATAATCGCCTTGGCAAGGTTCGCATCCAGCTTATCGAAAACCGGCTCCCCTATTCCTGCCGGCATGTTCTTTACCACACACTCTATGATTCCGCCCATGGAATTACACTCTTCAAGCTTCCTGTCGGCATACTTCTTTATCCTGAGTGCTGCCCCGGCATCCGGCATTGCAAACGGATTGTTGTCCCTCTCCTCAAGATTAAATGAGTCTCTGTCCATCGCTATGCCACCTATGGCGCTTGCATAGGCATACAGCTCAATGCCCATCTGTCCTAAAAGCTTCACGGCAACAGCTCCTGCCGCCACCCTTCCGATCGTCTCACGGCCTGATGAACGTCCTCCGCCTCTGTAATCCCTGAAACCGTACTTCTCATCAAAGGTATAGTCTGCATGTCCCGGTCTGTAATACCCTGCTATCTCTGAGTAATCTGCCGAACGCTGTGACTCATTCCGAACCATAAGTGAAATAGGAGTTCCCGTTGTCTTTCCCTCGAACACACCTGAAAGTATCTCGACACTGTCACTCTCCCTGCGCTGTGTAACATACCTTGACTGACCCGGCTTTCTTCTGTCAAGGTATACCTGTATGTCATCCTCACATAGCTCAAGCCCTGCGGGACAGCCGTCAATCACAACACCTAATGCCTTACCGTGGGATTCACCCCAGGTGCTTATTCTGAATATATTACCAAATGTTGAACCAGACATAATATCTCCATTCCGCTCATATATTTTTACATGTATAATTTTATCATAACATCCCATTAATTCAAGAGAAACTTATACACGCCCTTCCTACTCCTCTACCGTGATTATATCCTGTAAAATATACTTAAATGTAGGTGCTGAGCAATTATCATTCTCCCTGTATCCACCCGACAAATCATATATATCATCCGGGTCATCCACATTGATTCCTATATAATTTCCCTTAAAAACCTGTATTTTCCCTTTCTTAAAGCCCTCTATAACCTCCTCCAGCTTCTCTGCGGTGCCTTTAGCGGCAACTACTTCATTTATTTTAAGCATCTCTACCCAGTCCTGGTCAAATCCTGCACCGATATCATTTCCGACTACATGTCCCTTCACCGTTTTTTCTATGGATTTACCGCCAAGGACAGCAGCCACGGCACCTGTCACGTAAGGCTTCCAGTTGATTTTACACCCGGTTATATAGGTTGTGGGTGCAATGTCGGACATGCTCTCGTTGTAGCTTATCAGATACACCGGAACAGCTACATCTGTCTCCTCACACGCAATGGCAGGTCCGGCGGTATCGGAATGCTGGGATATAATAACACAGCCCTCATCAATAAGCTCTCTTGCATATTTCTTTTCGAGCAGATAATCGTTCCATTTATATGTATACTTAACCGTCATCACGGCATCCTCTACCACAGAACGCACTCCCAGCAGAAACGCTGTGTATCCCGATATAACCTCGGCATAAGGATATGCACCTATATATCCGATTCTCGCCTGTTCAGCTGTAATCACCCCTGAGTCAAGCAGCTCCTTAAGCTTCATGCCGGCTGCTACACCCGATGCATACCTTCCCTCGTATATCGCACCCATGAAGGTGTGGTAATTCTCAAGATAAGGCTCCTCATTGGCATTGCTGCAGGTCGCCATGCAAAATTCAATATCCGGATACCGCTGTGCAAATTCTTTTGTTGTAATACCATAATTGTAGCTTGTGGAAAAAATAATGTCACAGCCTGCATCAACCAGTCCCTGAAGGTACTCCCCCTCAGTCCCCCCAGCCACATTGTACATTGCCATTATCTCCACCCTGTCCTGATACAGTGTTTCAAGTTCCTTCTGCGCAGCAATGAAATTACCTGTATAGCCTGTACTTGCATCACCTACATAGATAAATCCTACCTTCACCGTGCTGTCGGCATCCCTCCTGAAAACACATGTGAGCATAAGTACCAGTGCGATTGACACAGCACATGTAAGAAAAGTTATAATATATGTCTTTTTCATGTTCTTTCCCCCTGTACTCCATTTTGTTTGTTTTCATACAGACTTTGGATGTCAATTTTTCCGTCAGCTATAAGCCGCAGCATAATATCCACAAGCTCAGGGTCAAACTGTGTTCCTCTTCCCTTTTCCAGTTCATTAAGCACATAGTCCATGTCGAGCTGCTTTCTGTAGACTCTGTTGGCTGTCATCGCATCGAAGGTATCGGCTATTCCGATGATCCTCGCATTTAACGGAATCTCCTCGCCCTTTAACCCATGCACATACCCCTTGCCGTCATATCTTTCGTGGTGGTAGAGTGCTCCTTCCTCAACATGCTCTATCAAGGTAAAGCTCTTAAGTATCTCAGCTCCCTTTACCACATGTGACTTCATAATGGCATATTCCTCATCTGTAAGTCTTTCCGGCTTGTTTAGTATCCTGTCTGGAATACCTATCTTGCCAATATCATGAAGCAGAGCCGCCTTTCTTAACTGTTCCTTACTCTTCTCATCATAGCCCAGCTCCCCCGCTATAAGCACCGAATACTCTGCCACACGCGCAGAATGCTGGCTTGTATTCACATCCTTCGCATCCACCGTCCTTGCAATTGTAAGCACTGTTTCGTTTCCCATTTCAAGCTGCGTTCTCGCCAGCTCAAGCTCCTTCCTCTGAAGATTCAGTGCTTTCTGGAACTGGGTTCTGAAAACCAGCCATGTAAGATATGCAACAGCAATTGCAAACACTGTAACCATGTAGAATATAAACCACCAGTGGTCATAGATTTCCGCATCCTTTATCAAGGTGTATGTGTTTTCAACAACAACATTTTTTCCCCTGCTGTCTAATACCGCAAGATGAAATGTATATGTTCCTATCGGAAGTCCGGTATATATCACTCCCGACAGTTCGCTCTGCAGCATCACACTCGGCTTCTCATCATAGCCCTCAAGGTATACGCTGACATAAGGTGTATTGACTGAATAATTTATTATCTCCGGAAATATCTGAACCTTCTGCACACCGCTTCCGATGTGAATATCGTCACCGTTTTCAATGATATATCCCACATCGTCAAGCTCTATTGCCTTCATCTGCATTCTGTAGGAACGTATCGATACCTCATAATTATTAAGATTCATACACACAACTCCTGTATCCGTCGAAAGATAGAGGTTATTGTCATCATCAATATGGTTCCATGCATTCGGAGTCAGTGCCTCCACAAGCCCCGAATCGCTGCCAAGAAGCTTATACTCCAAGGCTTTTCCGCTTAGCAGCTCTGTCTTGTCAACGATATATATACCTGCTGAGCTTAACACGAACAGAACCCCATTATCTCCCTCAACCATATCATAATTGTTGTAGTACGGAAAATTGTTAAGTATTCTGATACCTTCGCTGTCCATATAGCATATATTGTTGCTTGTCACTATAAAGACGCCCGTCCCGGACTTGTCCTCAACCATTCTCAGAATTACCTCTGAGCTTAGTCCGTCATCCTTTCCGTAATTATCAATCACCTTACCGTCCTTTATCACATCTATGCCGTTTCCATCCGTCCCGGCAAAATACACGCCGGCTTCCCTCTCAATCACACACAGTACCTTAGAATTTTCCATTCCCTCGGAATATCCTATATTTTTCTGTACCCTTCCATCCCTTATAAAGGTAAGACCCGCATCCCCAGCGGCGAGCATTGAGCCATCCGACAGTGCTGTAATTGTTCTGAATTTATTCCCGCTCGTCCCATTATCGCTGTCATATACATGTATTTCTCCATCCGGCGAAGACATATATATACCCCTTCCGGACGTACATATCCACAGATTGTCATGCCCATCATTATACACACACCTTATACGCACACCGGCAAGCTTATCCGTCAGGGCATTAGAAATATTTTTATCGGAACAGCTATCAGATATTATAAGCCCACTGTCCGTTCCAATGTATATTAAGCCCGCTCTTTCAGCTGTTGAGTTTACAACCTCATCACCCATGTCCGCACCATAATCATATCTTTTAAAGATAGATTTGCACATTCTCATAACTCCGAGTCTTGATGAGGTAAACCAGAGATTTCCCTGATAATCTATGAGCATGTGATCTATTGAGCTGTTAAATGCTGCTGCGCTTATTGTCTCATATTTTCCGTCTGCAGCAAAATATGCTATCCCATTGTCCGCACAGATAAACATGGTGCCGTCCTCACTAAAGCATAGCGATTTTATATTCTTTATATCACCACATTCAAACCTCTTCTCGCAGACAAGCTCACCATTATCGGTGGAATAGACCTGTATTTCGTTTTCTGATGTTCCTGCATACAGCCTGTCACCATAGTACCGGCAGCAGGTATAACTGTCTGTGCCATCGGGAAGGCGCATATTTATTATTCTTCCGCTGTTAAGCAGATACAGCAATCCCTTGTCCGTGACAACGGCAACATCACCATTGGAAGCTGCATCAATACACCTTGCGTATGTTATGTCATGCACCGTGCTCTTTACAGACAGACCACCTGCAAGGGTAACGATTGACAGCTCGCCCGTGGTTCCGACATAGTAATCTCCGTCCGTACTCTGGGTTATACAGCGCACAGAATCGGCAGCCAGACCATCCTCCTTGGATATTACATTAGTCAATGTATCATTTATTATTATGGAAATTCCATTGTCATTAGTACCTATCCACAGTCTTCCTTCCTCATCCTTATAAAGGCAGTTCACAGTCTTTACAGACTCATATCCGTCCATCCATTTGAATTCGCTTCCATTGTACCTGTAAAGCCCTCCGTAGGTTCCGAACCACAGCACACCATCGTTAGTCTGGGCAATATCGTTGGCACATCCTCCGGGAATACCATTCTCCCTGCCATATATAGTTTGAAGATAATCATTATAATTCTCCGTATCTGCACTGTCATCCTGCGAAGTCCCCACACATGTATAGTCATCCGCACTGACGCTTCCGGCAAAAGCTGCTCCTGCAAGCATGCTGCTCATCAGAAACACTATCACAAGCCGTGATACATTTTTCTGCCTGAAGGAAAATTTCTTTCCGCGGTATTTTTCCTTATAAATTCCATAATGCTTCACAGCAAGATACAGGGCAAGCACCATTATAACCTTGTCAAGGAAATCAAGATAAAATTGTCCTATACAACAGCTGAAAAATTTATTGAAGCCTATTTTTTTCATAGCCTCAATAATCCCATCGCCCCATATATTCTGTGTATATCCACCTGAAAACCTGAAATTAAGCGGAACCGAAATGAAGACTGAAAGAACAGTCACAAGAAAGCTCACTGAAAGAGCTCCGAAGAGGCTCTTAAGATATCCCTTTTGGGCACAAACTCCCACAGATATTCCCACCATCGCACTCACAAGGGCATATATAGCACTGTCCCACGAGCTGACAATCGAATAGATTATATTGCCTGTCATGCCAACCATTGCACCACAGACAGGTCCTAAAACATACGCAGCAAGCACTGTTCCAAACGAGTCAAGCCACAGCGGGAGCTGCAGTCCAAGTGCCATAAATTTTCCTGCGCAGTTCACCGCCAGACATGCCGCTACAAACAACATGATTGTATACCACCTTTTTACCTTCATCCTCTGTTCCTCCGCCCCGTGTAAATACTCTTTTTTAACTTTACCACACTAAAACTCATTATATAATACTGCAAAATATCTCATTTGTGAACCACCCAAATGGCTAAGACGGAAATTTTAAATATAAAACCGACATAATTTATTCAGTAACATGCCTGATAAATATTAAGCTTTGAGAGTCAAAAGGTAATTTTTCTCCGCTGTAAAACAGCCTATGAGCTGTAAAACAGCTCATGAGCTATAAAACAGCTCATGCAAAAAGCCGCATGGCTTCAACCCATACGGCTTTTAAAATCATTATGTAATCTGCCTTTACATCCAGACCTTGCCCGTAACCTTACCGTTAATTACATAGTATGCTGTGTAATCCTCAGGCTTAATATATACATCAAGTGACTTGATGCTTGAAAGTCTGTGTCCGGCAGCAACCCACTCATTCTTAATCTTATCAACAATCTCGTCAACCTTGCGCTGTGTGCCGTTGAATTCTACAACCACATTGACACCTGCTGCCTCAGCCTTAGCTGCCTCATTCTTAGCTTCCTTATCCTTCTTTGCTGCCTTAGGAGCTTCCTGAGCTGCGGACTTCTTAGGTCTTCCAACCTTCTTTACAGGCTTTACCTCTTCTGCCTCAGCCTTAATCTCTGTCTTATCAGCCTCTTTAACCTCTGCCACAGGTTCTGCTGCGGGAGCCTCTGCCTTAACCTCTGCTTCCTTAACCTCAGCTGTCTGTGGCTCCTCTGCCTTAACCTCTGTTGCTGCCTCTGCTGCCTTAACCTCAGCTGCCTTTGTCTGAGCTTCCTTTGCCCTTGCTGCCTTCTTAGCTGCTCTAGCGTTTGCCATGTCGATTCCTCCTTCTTTCATTTAGACCCTTTTCTTTTTCATTTTCTGCATAAAACTACCACATTTACGGATGTTTTGCAAGCAGATATCTGACCTTTTTGTTCTCCACACGAATATTTACCTTCGTCTGGTTCCCACCGAACTCACCGTCTAACACCCATGGTATCTGTTCTTCACTTGTGAATGAAATATCACTGCATTTAAAATGCATTACCATACTGTTGTCATTCTGAAAAATAAAGCCGTTAAACATAGTCTGGAATTCAACGGGATTCTTCGGTCCCTTTATAAGTATAACCTCAAATAATCCATCGTCAAGCTTAATTTCTTTTCCCGTAAGTCCCTTCATGCCTCCGACCGATTTTGAATTAGCGACCATTCCATATATGAACTTGTCCTCTATAACCATGTCACCCATCTGCACCTTAAGCTGGTATGACTTAAGGCTGGCGAAGCTTTTGACACTCTCGATGATGTATGCCTGATGCCCGAATGTGTTTTTAAGCTGCTGTGGTGTAGCATACGAAACCTCTGTAAAAATTCCAAATGCCGCCACATAATTGAACCAGCGTCCGTTGAACGAACCTACATCGCACAAATACTGCGTTCCCTCTATGATATTTTTTACTGCATGTGAGACCGTCTTCGGAATAAGAAGACTTGACGCAAAATCATTGGTACTTCCACTCGGTATATAGCCCATCGGTCTGTCACACCCGCTGTCTATCATACCTGCAACCGCTTCATTAAGTGTCCCATCTCCGCCACTGCATACTATCACGTCATATTCACCCGCGCACTTCAGCAGATACTCATAGCAATCTCTTGAACGCTGTGTCGGATAGACCGTGACAAGATAACCTGCTTTGGCAAACTCGTCTGTGATCTCAAAAAGATGGTCCTTGACATGCGCTTTACCCGACCATGGATTAAAAATAAATAACAGCCGTTTCATAGGAAAGACCTCCTTTTATAATTTATCGTAATTAGGTATGATCTTCACAATTGCATACTTATCATAATGGTTAATTTTATAAAAGCTCGCTGAGAACCCTCACCACCACATCATTCTCCTCATCGGTCTTAACGGACAGTCTTATATAATTTCCTCCGTTAAGTCCTTCCTTGGTTGAAAGATCCTTTATAAGAATATTATATTTATTAAGCATTATATCTGCAAGCTTTCTTGATGACATACCATTTTCAAGATGACACATAATGTAATTCGCCTGAGAAGGAAATACCCTGAGTGCCGGAATCTTCGCAAGCTTATCAACATATCGCTTCCTGACATCCATGAACCTGCTCATTGCCTCCTCATAGTCAGCCTTGTACTTTTCAATTATCTGCATATAGTATTCCGCAAATGAATTGATATTCCATATAGAGACATCCTTTTTCATTGCGGCAATCATATCGGAAGCTGCCGATGCGATTATACCAAGGCGAAGCCCCGGAACTCCGAAGGACTTGGAAATACTCTTAAGCACAATAAGATGCTTATGCTCATCTATGATACTCTGTGTGAGCAATGTCTGCTCCGGAATGTCTGCAAAGTCCACAAATGACTCATCAACAATTATGTTCACCCCTCTCCCTGCAGCCCACTCTTCGAGACGGAGTATATCATCCCTCATTATAAAATGTCCGGACGGATTATCAGGATTTACAAGTACAATTGCCTGAATATCCTTATCCTTGTAGAAATCCATGATGTCATCGACCGTATATGTGAAATCCTCATTGATTACCCAGAACGGTACTAACTGTTCCTTCTTTTTTCTGTGCGGATACTCTTCAAAGGTAGGATATATAAGACCTATATTCCCTGAAAAATTTTCCATAAGGGACTTAATAAGCTCCGCAGTACCGTTTCCGACACACACCTGCTCAGGTCTTAACTCAAAATATTTCGCAGCAAGAAGACTGTTTACTGCCATGCCGGAAGGGTATTCTCTTATCAGTGTCTCAAAGTTCGCCTTCATCTCGTCCATAAATCTCTGATTAGGGAAGAAGGGATTGACAAGGTAACAGAAATCGTACATTCCCTCATATCTCCAATAGCCGCCGAAACGCTTCATGTACCTGGTAAGCTTCTCATCGCCCTCTGCGAATATGCTCTCTGCAATATCTATATCCTGAATATCATTTATCTCATACCACTTCTCATTCTCCAAAACGATTGCTTTTAATACCCTCTGCTCCTTGAACGCAACCACCTTGAGAGCCGACTCATAATGAGTCTTATTTCCCCATGCCTGAACATACGCAGCGAGAAGCGGAAGATATACATTGTTAAGGTAATTCTTTGACAGCTTGTACATACTTACGGTCTTATAATAGCTGTCCATATTCTGGAAAGCAAAATTATCGGCTCCTATAAAATCATTGATATAGCTGTCCCCATCAAGTGTCACAATCGAGCCATCCATCCATGGCTTAGGACGTGAAACGAATGTAAGGCACTCCTCATCAGACTCTAATATCCTGTCAATCACAGCAGCTTCATAAACAATATCCGATTCAATCACAAGAGTGTCATCCTCCTTGAGATACTCTCCTGCGAGATTAAGCGAATACAGATTACTCGTATTTTCATATTCGCTATTGTTTATATATACAACCGGCGTAGAAAGCTTAAGGGAATTAACGTGTTCCGTCAGGCCTTCACTCTTATAACCTGTAACAATAACAATCCGGGACAGACCCTTAGCATCTAAGATTCTAAGTCCCCTCTCGATTATTGTCTGACCTCCCACATTGACCATGCACTTGGTCTTGTCCTTTGTATGTTCCTTGAGTCTTCTGCCCATTCCGGCAGCAAGTATTACAGCCTGCATCTGTGTTCCTCCATATATATAACTGTCTAATCAGCATACCCGCTTTTGACCCATGCCACAGCATGTTCATAGTCTGCCATTGTATCGATTTCCTTGGTTCTGATAAGTTCCATCGGAAGCGGAAGAAGCGGAACCATCATATCGCATACATGATGATCTCCCGGAGTAAGTCTTGCGGTCTTTACCTGTGCAAGACCTGTCCACTCGTACTCACCCTCTTCTCTTGAAAATCCTACACCATATATCTGCCCATTCTGTGTGAGCGTCTTCATAAGCATCGGATCCTCTGTACATGGAACAGCTCCGCACACACATTCCTTATCTGAATGTAAAACACGCATAAGGTCATCCGGATGAACCAAAAGGTCTCCGTCAAGTGACACAACAAGCTCTGCCGCATGCTTGATTGCACGCGAGAAGCTTCCCCCTGTTCCGGTGTTCCTGTAATCATGGTTAAATACGAATAGGATATCCTTACGGTAAGAATTCACAACCTCAATGACCTTTTCCATCTGGTATCCCACTACAATCCTGATATCGTCAAAATCCTTTAGAAGCTCAAGCTGTCTTATAATAAGCGGCTTACCATCTATATCAATAAGCGCCTTGGTTGAACCTATTCCAAGCCTGGTACCCATTCCGGCACAGCTTATAACAATTGTCTTAGAAACTGACATAATCTATCCTCCGAATATGTTGCATGTGTTGCACACTTTAAAACTGCTGGTGCGATATCCCTCACACCACCAAAGCCTATTCCCACCTCAGCAGCAGCTATCATCTGGGCATCATTATTGCCATCTCCGACAGCGACAAACGGCTTGTTTCCAAATTTCCTTACCACTTCTGCCTTGTCAACCACGTAATCCACGCTTACAATCTTATCATTCTCAACAGCAGCCTTAGAGCAGAAATAACGGCCATCCATTCCAAGCTCCGTCATAAGCTCCTTAATCCACACATCCAGATTTCCGGTAACTACATAGCAGCGCTCCCTGTTCTCACGGATAAATTTCACAAGCTTCTCATTAAGAGGCACACCTGCGATAATCCTTCTCACGGTGCTTACCGGAATCCCTGAAAGCAGATTAACCCTCTCTAAAAAACTATGGTCAAACGGAATCTCACCGGTCATCGTCTTTTCAGTCAATTCTCTCATCTGCTGCTGTTTATCTATCTTTGCCGCTATCTCAGGTAATATCTCAGCCCTCGTGATTGTCGCATCAAGGTCAAACAAAAAAACATATTCGCTCAAAAAATCAGCCCTCCTGCCATTATTGGTACACCCACTCTAAAACGTGGCAATATATTGTAAATATTATCACGTATCAGATAAATGTGCAAGAGAGCTGATTTACATTTCGTTTAACGCTTTTCTTTAAAATGCTGACTTGAAATCTTCCCGGATTAATTGACTTATTATCACAATAATAAATTATAAGGTCTGCATACTTAACCATCCAAAGTCAGCATGGTTGCTGCTTAAAGCTCCATTAGATGAGGCATACATTCCTACTGTACAGCCCACAAATCCGCCTGCTTCCTCTGTTGTATACGGAAGCAGGTCAATATCCTTCGCAACCATAACATAGCCTTCGCCTGCCTCTGTCCACACAACTGCCTTCTGTGATTCGCACCTTAACTTTATCTTGACAATATTGTTGTTGTCCGGCAGTACGATATCCGCAGCTTCGGATTCACCTGCGTGTATGCAGCTTGTTATTATGATATGCCTTTTACCTGTTCTGCGGCAAATCTCAACACGGAGGTTATTCTCATGGTTCTGGAATAAGACAATACCCGCCGTCTCGTTTTCATTCTCAGGAGTAAAGTCAACACCTGTTTCAATTTCAAAGTGATAGCTCTTCTGTCTGAGTGCAAGATATGACGGATATGTAAGCTCTGTTATCCTCTGCTCCCTGTTGTAAAGGCGCAGCATACCTTTTCTCTCAGTGAGTGAGTATATCTGCGAATCCCGCTTTCCTATACCCACAAGTCTGTCATCAGGCACATCGCCCCAGAAATCAATATAATCAGACAATCCTGCTTCCTTCGGAAAACGATATTCATCAAGAGGAATTTCAACTTCATCCTCAAGATGCCCTACTCCCGGTGCAATAACCGGCCAGCCATTCTCCCATATTACCTTGGCAAGGAACGTCTCTCTTCCCATACTGCTGTGCTTCATACACGGTCTTGATGCAAGCATTACAACATACCAGTTTCCCCTTCCATCGTCAACAAGATCCCCATGTCCGGCATATATAACAGGATAGTCCATTCCAAGATTTCTATGTGTGAAGATAGGGTTTCTCGGACACCCCTCAAACCACTTAAACAGTTCTTTGCTCCTTGCAACACTTATACTGTGCTCAGGACCTGTTCCACCCTCTGCATGCATAAGGTAATAATATTCACCTATTTTATAAATATGAGGTCCTTCAGGCCAGATAACATCCTTGACCGCACCCTTCCAGATTGCCATGCTCTGTCCCACAAGCTTCATGGACGCAATATCAAGCTCCTGCACCCATATCTCCCAGTCGCCGTTATATCTTACCCCCTCAGGATTCGGTCTTGTTCCACAATAGTAGCACTTACCATCGTCATCAAAGAAAAGACTCGGGTCTATTCCCGGTGCATTCTCAATGTAATATGGTTTCGACCATGGTCCTTCCGGTCTGTCGGCCGTTACAATAAAATTACCCCCATGACTTACGTTAGTGGTTATCATATAGTATGTTCCTTCATGGTATCTTATTGTAGGTGCAAATATTCCACGCGAAATCTCGCTTCCGACTACCGGAAGCTGTTCTTCCCTGTCAAGAACATTGCCAATCTGCTCCCAATGTGCCAGATCCCTGCTGTGGAATATCGGCACACCGGGTGCATATACAAAGCTTGAATTAACAATATAAAAATCATCCCCTGCCCTGCAGATGGACGGATCCGGATAAAAACCGGTTAAAATAGGATTCTTTGCGATTACCATAAATTACCTCCTGATATCTTGCTAGGGTAATTGTAACCTATATAAATCCTATATTCTATCAATCCATTGCCACGCATTACTCATATCTTGCTTTTTATTCCTGTTCATTATCCTCATCAACACACTCAATTTTGCTTACCGAAACCTCGTAAGCGGTTCTCTTAATCTGGGTATCCTCATCAAGCTTCTTGGTATACTCTCTGCTCTGAACGCGTCCCCATATACGGATGTGTTCACCAATCTTGAAGCCCGCTGCATATCTTGCGTTACGTCCCCAAGCAATGCAAGGTATGTAGTCCGACTTGCCGTACGGACGGTTGACTGCGATAAGAATATCCGCAATCTCTCTCCCAAGAGGAGTCTTTCTGTATACAGGCGGCTTGCAGATATATCCGTCAAGGAATATCTGATTGGTATTGGTAGCCTCCTGTGTCTCCTCCGCTACAGCAAATTCCCTTGCAAAAATGGAAAGAACAAGACGGTTATGATTCTCCTCGTGGCGGTTATAGGAACGGAACTGCCCTGTAGCCTCGATAATCATTCCACGATAATCCTCCGTCACATCGACCAGCCTCTCAGAAACCATAAGCGGGATAATATCCACGCTGTTGCTGAGTCGATTTACCGCGATGTCAACCATGTAGAATCCCTCCCCAAAGACCTCATGGCTGTAGGTGAAGTCTGATACAACCTCTCCTATGATAGTTACCCTGTTGTTTTCAATTACTTTGTCAAGCATTCTTCTGTTTCTCCCTTCATTTTTGGCGTCACCATCCCGCATAATGATTTTACGCTGTTAAAGGATGATACTGTACGCCTGATAATATCTTTATCCCTAAATATATATGCAAAATATGTTCAAATATTCACGAAACAATAAAAAATATATAAAAAATTTTAAAATTCGCATAAAAAAATCCCCATTCCGTTACATCACATCCTCGGACGTGTCCCATCGTTCTCCCCCTGTCCTCCCATACATAACTTCACACATTTATATAAGGAAATAATCATACCGGCACACATGAGTGCTCTGTTGTGATAACATTTACACCCTATTTTCCAAATTTCTTAATTCTCTACTTGTAATTATAAAAAAATGTGATAAACTAGTAAAGTTGAAAATTAGGTTTACGTTTTTTAGGAGCGCCGGGGGCGCAGAAATGAGGAAATTTATGAAAACAACCCGTAATGATGTCAGAAATATTGCGATTATCGCCCATGTAGACCATGGTAAGACAACATTAGTAGATGAGCTGTTAAAGCAGAGCGGAACTTTCCGTGCCAATCAGGAAGTGGCAGAGCGAGTAATGGATTCCAATGACATAGAGCGTGAAAGAGGAATCACCATTCTTTCCAAGAACACTGCCGTATATTATAAGGATACTAAGATAAATATTATTGATACTCCGGGTCATGCCGATTTCGGTGGCGAGGTTGAACGAGTTTTAAAGATGGTCAACGGTGTTATCCTCGTTGTCGACGCCTACGAAGGTGCCATGCCGCAGACAAAGTTCGTTTTAAGAAAAGCTCTTGAGATGGATCTTGATATAATTGTATGTGTAAATAAGATTGACCGTCCTGAAGCGCGTCCTGACGAGGTTGTCGACGAGGTATTAGAGCTTCTCATGGACCTCAACGCAAACGACAAGCAGCTTGACTGTCCGTTCATTTTTGCATCTGCCAAGGCAGGCTTTGCAAAGTACAAGCTTGAGGATGAGTCGAATGATATGACTCCTCTCTTTGAGACAATTTTAAAGCATATTCCTGCTCCTGAAGGCGACCCTGATGCAGACCCGCAGATTCTTATCAGCACAATCGACTACAACGAATATGTAGGAAGAATCGGTGTAGGTAAGATTGACAATGGTACAATCAAGGTTAATCAGGAGCTTATGTTAGTTAACCATCACAATCCTGATAAAAAGATGAAGGTTAAGATTGGCAAGCTCTATGAGTTCGAGGGACTCAACAAGAAGGAAGTCAACGAGGCGACAATCGGTGCCATCGTTGCAATATCAGGTATTGCTGAGCTTCACATCGGCGATACACTCACCTCGGTAACCAACCCTGTTGCCATTCCTTTCCAGAAGATTTCAGAGCCTACCATAGCCATGAACTTCATCGTAAATGACAGCCCGCTTGCAGGTAAGGAAGGCAAGTTCATCACCTCCCGCCATCTGCGTGACAGACTTTACCGTGAGCTCAACACCGATGTAAGCTTAAGAGTTGAAGATACAGAGACAACGGAAGCCTTCAAGGTATCCGGACGTGGTGAGCTTCATCTTTCCGTTCTTATCGAGAATATGCGCCGTGAGGGCTATGAGTTCGCAGTAAGCAAGGCTGAGGTTCTCTACCACTTCGATGAGCGCGGTCAGAAGCTTGAGCCGATGGAGATTGCATACGTTGATGTTCCGGATGAGTTCTCCGGCACAGTTATCCAGAAGCTAAGCAACCGTAAGGGTGAGTTAAACGGTATGTCCCCTGCGAACGGCGGCTACACAAGACTTGAGTTCTCAATCCCTGCACGTGGTCTTATCGGTTACAGAGGTGAATTCATGACTGATACCAAGGGTAATGGTATCTTAAATACAACTTTCGACGGTTATGGTCCATACAAGGGAGACATCCAGTACCGTAAGCAGGGCTCCCTCATCGCAAGCGAGGCCGGAGAGACTGTAACCTACGGTCTTTACAATGCACAGGAGAGAGGTACTCTCTTCGTTGGTCCGGGCGAGCAGGTATACGGCGGAATGATAGTCGGCCAGAACGGCAAGGCTGAGGATATCGAGGTTAATGTATGTAAGAAGAAGCAGCTCACCAACACACGTTCTTCAAGTGCTGATGAGGCTCTCCGTCTCACACCGCCTAGAGTATTAAGCCTTGAGCAGGCTCTTGAGTTCATCGACACAGACGAGCTTCTTGAGATTACACCTAAGAACCTTCGTATCCGCAAGAAGATTCTTGACGGAACAGCAAGATACCGCGCTAAGAGAAACGCATCCAACTAACTGGGACAGGGGTCTGACCCCATGTCCCAGTTCTGGGACACGGGGTCAGACCCCTGTCCCAAACACATTTCTCAGGCACAGCGCTCCCCAGCCTGTTCTCTTAGAGGGTACCGGTTCGCCGGGCAGATGTCTTGCAGTTCTTATAAGGTATGCCTTCACTTTCTCACCGTACAGATATGGGTCATTCCGTTTAACAATCCCCCACTGCATGAGAAGCGCTGCGCTTCCGCTCACGAACGGCACCGCCATAGATGTCCCGCTCCTTACCGTGTAGCCGCCGTTCACCGCCGTTGAGACAATATTCACCCCGGGTGCCACAATATCCGGCTTGATATTATCGTTAGTTCTTGTATAACCTCTCCCTGAAAAATCGGCATAGGCGTCGGTTCTTGAGTTGTAGGCACCGACAGTTATCACCTTGCCTGCCGCTGATGGGACCGTGAGTGTTGTCTCCTCCGAAGGGCTGAAAAATCTTGTGTCCTCATTGAGCGTTGCACTCTCCTGAAGCCACAGATCATATCTTCCATCCACAATTCTTACCGGAGTCAGCACAATTCTCCACACACCCGGCGTGACATATCCACCTGCAGGCACGAATTCAAAATAAAGCTGCTGATATCTGCTGTACGGTGTCGGCTGTCCATAATATACATACACCTGCGTATTGTCAAGACTCACCCTGTCCGCCCCGTATGTCCTCAAATTTCCGCTCCGCTCTCCGGACGGTGCAATAAGCTCCACGCCATACTCATCCGAATAATTTTTCCATAATTGCAGATTAAAGCCAGACTCATACTCTCCGACCGCAAGCTCCACACTCTCCGCCTTTCTGCCGCTAAGCATGCCGGACGCATGTATTCCGTTCCCTGCCTCATTTCCACTGCCACAGACAATCACATTCTTCCAGACATCCGAAGCGGCGTTAAGGTAAGTCGACAGCAGGTCGGTGCCATCGTGGGAGCCTTGGTTGTTCCCGAAGCTCATGTTAATTACAACAGGCTTTCCCGCCTTCTGTGCCTCCATTATACAGTAGTTGACTGCCTCCATAAGCCTTGTTGTCCGCGGAAACTGTCTCTGCTCACTGTCCCCCAGCTTGACAATGATAAGCTCACTTTCAAATGCCACACCGCGGAATGAGCCTGCCATACCCTGACCGTTTCCTGCCGCAATACCGGTCACAAAGGTTCCATGTCCTGAATAGTCGCGTGACAAATTCATGCTTCTTAGTGCCGCTTCGTCCCCATACAGTGCAAGATTTATCACATCACGATTGTACTCCGTACCCACAACATAGCCCTCCGGCGGGGCATACCCTGAACTTTCAGGTGCCACCGTCTGATCCCATAATTTAAGTATCCTCGTTGAGCCGTCCGAATTTCTGAAGTCTGTGTTTTTCCAGTCAATTCCGCTGTCGATAACGGCTGCAAGCACTCCTTCTCCGCCCAGACTGTATGGTTCGCTCCACGCATAGTATACGCATGAGCGCTCCAAGGCCTGCCTGTCTGAAAAAAACAGCCTGTGCGGCTTTTCGATATATACAACCTCGGCACAATCGGCAAATTCATTGATATACTCCTGTGGCATGGTAACTATGGCATATCCGCCAAGAAGCACCACCGCACTTGCTCCAAACCTCTTTGCCACGGACTGTATATCGCCGGTATATTTCACAATAAGCTCCCATGTATTACTGCCGGAATCATAGCCCGTATATAGCCCGCTATCAGCCGCTCCACGCTCATACCCCATATCAAGTGCCAGATTCAGGTCGTCCGCAACCTTCTGGCTGTTTCCCTGCCCACTCATATCATTCGCCGGATTTTCAATACCATTGTCCATATCACAACACCCACCATTTTTCTATAATGATTATTCAAAAATCTCCTGAAACATTCGCAAAAACCTTTACTCCATTTTCTATATATTTCACCTGATAAATGATATAATAAGCGCAACAGAGTCAAAGGGAGCTTGCTCACCCTTGACGAACGGCGAGATTATTGAGTGATGAAATCACGATATAATTGGCACAGAAATGCAGACATTATAAGCGCACAGCGGATGTATTTTCTCACCGCATGACACCACCTGGAGGAGAATACCCATGATTAAAAACATAACAGACTTAGAAACACAGGACATTATAGGAATAATTATAATCCGGGAAATTATAATGACTATATTTTTAAATCCCATTCATATTCCAGAGTCAATGAAGCAGCGTTAAAACGCTTAAAAGAGAAGAAGTAGATTATACTACTTTCCTTCTATAAATAACATAGCATATCACGGAAATAAAAATTACCGTGATATGCTATGTTTTTATGACCGCAAATCCTTTACTATGATACTACTGGACAAGAGTAAACACTCTGTACAGTATCTTCGAACAAATTTACGGTACCGCCTGCCACGGTATCAACTAAAATACTATAAAAGGAGGTTTCATGGTTCTATATTCTATAGTCTTTTTTAACTTTCTTGAAATCATGTGGAACTGCTGATCTTAGGTGCACATATATGTTCAAGATCCCTGTTATACAGTTCAAGCAGATAGGAGCGAAGCTTCATTGCATCGTCATATAATCCCATGCTTTTAAACATCACATAGGCACTTATATATTCTCTTAGAATATGCTCTTCAGGGCAGTTCATACTTAAAAGAACTGCTGCTTTACAACAACAGAAGAACGGGAGCATGCGCATTTTTCCACTCTTTATACAGGCTTCCCGGCCGATTTCGATATATTCATCCGCTTCTTCATATCTTTTCTGTTCATTAAGCCATTGTGCTAAATTACACAGAACCATGGGATATCTGAAGCTATCAATACCGATTGTCGAATACTGTTCACGCAGTGCATCAGTGAGATTCATAAGCAGGTTAATGGCTATGATATTTTTTCCGCTCCACCAATATGAGACAGCCATCACATTAATGATATTCACTTCCATGTCGGTCAAAAAATATCTTATTTTCTTGGATTTTTCAAAATGCGGACAGGTATACCTGATTGCTTCCTCTGTCATTGTGATTGCTGTTTCATACTGCTTGTCCTCATAGCACAGCTTGATAGCCTTAATGCCGCATAAGAACTGCTTTCTGAACTTGTTTTTATCCATGTACTGTTTATGCTCCATGACATATTCATAAGCTTCCTTATACTTTCTCAGTGCAAGCATCTGTTCCACATCGCAGTTTATCCGGTAAAACTCATGCTCATCCTCTGAAACGAATGACAGATACCTGCTCCCTTCAAGCCCCAATCTGTTTAATAATGCCATTGCTTTTTCCATGGTAGGAGTCTGCTCATTATGCTCTATCCTTGACAATGTACTTACCGCGCATATTCCAAAGCATAACTCCTCCTGTGATATCTTATGTTTCTCCCGCTCATTTTTTATAATCGAGCCCACCGTATACATGATACTCTTCTCCTTTTTGTGAGTAATTTTTCACCCCATATTTACCGAAAGAAAAAGCATATCAGATATTTGTCAAAATGACCATACAAGCTGGTTATAATTTTATTTCACGGTTAACTGAAACTGAATATATGATACATTCTTTTACCTTTACATTACTTATCTGCTCAAGAGCATCCGCATATAATCTAAGCTGCTCTGTATATCTCTTTTTCAGGATTTCCTCCGCATTATCAGGCTCAACATGATCCGTCTTATAATCGACAATCACATATCCGTCCTCCTCCTCAAAACAGCAGTCAATAATACCCTGAACCATTATTATATCATCGCAGGCTTCGTATTCCTGTCTTATCCTGTTCGCCGGAAATCCGGTAATAAACTGCCGTTCCCTGTACATTCTTCCTGAAAGTGCCGCTTTTTTCATTCTCTGTCCAAGCCTGGAATTTAAAAAGGCAACATACTTTCCGGCTCTCACCAGCTTCTCATACTCTGCGTCCATCCTTCCTGAAAGCACTAGACCATGAATGAATTCACGCACGGAGTCCTCATCCGGATTCACATTGTAATCGAGCAGCTCAAAAACCTTGTGGTAGGCATTACCTCTCTCCGCTCCCATGTTTTTCTTGGTATCACCATCGGCTTCAGGCACAGGCTTTTTCCGCTCACTCTGTACGATATGTACCGCTTCGTCATGCGACTCATCTATATCCCGGTGCTTTAATTCCGACACAGAAAATTTTCCCGGAAGGTGTGTTGAAAGCTCATGCGGATACTGATAGTCAAAACGGCTTCTGAATATATCCGCAAGCTCTCTATTGCCGTCATCGTTTTTGTCCACGTCATTGCCGTCATCACTGCTATTACTACCGCTCGCAACACCATCCTGTGCCTCACTGCCTGTATACACCTCATACAATGTATCCCTTGTCACAACATCATGGCTATCCATCCCCTGCGTTCCGGTTTCAGGCATTTTATCTAAGCTATCAACATTTCCATCCCCCCTGCCAAACGTAACCGTCCTAAGCTCCAGCACCGCCGATGTCACGCTCTTGAAAAACACCGGTGCCGCAAGGTCAAGGTAATTGGAATAGGTGTACACATAGCCGTAATCTCCGCCGTGCGTCTGTGCCCTTCTCTCCCATCTTTCCATTGAGCTGTCATACTTAGAATCAGCGATTCCGCCTACAAGAATCAGCTTTTCGACAGCTCTTGTGAGTGCAACATACAGCACCCTTAACTCCTCACCGATTGAATTGAGCCTGATACCCTCCGCCATCGCCCGCTTCTGGAAGCTCTTTTTCCTAAGCCTCAGCGAAGTGTCGACCATGTCCAGTCCCAGACCGAATTTCACATGGAAATTAACTCTCTCCGTTGTGTCCTGCAAATTATATTTCTTGTCCATATCCGGCACGAAAACAATAGGAAACTCAAGTCCCTTGCTCTTATGGATACTCATTATCCTTACAACATCATCATTCTCGGACATGGTGTCCGCCTCGCCCATGTCCACCTCATATTTTTGCAGCTTGTCAATATACCGCAGAAAATTAAACAGACCGTGCAGGCTTGTATTTTCGTACTCGGCCGCCTTGTTCACAAGCATGTCAAGATTCGCCATCCTGCGCTTTCCGTTTTTCTTCGATGCCGCATAGACTATATATTCCGTATCGTATATGAGGTCTTTTATCAGTTCATGGATTGGCATATAGGAAGCCTTCTTTCTGTATGCGTCCACAAAACCAAGGAATTTGTCGATTTTGACGGATAACTCTGTGTCGAAGCTCTCCTCCCCATCATTGCTGCGGTATTCTATGACCGCTGTATATAAATCCGTATCCTTGGATGAATTCTTAATAACTGCAAGCTCCTGCGCTGTAAGATAGCAGAAATAAGAGCGCAATGCACCCGCCAGGGCGATATCCTGTCTTGGATTATCTATCACTCTCAGCATATTGAGTATCTCAACTATCTCCGGTGCACCAAAATAGCCGTACGCCGTACTGCACACAGCCGGAATCCCCGCGTTATTTAGGACCTCAGCATACACATGTCCCGCCGAATTGGCGCTTCTTAACAGAATAACTATATCCCTATAGCAGGCAGCCCTGTAGCCGCCGTCCCCATTATTCAGGGAGTCATCCCATATCATCTGCGGCTTATCCCCGGTCAGTTCCCTTATCCTTCCGGCTACCGCCTCAGCCTCATACTCGCGCTTTTCCTTCTCCTCCTGTTCCTCCTCATCATCCTTCGGAATACGGCACAAAAGCAGCTCCACCGAACCGCCCTCCGATGTGACCGGCTCCGCTCCCTGATTTTCAAACGGCCGGAAAACCTTTCCCGGAACAAGCATTGCGTCCGTGTCATACTCGACACCGCCTAACCCGGCGTGCATAATGTCGCGGAAGATATCGTTCACCGCATAGAGGATATTAGCCCTGCTTCGGAAATTATTGTGCAGGCATATAAGCACATTATCAGCCTGCGGATTGTTCTCCTCATAGGTCTGGTATTTTTCCAGAAAAATCCCCGGATCCGCCTGCCGGAAGCTATATATGCTCTGCTTGATATCGCCCACCATGAAAATATTATTTCCGCGCGATATCGCCGTGAGTATAAGCTCCTGAACCATGTTGCTGTCCTGATACTCATCAATATATATTTCCTCATATAATGACTGTAACTCGCATGCCGCAGGTGTAAAGCCGTCCTCCCTGCGCAGCACCCTGAGGGCTAAGTGCTCCACATCGGAGAAGCTTAATATATTATACTCATTTTTTCTCTCCGAATATCTCTTCTCAAATGCCAGCACAAGATCTATGAACGCCTTCGCCGACGGAGCCATGCTCTCTATCATGGCAAGGTTATCCTCCACCGACCACTCAAGCAGCTCATCGGAAAGCTTTCCCACTATCTTCTTCTGCCTGTCCCTTAGCTCCTTTGCGCGCTCCTTTAGCTCCTCGTCCGCATCCTTTGGCGCATTGGCAAGTCTCTCAAACTTAATCTGCAGCTTTTCCCTCAGACTGCCGTAGCTGTCCGCAGCGTAAGCCGCCTCAAAAAGCGATAAATCGTTCCTGAATACCGGGACATATTTTTCTATGCCGCCAACGTCCGCAAGCTGCTCTATGACATCCTTATACTCATCTATCGCAGCCTTTAGAAGATTCTTTACATGCTCCTTGGTGAACTTCACAACGTCCGAATTTTCAAATTCATCCTCAGTTGTTATGTCATACCATTTTTTACACTGCAAAAGCCACTCCTCAGGGTACGGATGGCTCTGCGAAAAGGTGTACAGCGATATAATCCATTCGGACAGCCTTTTATCGCTCTTAGCCGGCAGTTGTCCATCCACAAACTCAAGAAATGCCTTGTCGCCGCACGAATATGCCTCCTCGATAACCTCATCGGCTACATCTGACATCAACAGCTTAAGCTCCCCCTCATCACCGATTCTGTAGGACGGGTCAAGGTCTATGGTATTAAAATAATTTCGCAGTATATAATTGCAAAAGCTGTCAATTGTACATATAACTGCGTTTTCAAGCAGGGCAAGCTGTCTTCTTATAAGCACCACCCGCTTTTCATTCTTTTCCGACAGCATGACGGACGAGAGCGCCGCAGCGATTCTCTCCTTCATCTGTGCCGCAGCAGCCTTTGTGAACGTCACGACAACTATTCTGTCGATATCCACCGGGTGCTTCTCGTCAAGAATCCTCTGTATAATTCTCTCAACCATGACAGCTGTCTTTCCCGAACCTGCTGCCGCAGAGACAAGGAGATTGGAATTATTCTGCGCTATAACTCTTTTTTGTTCATCAGTCCACGTTCTCGCCATCTTTTTTCATCCCCTCACTGAATTTTTTATAACAGCCATCATCATTGTTAAGCTTAGTGTGATACCTGTAGCTGTCCCGCGCCGGATCAAAGCCGCATATAAGCTGATACGGACAGTAATCGCAGCTATCCGGGTATGGATTAGCCCCTATCTCACCTTCACTGATACGTTTTCCGAACCGGACAAGCTTCATTGAGGCATATTCACCCAGCAATTTCAGCCTGTCCGTGCTTGTGGCGGATGAGGTCTTAGACAGCGAACCATCCTTGTTATATGATACCGGTATATAGCTCGATTTGCCCGATGTGGTCACCTTATCTAAGAGCTTTAATATATTGCTGTCGCTGTTTACGATTCCCTGCGGCTGCAGCGACGCCAGAATACTGTCATCGACATCCGCTCCCGCCTTATAGTCAACTATAGGATTATCAATATTATAATACATTGCCGCAGCCGGAATATTGTCCTCCATAAGGCTGTTAAGGTACACCATGAGCTGTAAGGACAGGCCATCATATATTTTACCAAGGTCAAGGGTTCTCTTTCCTGATTTGTAGTCTATTATCTTGACATAGCTCGTGTTCTCATCCCTGGCGATGTCTATTCGGTCAATCTTACCTGCTATCTTCATGCCGTTCTGTTCAAACACGAAGCTCTTCTCGAACCTATCCGGCACAAAGCTTCCCGCCTTTGTCTGCTTTCCAAGCGCCCACGCCGTGCGCTCTAACATGGAATATATCTTTTCCTTCATGTATTCATTTCTCTTGCTGTCATAGAATATCGAATTGTTGTAATCTGTCATCGCATACTCGACAGCCTCACGGATGTACTGCCCTGCCTTGTCCCCTACGCTCGCAAAATCAAGCTTTTCCTCGGCAAGCCTCATGGAATATAGCTTGAGAGCTTCATGAAAAAGAGTTCCAAGGTCCGCAGCTCCTATCTCATACAGCTTCCTCTCCTCAAGCTGCAGCCCATACTTCGCAAAATGTGAAAATGCACATGAGGCAAATGTCTCCATTCGCGACACGCTTCCCGACAGTCTCTCGCCGTACAGAAGCTTCGCCGCATTCTCGGTTATCCTCTGTTCCGTGACATTCTTCATCGCCGCATAGGCAAGCTCATTGTACTTTCTGGCATATTCTGTATCATTTTTGAGCACCATAAGAAGGGCTTTTTCCGTATCATTCAATTCATTTCCCTCGTTAAATCTGGAAAATATATACCTGAAGCCCTCAATACTGTTATATATAAGCTCTGTCGGCTCAAGCGAATCGTCCGACATGCACACGGCGTCCGGAAACATTCTCAGCATGTCGGCGATAAGCTTGGACGGCTTACCCTCGCGGTTCACCGTGAAGGTCAAGGTCTGTGACGGCTTCGTTAAAAGCAGATACAGATAAAAATTCTGCATGAATGCCTTATGCCTTGACGTCGGCGCAAGCTCAAGCTGTACACCCTCTAACAGCTCCCTCTCCGCCTCCGAAAAAAGTCCATGGTTGGAGCTGACCTCCGGGACAAGCCCTTCATTGACACCTATAAAAAACAGCGCGCTGATATGGTCAAGTCTCGTTCTCTTTACATCTCCCACCATGACCATGTCAAGCGTCGGAGGAATGATACCTATTTTTATTTCATTAAAGCCCGCGTCAAGTATATCCGAAAACTCCCTGATTCCCATTTTTTCTTCGCCCAACAGCTTTTTTGTCTGTTCAAAAAGGGCAATAATCTTCTCATAGCTCTGACCGTATTCCTTCGCAGCCGCGGCCTGATTCTCCTTCTCCATCAGTTCCCTTAGCTGTTCAAGCTGCTCATACACCATGCTCTCGTCAAGGAATTGAAGCATGGTGTCAATATAATCCGCAGCCGTGCTGTCCTTGTCATGGAACACCTGATAAACCGGTTCCATAATCTCAAGCAGCTTCACGCGGATATCATTTATTACGTCTAAATCCATGCCCCTTTTGGACGGATATTTGCGCCTGAAGGCTTCAGTATATTTTTTATGTCCACGGATACCCAGCGCAAGGACATAGTTCTCAAATATATCAAGGCTCCCCACACTGTCAACAAATCTCCCACTGTTCTTACACATGTATCCCTTGAGCAGCCTGAAGACGGACTCGTACGAATAGTCCTTCTCCACTATGGCAAGCGCAGCCCTTATATACTCGACCGCCGGGTTTGCAAGAATTGACCTTTTATTGTCCATAAATACCGGAATTTTATTCTCCTCAAATATGGACGCTAACAGCTCCTTATAATCCGCCATGCTGCTGACAATAACGCCAATCTGTCTGTACCTTAGACCATTTTCAACAAGGCTCTTTATCCGGGAAGCGACATACGCAACCTCCGCCTTCTTTCCAAGTGCCGAATATATGGTTATATTGTCTGCCTCTCCATCGTACTGCGCCATGTCCCTGTACAGGTTTCTCTCAAGATGTGCAAGCTGTGGTGAATCCTTAAATCTGTATGGCACCGCTTCCCCGACATTCATGCGCCTTACTCTTACATGGTGCCTGTCGGCACATTCACCGATTCTTCTCAGCTCATCATAACTCATGTCAAAGAGCCATCTGTCGCCGTCCTGCGGCAGTGTAAGCGTAAAATACATCGTATCCGCCTTGTCAAACAGCAGCTCTATAAGCTGATACTGCACAGGTGTGAAGCCGGTAAACCCATCGAATGCAAACACCGCATTTTTTAAAAGCTCCGACTTGTCAACATACCTGCACAGAATAGCCGTAACCTCCTCTGTTGTGATATATTTGTCCGATATATACTCCTTAAATGCACTGTATATAAGTGAGATATCCTCAAGCTTTCTTCTCAGCCTCTCATTGTTATTGATACCGCCGGTGCTAAGTCTGCCGCAGGCATCCTTTAACATATCCGCTGTGACAGAATACTGTAAAAGCTCCGATATGACGGACTTAATCTCACTTACGAAGCCCTGACTGTCCTTAGCCCTTATTATTTTGAAATCCTTCTTGTTCTCATCTATGATTTTCCTGAGTATCAGATTCTTTCCCGTATCATCTATCGCTGTCGGCAGCTCTATTCCCAGCTCCTCAAAAATCCTGTACGCCAGTCTGTTAAAGCTGACAATATCTATATTGAACGTGCCATGCCCCGGACTGTTCTCAACAATATTTCTCTGTGCCTGCATTGTGAACTGCTCAGGCACAACCAGAAATATTTTCTTGTCCGGATTTTCCTGCGACATATCCAGCAATATATCATAAAGCCTTTTCGATTTTCCGCTTCCGCTGCTTCCCGTGAGGAATTCTACGTGCATTCTTACTCCCTCCAATATCTATGATTATTCCTAAATTACTGCTACGGTGTTGGAGTCAAAACATTCCAACATCATACTATCGTATCAAAATGTAAAACGCAATATAAACATATTTGGCATATTTATGCCGTACTCTCATAATATATACAAAATAGTAGTGCAAGGAGCCTATAATGAGTTCTTCCACCAAAATTGTAGTATTAAAACTAAAGGAACTGGTTATTGCCTGTGTGCTCGCTGTGTTGGCAGTCATCCTGCTGGTGCTTTTTATAATACATATAACCTCGGGCACCCGGAAAATGCCTGACGAAGCGTCGCTTGGCACCTTCAGCCCCGGCGTGTACACAACATCGGTAACACTCTCCGGCAATACCATGGAGCTTGCAGTCACAGTTGACAGCGACACCGTGAAATCCATCCGCCTTGTCAATACCGCTGAGACTGTTGAGACCATGTACCCTCTCATCTCGTCATCGCTTGAAGCGCTTGAAAAACAGGTGAGAGAAAAAGGAAGCACCGACGGAATCACCTATTCCGCCGATGCCAAATACACATCCCTTGTCCTTATAAATGCCATAGACACGGCACTGGACAAAGCAAAGAAATAATTCACCCCGCCGTAAATTATCTGCCTGCCATATTCAATTGCCTATCATTTATTAAAATCATCCATTAAAATCATTTACTAAAGTCATTTATTGGCGGCTTTTATTAAGGTCATTTATTGAAGCTAAATCCTCAAGCCATAAGCTTCTCACAGCATCACTCGGCATGCGAAGGTCCCCTCTCGGCGATACAGCCACGGAGCCGACCTTCGGACCATCCGGGAGGCAGGAGCGCTTGAACTGCTGTGCAAAAAATCTCCTGTAAAATGTATCAAGCCATCTGTATATGGTCTGTGTATCATATTCCCTCTCAAAGGCATGGCATGCAATTCTGTATACCTTATGCGGCATATATCCGAATCTTAGTATATAATACATGAAAAAATCATGCAGCTCATACGGACCAACCAAATCCTCCGTTTTCTGCGATATCTGCCCTTCGGTCGGAGGCAGAAGCTCAGGGCTTACAGGTGTGTCAAGCACATCCTCCAATATCTCACTGAGTGATGAATCCCCACAGGTATCCGCATAATATTTTACAAGATGTCTGACAAGCGTCTTTGGCACGGAACAGTTCACGCCATACATCGACATGTGGTCGCCATTGTAGGTTGCCCAGCCAAGTGCCAGCTCAGACATATCTCCGGTTCCTATTACCATTCCACCTGATTTGTTGGCAATGTCCATGAGAATCTGTGTCCTCTCCCTCGCCTGTCCGTTCTCATAGGTGACATCATGTACACTTTCATCCTGACCTATGTCCCTGAAATGTATGCGGACTGCCTCCTTAATGTTGACCTCCGTCAACGCCGCTCCAAGTCTCCTTGTAAGCTCCACAGCGTTGTTGTAGGTTCTGTCCGTTGTTCCGAAGCACGGCATAGTCACCGCAGTTATATTTTCTCTTGGAATCGAAAGGCTGTCAAAGGCGCGCGCAGTGACTAACAGTGCAAGCGTCGAATCCAGTCCGCCGGATATTCCGATTACCGCGTTACGGCAGCCTGTGTGTGCCAGCCTCTTTTTAAGCCCCATCGCCTGAATGGATAGAATCTCCTCACAGCGGACATCCCTGTCCACCTTGGACGACGGCACAAACGGAGTTCTGGCATAGTATCTTGTAAGCCCAAGGTCATATTTCTCCAGTGTAAAATCAACTATCTCATAGTCGTCGTCTGTATTCACGGTGTATGTGTTCATCCTTCTGCGCTCATTCACAAGCCTCTGTAAGTCAAGCTCCGCTATGGCTGTCCCATTCTTGAATCTCCGAGTTTCCGCAAGCACATTTCCGTTCTCACACACAAGGTTCTGTCCTCCGAACACAAGGTCCTGCGTTGATTCACCCTCGCCTGCATTGGCATATATATATCCGCACACAAGCCTTGCTGACTGCCCCGAGATTAGCGCTCTCCTGTAAATATCCTTGCCCGTTGTCTCATCACTTGCTGAACAGTTCACAATGAGTGTTGCGCCTGCCTGCGCATGGTATGTGCTTGGCGGGCATGCAACCCACACATCCTCACAGATTTCTGCACCCACTACAAGCTCCTCTATGTTCTCACATCTGAACAGCAGTCTGCTTCCCAGCTTAACACCCAGCGCTGTGTCAACGCACTCATCCATCCCCGGTGTAAAATGTCTCATCTCATAGAACTCCGAATAGTTCGGAATATTCTTCTTAGGCACAAGTCCTAACAGTCTGCCATCACATATTGCCGCCGCAACATTAAAGAGCTTCCCCTTGTGCATAAAAGGCATACCGACAAACACAAGCATATTTTTTCCTGCGCTGTGCGAGACTATATGCCGAAGGCTGTCCTGCGCCGCCTTAAGCAGCACGTCCTGCAAAAACAGGTCGCCGCATGTATATCCTGTGATACATAGCTCCGGGAACACCAGCACCGAAACCTGTTTTTCATACGCCTCATCCATAAGGTTCATAATATTTTTCTCATTATATGCACAATCCGCAACCCTGATATCCGGTGTGGCTGCACATACCCTGATAAATCCATCCTTCATGTCTATCTCCCTTCCAATTCAAGCAGCTTATTTTTAAGCCGCGTTATATCTGTGAATGTAACCTTTCTGTAAAAAGAATAACCCTTTCACTTATAAAGAGAAAGGGTTTATTTTCAAGCCATTTATTTATTAGACGCCAACGGTGGGCGAACATTATTTACATATATATAATATGTTCATTCCGCATATTTGTCAACGTATATTATCAGTTTCAGCTATTTTTAAAAAGGAAAACGCCGGAAAGCATTTCCGGCATTTTCCCCATGCAATATGCAGCACCTTATCTCATTCTTGAATTGTTTCCATTGACTTTATTGCCGTCAATGTCATCGATGGCTGTCTCAATCTCATCCAATCCATCATTGATGATATCGCCGACACCGTCTATGATGTTGCCGTCACCATCAGTGTTGGTTTCCCTGTTGTCGTTCATGCCGTTGGTGTTTCCATTGTTGGTATTGCCGTTGGTTGTTCCATTCATATTGTTATTGGTGTTGCCGTTGGTGCCATTAGTTCCGTTGGTGTTATTGTTATTCATTCCATTAGAACCATTGTTGATACTGCCTGTTGTGGAATTGTTGTTTCCGGTGGTTGTCTGATTGGTGTTACCATTACCAGTTCCCTGTTGGTTACTCCCATTGCCGAAGCAGCCCGTCAGTCCAAAAACGCCGATTACCGATATAACAGTGCATATCAGAAATAATTTCAGCTTTTTCATAATTTTCTCCTTTTCATACATAATTGTTGCCTCCGCCGCAAAAGGCTGAACGCAAATCTATTCATAACAGGAGCTCTTTGCGCTTCTGATATGCTTAGTATGTTCGGAAAAAATTATATTAAAGATGAAAATTTTGTTAAAAATAAACACCTGAATCGGCATATCCCACACGATTCAGGTGCTTAACTGCATATTAACCTATAACCTCCTTCATGGTGTACCTTCCGGCCGGCTTACCTGCAAGGTACTTGGCAGCTTCAATCGCACCCTTGGCAAATACAGCCTTGGAATAAGCTGTGTGCTTAAGCTCAATCACCTCATCCTCACCTGCGAATATTACCTCATGTTCACCGACGATGGTTCCGCCACGCACGGCACTTATACCTATCTCATTGTCTGTTCTTTTCTCCCTTACCTGGCTGCGGTCGAACTTATATTCAAATTTATTTCCATTTGCTGCATTTATAGAGTCTGCAAGTGCCAGAGCTGTTCCACTTGGAGCATCCACCTTAAGTCTGTGGTGCTTCTCAACAATCTCAATATCGAAGCCAGCCGCCGATAAAAGCGGTGACACATCTGCAAGCACCTTGAACAATGTATTGATACCAAGTGACATATTAGCCGACTTAAGCACTGCAACCTTTTTAGCAGCCTCCTCAACCTTATCAAGCTGCTCCGCTGAGAGTCCTGTTGTGCAGAGTACCACAGGTATATTCTTCCTGACCGCATAATCAAGAAGATTGTTGACAGCTCCCGCCGCCGCAAAATCGATAATGACATCCGCAGGTATATCACACTCAAATATTGAGCGGTATACCGGATAAGCGTTATGCCCGTCATCATGCGGGTCAATTCCTGCGACAATCTCTATATCCGAATCCGCTGCAGCAAGATTAGATATAACCTGACCCATCTTGCCGTTGCAGCCATGCATAATAGCCTTAACCATTGTATTTTTCCTCCAATATTTCAAAAAAATCCATTTCTCTTATAATATTCCGTAGTTCTTCATAGCTGTCTTAAGCTTCTCAACATTAGCCGGCTCCATAGGTGATAAAGGTCTTCTGAGCGGACCTGCCTCCCAGCCAAGCAGATTCATTGCTGTCTTTACAGGGATAGGATTAACCTCACAGAAAAGTGCATCTATAAGCTCAACTGCCTCAAGCTGAAGCTTAGCACTCTTCCTTACGTCACCTGCAAGATATGCTGCAACAATGTCGTGTGTCTTCTGTGGTGCAACATTGGCAAGAACTGAGATAACACCCTTTCCGCCAAGTGAGAGAATAGGGACTATCTGGTCATCGTTTCCTGAATAAAGGTCAATCTCGCCGTTGGTAAGTGACATAAGCTTAGCCACCTGTGATATATTTCCTGTAGCTTCCTTGATACCAACCACGTTATCTATATCCTTAAAAATCTTAGCTGCGGTAGGTGCTAAGATATTGCAGCCTGTTCTGCTCGGGACGTTGTACATGATTATCGGAAGGTCTACGCTTGCAGCAATCTCCTTGTAATGCTCATATAGACCATTCTGTGTTGCCTTGTTATAATATGGGGTTACAACTAAAAGACCGTCAACCCCCGCCTTCTGTGCCTCTGTAGAAAGGTATACGGCTGTCTCTGTACAATTAGAGCCTGTTCCGGCTATAACAGGGATTCTCCTGTTAACCCGCTCACTGCAAAAGCGTATACATTCAAGGTGCTCCTCGTGTGTAAGTGTTGATGCCTCTCCTGTTGTTCCGCATATTATGATGGCATCAGTATGATTCTTTATCTGGTCATCGATAATCTCACCCAGCTTATCAAAATTGACTGACTTATCCTCATTCATCGGTGTAATAATTGCAACTCCTGAACCTGTAAACAATGACATATTCTCCTCTTTTCCGCACTGCTCCACATGCCTGTACACAATGCTCATATTAATTTAAAATGATTAAAAATGCCTATATGTAGTCTTATAAGGCTCCCATAAAGAAATAAAAGGACTGACGAAAAGCCAGTCCTTAAGGTTCCATCTCATGTAACGGACTATGTATGTTCCGATACAAACAAAACTTCAAGTAGCTCTCCATCAAATCAAGTATGATGACAGTCGCACAGCTGTTAACCATGCGCCCAGCCGGACAGTCTACAGACCATTCTGCCCGCTTCGGCACCACTTCCTTTTTCCCACCTTCATCCATGTCTGTCATGTCCACTGGGATACTCATAATCGGTGCAACCTCTACCATAAATACATTGGTATGATACCATTATATGCTCATTTAGTCAATATGTTACTGCACATTGTAAGGTAAAAATCAGTGTTTCTTTCTCTTCGGAACCTCATCATTTATTCCTTTATTATATCCATTCCCGCTTTTTCTGTCAGAATGCTGTGTGTCTGCAGACTCAATACCATCTTCACGATGTCTTCTCTCTCTCTGCTCAAGTCTTCTGTTGTATCTGTTATTCTTCCTTATAGACATAACCGCAAACACAATAAGTGTCACCATGAGAACTATAAGGACAATCAAAACCGCTATTATCCAATCCATAGATTTTTTCTCCTTATTATCTGTCAATGTATTCTGCGCAGAACTCTGCTCATCTGAACTGTCCGATAATGTATCCGATGTACCGTCCGCTGATATTGTATCAGTCTGTTCTGATTCTTTCTCAATTGTGGTTATCTCCGGTGAAGTCTCCTCATCGGACACTGTCTCCTCCACAGTTGTCTCCGTCTCAGTTGTAGTCTCTGCTGCCGTTGTCTCCGCAGTTGTAGTCTCTGCAGCTGTAGTCTCTGCCGCTGTCGTCTCATTTGTTGTTGTCTCTGCTGCCGTTGTCTCCTGCTGTGTAGGCTTTTCGCTGTTTTCAAAACCATTGCTTGTATATGGTGAGCCGGAAACACCTGATACCTGAACAAGCTCCGGGAATGTGAAGATGTCTGAATAATCTCCCTTTAACTGATACAAATAATCAGAATAGGTTCCTATTGCCGCAGTCGTATCAAGTCTTATAAGAAGTGAAGCGTTAAAGCCATTATGTGATATATTGACAAACTGTCTTCCGGACATGTATGGGTCAATATCGCCCACCGTATAGCCCGATGTCTGCTGTCTGCTTGTTCCATCACTGTAGATTGCCTTGACAATTATCTTGCTCTTATCAATAGCCGCTATCTCATCGGACGTTCTATATACAGTAGGATTGATTCCGGCTGACACGCCGACCTGCGTTACCGGTTTTGTTGTGAAGGTACAGCTTCCGCTTGTTCCATCAGCGTATGTATAAGTCACGGTAGCCGTGCCTGCATTTACAGCCGTGATAAGTCCGTCACTTCTTACATGTGCAACATTCTCATCCGAGCTTGTAAAGCTCACTCCGCCATCGCGCTGATTAGCGGGAATAAAATACGCGCTGTAGCTTCTGTCAAGCTCTATGCTCTGTCCATCGCTTATCGTCCTTTTGGAAAGTCCAAAATATTCTGCAACAGCCGTAGCATCTGCCACACCGACTTTTCTTATATTCTCTGTATCATGCATAAAATATGCATCCGATGAATTAGTCACAAAGCTATGCTCGGCTATAATTGTCGGGATTCCCGACTTAATGCCCTCATCTATAACCGTATAAAAATCCTCCGAGGGATTAGAGCCTGTCCTTGTAAGATATCCGCCGCTGAACAGTCCAAGCCCTGCTGCCTGTGCGTATCGTGCCATATTAAGACAAAGATTCTTCGTCGGCTCAACATACCCCTCAGCAACAGAACCATATGCCACGAATCCATTGGTATTCGTATTGGAAGATGAATTGTTATGAAGGCTTATAACCGCATCCGCACCAACCGACTTTCCCATGTGGGATCTTCCGGTATTGGTATTCCACTCATTATTTGCCCTTGTGACATATACACGTACTCCGGCATACGTCTCAAGCTCAGCCTTCATATACTTGGCAATATTCCAGTTAAGATTGCTCTCATCATCCCCGGTTATAGATGAATGTGCTCCGCCGTCATAGCCTCCATGCCCGGGGTCGAGCACAACAACAATGTCACCATTTCCATCCTTTGCGGATACCAGCATGTCATTGCCCTGATCAGCCACAAAAGCACCGACTGTTATTCCTGCTGTCAGTACAAATGCCATAAGCTTAGAACACGCCTTAAGAAACCCTGTTCTTTTCATCAATATCTGCGCCTCCTTCTGTTTCTTCTTCCTCTTCTTTTTCCGCTCACTCTGTTCTCCAAAAAGAAAATGACCGTTGCAAGGGCTATCACTATAACAATCCCCGCTGCCATCTTGATAATCATAACTATATCAAAGCTTCCATCATTTACCTCAGGCTGTTCAGTACTCTCAATCTGCGAAGGCTCCTCACTGCTTATCTGCGTTGTCGTCTCCGGCTCTGCAGTCTGTGTCTCTGTCTCCGGCTCTTTTGAAGTCACCTCCGGTATATAGTCCTCTGTCTGGTTCACAACTCTTACGAAGCCCTTAAGTGCACCGTAGCTTATAGGAATATCCTGTATTCCCGGCTTATTATAGTCCACCTCACCAACCTTCTCCGGTATGACCTGGATAACCGAGCCGTCACTATACGCGATAACTGCCTTCACAGTGCTTAAATCTATCTCTGAGAACTTTTCCTTCGTTTTATAAAATGTCGGGTCGATAAATCCGGTTATCGCTATCTGCTCAGGAATATCAACCTTGACATTCACAACACCTGCTGTTCCATCTGAGGCTGTATAGCTGAGAACAGCCGAACCGCTTCCTACTGCCTTGATGTTGCCATACTCATCTACCGTGACACAGCTCTCATTGTTGCTTGTCCATACAGCGTCCCCAGATGTCTCAAGCCTGGCTGAATACCCCTTCTCTAACTCAAGCTCTCCTGTCTGACCGGCCTGTAAAACCCTGCGCTCAAGATTAAAATATGTGGCAACCGCCTCAGCATCAGACTTTCCGATTGCTGCCGTCTTCTCATAGTCAACCATGCCATTCTCATCGGATACAAAAAGAACATCTGTGGTGCTGCTTAGGAAGCAATGCTCAACAATGATTGTAGGTACTCCCGCTCTCATTCCCTCAGCCATGATTGTATGGTAGTCTTCACCTACATATTCCGTAGAGCTTCTTGTCTGTATGCCATTGTTCTTTATTCCAAGCTGCGCCAGATTATTAAGGATATAATTTCCCATATCTGCCGTTATCGTGCTGTACAGTGGCAGAACCGAAGTGAGAACCATAGCACCATTAGCGCTTATGCTCTCATCCGATGTACTGTTATTGTGGATGCTTATGAGGAAATCCGCATCAAGCTCTGCCGCAGCCATAGCCCTTCCGGTGAGCGTCACCAGACTGTCCTCCGGTCTTGTGAAATACACCTTCACACCGGAATAATTCTTAAGCTCATCCATCATAGCTTCAGCTATGGCATAGTTGGCATCGCTTTCCAGAACACCATTGATTCCCTGCTTTCCCGGATCTGTACCACCATGACCCGGATCTATGACAATGACTATATTTCCGTCCGCATCCTTTGCAGACACATCACTGGTGCATGATCCAACACCGATTAATAATGCCATCGCTGCTGCCGCAGCGTAAGAAAATATTTTTCCAATCTGTCGTATCATTACAATTTTCATTCCTTCCGTTCGTTAAACCTGTCATTAAACCTGATAATAAAGCGGACATTCGCAATCCGCTTTCGCTACTTGCTCATGAACGCAGTCGCTTTGCTTATTCTGCGTTCAAAACATTCCTGCTCTTTTATATCATTTAAAATGCTACAATGCAAGAATATATTTAAAATATAGCTTTCCAAATATATTTTTCGAGGCATATATTTCCTTTCTCAGCTCTGAAACATAAGCCATCACATACATGGTGTCATCCTCAGCCGGAAAAGTTCCCGAAAACATTGCTTTTTCAACTATCATTGCTGCCTTTTGTGAATCCATATTCTTAACAGGTGCATTATTTATCAAATCAGAAAAATCCATATCCGGATCCATCCTAATATTTGCAGCCTTTAACATTTTTTCATAGTATAACATTATTTTTGCTATGCGCTCACCTGTATACAGACCACATGCATTATTATATAACCTGACTCTCTTTTGTTCCATATATTTTTGCCTGATTACCAAAAATAATACAATTATAAACGGAATTGCAATCACCTTCAGCGCAGTAAGCAATATATGTAATACAGGCTTTATCACACCGTAGACTTTTCCTGCTGCGGCAGCAAAATCAAAATGCGCTGTAGTTTCTTCATCCGCCGCTGCTGCCTCACCTATGTCCTCAGCCGTTCCCATGCCATTGCTCTCACCTGTGGCTTCAGCATCGCCCGGTAATCTGTTGTCCACAGATATATAGCCTTCGGATTCCGTGTTTCGATTATCCTCGGATGTTCCACCGATTATGTCATCCGTTGTGTCCTCGGCTGTCTCCTCCAAAGAATCCTGTGTACTCTCGTCAGCCATCATTCCATCCGTCTCCGCCTCACTATCATCCATAGGCTGATCTGCGGGAGAATCTGTTGAAGAGTTATCATACCAGTCCTGACTATCCATGTACCCTGCACCATACCCCGGTGTAGGGTCAACCGTCATCCATCCTATGCCGTCAATATATACCTCAGCCCACGCATGCGCATATCTGTCCGTGACCTCTATATCATAGTACTGCCACATCTCAGTTTCCAAGGTCCCACCCTCATAAAGCTTAGCCTGCCTCCTGTAATCTGCCTGCTGTGTATACAGACTCCCAGGCACAACAAAGCCCTCCACATACCGCGCCGGTATGCCTGCACATCTGAATATCATCACGGCGGCTGAGGCAAAATGTGCACAAAGACCTCTCTTCTTTTCAAACAGGAAATATCCCACATAATCCTTTGTGGACGGTGTTACTCCCGGTGATAATGTATAGTCATATTCCCTGTTAAAGAAAGCGATTGTATCAAGAATAAACTGTGCTTTCCCATCCGGCTGTGAAATATCGTACTCACCCTGCATTATATCTGAAATCAGCTCATTCTTTATCCGGTCTGCACAGGAGGTGTTGGTATCAAGATAATTTTTGTACACGAATCTGCGGTATCTGCCTGCACTGCTCCTCTCATCCGGAATATGCTCTGCACCGCTTTTAACAAGACTATACAGCGATGAAAAATTTCTCCATTCAAACAGACTGTACCTGTGATACACATTCTGTGCACCGACAGTATCAGTTTCAAGCGTTATATTCATATCCGTCTTTGCGATTTTGCCGATGGATGTATCGTCCACAGCCACAGCCGACATAGGAATATAGCTGCTGCCCCGGCTCTCATACTGCATAACTGCGATGTCAAATGCCGCACTCTTAATCTTATCCGACTTATCCTTAACAAGAGCTGTTACAGCATTATATTCCATGAGTAACGGCGTATTCTCCTGCGCATACAGCTCATCAAACATATCCGAATATTCCCTGTAAACCGACGAATCCAGCTCCTTCCATCGTCTTTTCGTATACTGTGCAGCCTGAAAGGTCTTAAGATACAGCGTGCCACCGTTTTTCGGTGCACGTACATACAGAACCGGAACATCACTGTAGGTTACGCTGCCTGTCCTGCCTATCTCGCCCCTCGCAAAATCAGGACTATTATTATTGCTATTATTATTTCCTATCCCTTTTTGTTCTATTATGTTCTGTATATCCTTGACTGAAAATACAATTTTTCCTGCAAGCTTATCATAAAAATCCGGAGCTTCAAATTTGTCCTCCGGGACAATTTTTACCGCACCGAACATAATACATATTGATGGCAGAATCACCCACAGCATTGCAAGTATACCCGACTTTCGCGCACGCAGTTCATTCTTTTCCCTCGGGAGATTTCCATGCACTGTGACACATACAATGAAGCAGAGTACTGATACAAGTGTGGGTACAGAGGGTGCCTCCTCGACGGAAGCCGGTATAAAGTAGCTGAGCATCGACACAATGCCGGTCAAAAGCACTCCCCTTCTTCTTAGCAGCACAGACATATACCAGCCGCCTGTAAGGGCACATAGAAGCATCACGGTCAACTCCTGATCCGCCTTTTTCAGCATGCCATCAGTAAGCAATATATAATAAATTTCACTTTTATAGTAGTAGTTTATGGAATCAATAGCATAATTAAATATATAGGCGAATCCTCCGGCTATAACATCAAATTTGAATACCACCAATGCTATAAGGGCTGCAAATATAAGAAGCCTTCCTATAAAGCCCGCCCTTCCCATAAGCTTTATGCCCACGCACACGAACGCTCCGCTGACTGCAGAAAGAACTGCAATCCACCACACCAGAGGCTTAGTCGCATAAATCTGTGTAAAATTCCATACTGTCACCATTGTGCCCAGTACGGCAACAGCCATGAGAAACAGAACCGAACCCACTCTCTCGAACAGACGCTTTACCAATCCCCTTCACCTCCTGTCGAAATATAGACCACCTCAACATCGGGCTTGTCCATTCTGCTTTGCTCTATATCCGGAAGATATAGTACTATATTGTTAGCTTTTCCGCATAATTGCAGGCAGCTTCTATATAGCTTTTCCGTAAAGGAAACGGCAAACACAAATGCCCCTGACGGAATATCATTCAATCCCTGTTCGTCTGCCTCATTTTCCTCATACACACGTTCAAAGAAATTATCAATATCCTCCTTTGAGGTTATTTCAACAGGAGCTGCTACAGTTCCTTTTAAAATATATCCGGTTGCCTTTTTATCAGTCTTAAGGCGCAGATAGATAACATTATACATAAACTCAAGCATGGTGTCCCTGACATCAGGCTGTGCGCTTTCATCGTCAATGAACACGAATCCATCATCACTGCCCTCCTCGGCTGCATACTCCTTCACCATAAGCTTAGACATTCTGCTGCTTAGCTTGTGATGAATATTCTTCATACTGTCCCCCGGAGCATATTCTCTTATTCCGCTGACTTCGCTTCCCTTTAATGCTATTCTGCTGCTCTCATTCTCCACACACAGCATTCCCTCTATATATTCCTCAGTATTAACGTCAAATAAGCGCGGCAAAGCTACTATCTTTACCACGCCCGGATTTTTTATTTTCATGCCGAATACGCGAAAAAAATCATACAGAGTTATTCTCTGTATATTTTCAAAATAACATCCACAATGCTTCCTTCTGTCCTTTCTGGTCACAATGGCTGTATTAGCGGCTCCCACAGTAAAAGACTGTGGTTTTTTCTGACTTTCATATTTCATGTCAACACGGGTAAGCGGAAATGGCATGACATTTTTTATGTCATATCTGATTTCATGCTCCCCCGCCCTTGTGACATATATTGTTTTCTGTCTGAATCCGTATCTGAGCTTGAAACGGCTTAACATAAGCATAATAAATGAAAGAAGAGAAGCGGACACCACAAATACCAGCATAATAAATCCATCATAGGTTCTATACAGAACATTGTAGGTAATTACTGCGTATAGCAGAACAAAATACATTATTCTCCTGAAAATCATTTATACTTCCCCCCTGTTCTCAGGCTTTCCCCTTTTTAAGCCTTGGTACTGCTGTTGTTTCTAATATATTGGCGGCAAGCTGTCTGTCCGTAAGTCTCTCCATTCTCGCCCTGGAGCTTAAAACCAGTCTGTGAGATACTACATCCGGAAAAACGAACTTAACATCAGCCGGTACGCAGTAATCCCTGTCCTCATACAGTGCATGTGCCTTAGCCATCGCCGCAACAGCAAGGGTACCTCGCGGGCTTACCCCTAACTCAATGTACTCATTCCCCCTCGTAGCACCTATAAGTCTTACTATATAATCATATATTGCATCATGGATATATACATTCTCAGACTGTGATTGCAGTGATAATATCTGTTCCTCATCCGTCACCTTCTCAATCAGTCTTAGCGGGTCAGACACTGCCCTTGCTTTAAGAATATTGATTTCCTGCTCTCTGTCCGGATATCCCATCGACAGTCTTATCATGAATCTGTCCAGCTGTGATTCCGGAAGCTGCATGGTACCAATCGAACCTACAGGATTCTGCGTGGCAATCACCGTGAACGGTCTTGGCAGATTCCGTGTACTGCCGTCGACGGAAACTCTTTTCTCTTCCATTACTTCTAAGAGTGCGGACTGTGTCTTGCTGGACGTTCTGTTTATCTCATCCGCAAGCAGAAGATTACACATTGCGGCACCTTCCCTGTACTCAAATTCCTGGGTCTTAGGATTGTATGCCGAAAAACCTACTATATCCGAAGGCATGACATCAGGTGTGAACTGTATTCTGTTACATCTGTATCCCATCGCCTTGGCAAACCCCATCGCCATGGTGGTCTTTCCCACACCAGGTATATCGTCTATAAGTATATGGCCACCAGCAGTGATGGCAAGCATGACCTTAAGCACCGCATCATCCTTGCCTGTAACTACCTTTTTTACTTCGTTAAGTATCGCTTCCATTGTCCCCTGCATGATTATCTTCTCCCTTTATGATTTATTCCGTCACCGACTGCATATCAACCACAAGCCAGTTTCCGTCAAGCTTTGCGTAATAATATCTTGAATTGACGATATCCTGCCTTGCCTCTCCGTTAAGCTTCAAAATCATGTTTTTCTTAAAATATACCTCGACCGAGAACAACTCCGGTGTGTACACAATGTAATTCGACACTGTCTCATCGGTAAATACCGGTGTCTCATGCGCACTGTACATCCACATATCATTTCTTCTGTAATTCTCCGCCAGCTCAAGATAGTATGAATCTGCCGGGAACATATACGAAATCGGTGCTACACTGTTACTGCAGCCATCTATATCCTTTGAGAAGAAATTAGAATAATTCTTCGCATTCTGAAGAACGGTCGCAGACAATTCCGGGGCTATTGGCGAGGTCGTGAAGGTATCTATTGTGATATTTCCATTCTCATCCGGTGTATACATAACCATATCCCCCTGATTATTATACACTGTGACATCCGGCTCGTTTAAAAGTCCGTCAACTCTATACTCCACAAGCTGCGGAACACTTACATACTCTGCCGCATATTTAAGTGCAGCTATCTCAGTTACATTTCCAGTCTGCTCTCTGGAATCAAGCTTTACACCATTTACAAAAACATTGTATGTATCCGGTGCTGTTATGGTAAAACCTATGCTGCCCTTCTCGTACACAGCTTCTATGCTGTCTATATCCCACTCCTGCCTGGTGAGTATGAACATAAGCGGCTCTGAGGAAGTCTCCTTCAGGGTTATCTTCGCAACAAGCTGCCCACCAGCATACACATTGTATACCGGGTGCTTTGCGTCATAGCTCGTCTGCAGCTTCTCATAGGTGATAGCCTTCCCTGATATGCTGTCTGCAAACTGTGATTGGTATATTCCGCTCTCCTCAAATCTGTTAGTGCTCTGTTCAAAATCAATTTTGTTTATAATGCTTCCGTCCCGGAACTGTGCCAGGTATTTCTCCACTGTATACTCAGGCTGTGAATTTTCGTACTCCACAAGGCTTTTTTTCACATTGTTTATGACCACGCCCCAGAAAACAACCATAAGCGCAGTGAATACGGCAAAGCACACCCAGAATACAGGAAATTTTTTCTTTTCCGCCATGTCTACTCTCCTCTCTTTTCAACAACAAATGCTGTCGGAAGACGCCATGAAGATGTAGAATAATACAGTGTAACACTGGTCATCTCATAGGTTCCATTATAGTACATTGCAGATGAGCTTCCACCGTCAAGATTAGCGGCATTGACAGCGCCATACTCCTGCATGATTGAAATAAGGTCCTGTGCCGTTGCACCAAGATGTCCTGCTGCTCCTCTTCCGTCTGTCACAAGCATAAGAACCGCTCCGTCCGCGCGCTGTCCTATAACGGTACGCGGGTTGGCACCGCTTCCGCTTCCTGAAATTTCTCTCGATGTTCCATTTATGATAAGCTTGGTAAAATGATTGTTGTCACCATCATCTATATCCTTGAAGCTTACCGCATCCCTTATCTGATTATCGGCCACGAACTGCTCTGCCTGCTCCGCGCTCATATTCCCGATGTCCGCTATCATAAGAATATTGCTCTGTGTGAAGCCGACCATCACATCTCCCGCCTGGGGTGCGTTGTACTGGATAACTCCGTCACATACCACAAGCCCCTTAGGGATACCGCCCCAGTTGCCCTCAGAATAGTATTCACCGCCGTTTATACCTGCGGCGTAGTCTCCCCTTTGTACAAGCTGCTCAAGAGTCTCGCCATACTTGCTCTTATTAAAATCAGACCAAGGATAGATTGTCGACAGCTTCACCCTCGATGGGTCATTAATTATAAGCAGCTTCGCAAAAAATGAACGTCCGGATATCTCCACAAGCTCTATACCGTCAATATCAAACTCTTGATTCCCGTTATTCTCATCAACCGTCGGTATCTCAATCAGATCCGGATTGACGTCCTCCTCAGTCTTACCCATGCCATTCCTGTCTGTTATGGCTAGAATCTCATCCTCACTAAAATACCATGAGGCAAGGAATTTCATCTGACCTGTCTCAAGAATGGTTGACACAAAAAGGTCTCTTGCCGCCTTGGAAGGACCATGGCATATTGTCCACAGGGTAAAATATGCCCCCGCAAATGTGACTGCCACAAATGTCAATATACAAAGACATACCCTGAGGCAGATTTTCAGAGGCTTATTTTCCTTCTTTGTGTTTTTCTTCACGTTATTTCTGCGTACCTTTTTATCGGCTTTATTATCTGCAGCTGCATTATTTTTATTTATCACAGGCTTCTTTTTAGCACTGCTTTTACGGCTGTATTTCTCGTCCATATTGACGTCTAACAGTTCGATATCGTCTTTCATTTATCCTCCTTAAATACCCATCTGTGCTGTATCTGAAAGCTTATGACAAACAGCACCACATCGACAACCAGCTTTAAGACAACCTCAAGAAATGAGCCTGCCCTGCACAGTGAGCTGAGCAGATATACAAGTCCATAGGAAGCTGCGGTCTGGAAAACACATAATGTATAATAGCGCACCAGCGAACGTCCTACGGAGGCATTTGATTTGAATACAGCTTTTTTGTTCATCGTGTAATTGCACATCGATGAAACGGCCCTCGCAGATACGGTAGCTATCAGAAGTCTAAGTCCTCGTTCCAGCTTTTCTCCAATCAGAAAGACCAGAAGGGCGTATATACCATAGTCGATAACAAACGATGTCCCTGAGCTTAACATGAATTTGAATATAATCTTATATATCTTAAGCGAATCCTTAATCGGATGGAAATGCGTTGAGGCATTGTCCTCAAGATAGACTGTCTCTATCCTGACCTCCTCCATGCCGATATGATTTCTCTTTATGGCAAAGAGCATCTGCGTCTCATACTCGAAGCGTTCGCCCTCAACCTCACACATAAGCGGAAGATATTTGTATGGGATCGCACGCAGTCCTGTCTGCGTATCAGTTATTTTTATTCCGCAGAAAATTCTGAATACAAGACTTGTGCTCACATTTCCCACCCTGCTCTTCCACGGCACATTATCCTGTGAAAAATCACGGCAGCCGAGTATGACCTTATCCTTACACTCAAGCATTTTGCACGCACACGCTTTTATGTCCCTGACAGTGTGCTGATTGTCTCCATCAACCGTGATTACCCCTGCCGAATCCTTTCTGTTATTAACAACATAAGAGAAGGCCGTTTTAAGCGCCCTTCCCTTTCCCTTGTTGACCTCGTGTATCAGCAGTGTAACCTCCTTATGCAGACCTGCCTGACGGAAGGGCTCAAGATGAGCCTCATCGCTTCCGTCATTTACAAGTACAATGTCCTTAAAGCCTGCCTCTAGCAGTCCATCCACCACTTTATTAAGCTTATCGTCCGGATTAAGTGACGGGAGTACTATTGTCACCTTACTAAAATCATTATTCATACACCTTATGCCCTATCCTTTTTATGGTACGCACTGTCACACTATCCTCTAAGATGTGAAAGACGCTCCTTAACCTGCTCCATCATCTGTGTATATTTCTCAAGCTTATCCTTCTCCTCCTGAAGCTTTGCAGCAGGAGCTTTGCTTACGAAGCGCTCATTTGAGAGCATGCCGTTAACTCTTGCAAGCTCTCCGTTAAGTCTCTTCTCCTCATTTTCAAGGCGCTCGATTTCCTTTGCAATATCTACAAGCTCTGCAAACGGCATGTAGATTGTTCCGTTAGGTATAACAACCGATACCGCATCCGAATCAATTCCGTTCTTATTATCCTGTACGATAACCTCGCTTGCATAGCCAAGTGCTGCAAAGAATACCCTTCCGTTCTCAAATATACTTCTAAGAGACTCCTCTGCGGATACAACGTATACCTTTGCCTTGCGGCTTGGAGCGACATTCATGGAGGTTCTTGTATTTCTTATTCCTCTTACAGCCTCCTTGATTGTCTCAATGGCATTCTCCTCAACAGGGAAGCTGAACTCCTCCTTATATACAGGCCAGTTGGAAATCATAATCGACTCCTCCTCGTCCTGAAGGTTGCAGAAAATCTCCTCTGTTATGAACGGCATATATGGATGGAGAAGCTTGAGCGACTCTATAAGAACTGTCTTTAGTGTATAGAGTGCGGCAGCCTTGGTTGTGTCCTCATCATTGTACAGACGCGGCTTAACCATCTCGATATACCAGTCACAGAACTCCTCCCAGATAAAGTCATAAATCTTGCCTACTGCAACGCCAAGGTCGAAGTTCTCCATGTTCTCTGTGACATCCTTTGCAAGTGTATTTAACTTGGAAAGAATCCACTTGTCGGCAGGTGTGAGCTCATCAAGGCTTACAGTCTTAGCCTCAGCCTTATCAAGGTTCATCATAATGAATCTTGAAGCATTCCATACCTTATTTGCGAAATTACGGCTCGCCTCAACTCTCTCCCAGTAGAAACGCATATCATTTCCCGGTGCATTTCCCGTTACAAGTGTAAGTCTCAAAGCGTCCGCGCCGTACTTATCAATAACCTCAAGAGGGTCAATTCCGTTTCCAAGAGACTTGCTCATCTTGCGTCCCTGTGAATCCCTCACAAGTCCATGGATGAGAACATTCTTAAACGGAACCTCTCCCATGTGCTCAAGTCCTGAGAACATCATTCTTACAACCCAGAAGAATATGATATCATAGCCTGTTACAAGCACATCTGTAGGATAGAAATACTCAAGCTCAGGTGTCTTTTCAGGCCATCCAAGTGTTGAAAACGGCCATAAGGCTGATGAAAACCATGTATCAAGTGTATCCGGGTCCTGTCTCATAGGCTTGCCGCACTTAGGACATACTGCGCTGTCCTCCTTGGTGACAACCATCTCACCGCACTCATCGCAGTAGAATGCAGGCATTCTGTGTCCCCACCAGAGCTGACGTGAGATACACCAGTCCTTGATTCCCTCTAACCAGTGGAAATATGTCTTATCAAAATGCTCAGGCACGAACCTGGTATCACCCTTCTTCACCGCCTCGATTGCCGGCTCTGCAAGCTCCTTCATCTTTACAAACCACTGCTTTGAAACTCTCGGCTCAACGGTTGTATGGCAGCGGTAGCATGTACCTACATTATGGCTGTAGTCCTCAATCTTTACAAGAGCACCCTCCGCCTCAAGGTCCTTTACTATCGCCTCTCTCGCCTCATAGCGGTCCATTCCTGCGTACTTAGGATAATCGTCAACAATCTTCGCATCCTCTGTCATAACATTGATGACAGGGAGCTTATGTCTTAATCCAACCTCGAAATCGTTAGGGTCATGTGCAGGTGTAATCTTTACAACGCCTGTACCAAACTCCATCTCAACATACTCATCCGCAATAATCGGAATCTCTCTGTGAACGATAGGAAGAATAACTGTCTTTCCTACCATATCCTTGTAGCGCTCATCGTCAGGATTGACCGCAACCGCTGTATCGCCAAGCATTGTCTCAGGTCTTGTGGTTGCCATCTGGATATATCCGCTTCCGTCTGAGAGTGGATATCTCAAATGCCAGAAATGTCCTGCCTGATCCTCGTACTCAACCTCAGCATCAGAAATGGATGTAAGGCACTTAGGGCACCAGTTGATTATTCTCTCGCCCTTATATATCTGTCCCTTGTTATAGAGATTTACGAAAACCTCCTTCACAGCCTTAGAACAGCCCTCGTCCATTGTAAAACGCTCTCTGTCCCAGTCCGCAGACGAACCGATCTTCTTTAACTGGCTCACGATTCTTCCGCCGTACTCAGCCTTCCAGTCCCATGCGCGCTTTAGGAATGCGTCTCTTCCAAGCTCTTCCTTGGTAACGCCTTCCTTTCTCATAGCCTCAACGATCTTAGCCTCGGTTGCTATGGAAGCGTGGTCTGTTCCCGGAACCCAGAGTGCCTCATAGCCCTGCATTCTCTTAAATCTGATTAAAATATCCTGAAGTGTGTTGTCAAGTGCATGACCCATGTGGAGCTGTCCTGTGATATTAGGCGGCGGCATGACAATAGTAAAAGGCTTCTTATCCCTGTTTACCTCAGCGTGAAAATACTTATTGTCAAGCCACTTCTGATACAGACGTCCCTCAATCTCGGAAGGGTTGTAATTTTTTTCAAGTTCCTTTGCCATCTTTTTATTCTCCTTTTTATGTGTGCGGAGAGTTCTGCCCTGATAAAATTATATTTACCAAAAACAAAACCCTCCGCAGAAAAATAGTCTCTGCGAAGGGCGATTATACTTACCGCGGTACCACCTTCATTGACTTATAAAAAGTCCTCTCTGTCACGGCGCGAACTGCTTCGTACACCATGTCTGTTCTTGTAACGGGAACAACTCCGCCATCAGCTAATCGCACATCGTCCATTATATGTACGTGTGTCTTTCACCGATGAAGCTCAGAAGCTACCTTCCCATACAGCAATATCCGAAAACGCTTCCAGCAATGATGATCTCACATGCTATGCGTATAACATAACCTGATATGTTCATTCACTGCGTTCCCTCTCTGTAGGATTGCACTATGGTACTCCTCTTCGTCACAGCCTTTAACATATACTTAATATATACGTTTTTCTAAGGTTTTGTCAACCTGTATATTGCTTTTATTTATATTTTTATTCCTGTCCTTCAGTACGAAATACATCAGAATACCGAATGCGGCACCTAAGAGAACCATTCTCACCCATAATCTCTCAAGAATATTCTTCTCCTTGTTAATTGTAAGCTTCAATGTCTCAACTGCGACAGGTTCACCGTCCTCATCCACTTCATCCCCCAGAAGCTCGAACCAGAAGTTATAGCTTCCGCCCGGAAGATTCTCATAAAAGATATGTTCAAGCTCACTTAGACGAACCGTTGTATAGGCTTTATCCACACCCGGCATTATATACCTGACATAAGGATCCTGATTGGAGAAATTGAGCACTGAGCACAGGATATCAATCTGCTCTGCATCCTTTGTGAGGCTTAGCTCATACTCATTCCCACCTTTCTCGACAAGCTCACCTAATCTCTTGTCAACGCGCACGCTCTGAATCATCAGCTTGAGCGACGATATGTCGAATCCCCTCGCCGTATCAATGTATGAATATATCTTTTTTCCACATGGAAGATACAATCTTCCGGCCTCGTTCATAAAGCAGCTGCCGGACTCCGTAAGTTCACCGAAAAATCCCGCATTCTCATCATACATCTCATAAGCGGCTGTGACATTGTCATCCACCCCTGCGAAAATATTGTCAAGCTCTATAATAAAGAATGCTGTCTTACAAACCACATACAGCTTATTATCCCTTATAAAAACAGCTTTGCATTTCTGATTTTTCAAAGCTTCCGGCATATTCTCCGGCACAGACACCTTCTTACCATTGTAGAATGCAACTCCGTTGTCCGTTGCCACAAAGAAGCCCTCCTGATATGCCGCCATATCATTCACATTCTTAGAAGGCAGTCCGTAATTCTCATCGATATTTGCCTCCAGCTTTCCATCAGCAAATACGAATATTCCGGCTCCATGGCTTGCGATGTAGAGCTTCTCCTGTGTCTGCCTGCCAAAGCTTCCGTATATCACTGACGCAGCCTCCGTGTTGTACATTCCCATGGTCTTATCGTAGACGGCAGCTGCATTTTTTCCGTCATACACAATGCAGCCGTCATCGGTAAGGACATACAACATACCGTCAACAACCTGAAGCCTGCTTATCTTAGCGGCATCCACAATCAGCTCTCCGCTCTCAGAATATACACCCTGTCCGTACACAGCTACATGCTTGCTGCCGTTATAGGATATAATATCTGTTATTCTTCTGCTGCTGAAGCTGTCCGTGAAGGAATTGCTGATATTTCTTCTGTCACTCATATCAATCGCTGCTATGCCGCTGTCCGTCGCAGCATAGAGTATTCCGTCCTCCTCAAGTACAGCGTTTATGACATCCGTATCAAGCCCCGTGCGCGCAAGCTCATCCGTGAACTCAGAGCTTCGCAGAAGAAGCACTCCTCTCTTTGATGAGCTTATCCAGTAGTTGCCCTGATAGTCCGTCATAATGTCGGTAAAGCCGCTTTCAAAGCCGTCAAATTCACAAACGTAATAAGGGCAGCTCTCCAACGCAGGTGCAGCTCCGGAACCAAGATAAAAATACCCTATCTGCCCATCGGTGAGCACCCACAATCTGTTGCCGGCATCATAAAAAAGCCTGTTTATTCCCGACGTATCGCCGGACAAAGCTGTCTTGGACAAATCAACCCACAGCTTTACCCCCGCTTCAATATCATTTTCATCTATGACCGCCATGTCCATGCCTGAGGCTCCGACAACGAAATAGCCGTCCACATAGCACACCTGCACATTTCCGGAATACGGAAGCTTAATTTTTCCGACCTGCACAGAGTCCTTTAAGAAAACCATATCACCATTGACCGTGACTGCGGCGTTCAGCTTCTCCCCGGAGGCAACCGAGGTAACATAGTAATACTCCTCACCCACAAGCTCAGTAATCGTATACCCACTTGCCGGATTTATCGTAATCATGTTTTTCAGGGTACCAACATATATGACACCATCATTTCCCTGCGCAATGCTTGTAGCATAGTTGGAAGCATATTCACTCACATCATCAAAATGCTGAAAACGGCTTCCAAGGTATATGGCTCCGCCATACGTTGTGGTGGCAAACCACACGCCCCCATCCTTGGTTGTAATCATGTCATTCACACCATCAAAATGATAAAATGAACCATATTCTGTAAATTCATTTCCATCATAAGCCGCCAGACCCTCGTCCGTTCCTATCCAGACTATTCCATCACTTGTCTGTGTCATTGAGCTTACCTTGTTGGACATAAGCCCTGTTGTTGTGTTGTATATTGTCCGGCCATATTTTTCCCACGCGATATGTCCACTGTCATCCGCAGCTCCCTGCACTGCTGCTGCCCTGCCCGTACCGCCTCCGGCATCATCGGCTCTCACCGTGCCGGCATTAAACGGCAGACCAAGGGACACCATAACCGCCAAAGCTATCGCCGGCATGCTCTTTATTCTTCTCATATACGATATCTCCTTACAAATCGGCACATCCATAGCGATTGGCAATTTCTAAAATATCGTTCGCATACTGTGGATTGTCCTTCGCAAATTCAGCAATATTCTTCTTCGCTTCATCAATCTTCCTGATGTTAAATTCAATCTGCTCTCTAAGCTTCTGTCTGCGCACATTGAGATTATGCCTTACCTCTACCATTTCCTTTGGATTATACAGCGCTTCAAGCTGGTTCTGCCATATCTCCGCATCATGCATGCCGATTCCGGCAAGTATTACGGTAAGCTGGTCTGTCGCTCTGCCAAGCATTCCTGTCGTCCGCGCGTATCTTTCGCGCTCCTTCTTGTCATCGAGGTACATTTCATACGCATTGGCAAAATCGTAAGAATTCTTGACGCCATACTTTGCGTACTGATACTCTATTGTATTTACTGTGTTTATATACTTTATCTTGACCTTATTCTGTAACATAATAGCCCTGTTTAACTTCTTCTCGGACAGCTTCATGGTGTAGACCGCATTGCGGTTTAACACAAACATAAATACAATAAATACCGTCATTATAAAAAGCATCACCGTAAGCAGATAATTATCCCCGGAAGGAACAATCTTTCCCGACACTCCCATATAAATAAGAATGGCAATAATCGCTACAACGCCGATTATAGAAATATTTTTGACATTATGGCGGCGGTTTACACAATTTTCTATATCTTCCCTCAGCCCCATCTTCTCGCCTTCAAGCATGCTCAGATCCTTGCGCACCATCTGGCAGTACTGCTCATCGTTCTGAAGTCTTCTGAGGGCATCCTCAAGCTCATCCTCATGTGCACTGTAGTAGGCATATTTAGTGGCAGAAAGACGTCTTTTCTTATTGCGGCTGACAACCCGCTCCCTGTTGAGACTGGACATATCCTCTGCAGTCTCGGCAATAAGCTTCCTAGGCTCATCCTCAAGCTCATCAAGAAGCTGTATGTCATTCAAATGCTCCGTCACAGAGGCATACTCCCTCTTTGCCTCCTCAATATAATTGTTCGATTCCACAATCTGCTCGCACTGCGAATTGACAAACTGTATACGCGATACCTCGTCAAACATACTATTATTTACTTCGTCATCCTTAAGTATCTCCTGCATATCCATATCGGATATGCCATATCCTTCGCTGCTCTTTTTCTTCTTTTTCTTTCCAAATAAGCCCATTTTATTCCTCACTTATATATTACCTGATATACTCAAGATACTCCTGTTTCCATTCCGCCGCAAGCGCCTCACAGTCCTTCAGGCTCTCCGCTGCGTCCACCTGTCCGTCAATGGACAGCTTCGCAAGCTCATCTGCCATCTGCCCGCATTTTTCTGAGGCTTCATTTTCATTAAGCTCATACGCCTTTTCAAAGCATGCACCGGCAGCTTCAAAATCAAACATCTGCACATAAGCATTTCCCATATTGTGCAGCACATTTCCCCAGAAGACCCTATCCTCCGGCATAATCTCCCGTGGCTTCCCGGACACAATATTTCCATAACAGTTAAGCGCTCTTAAATATCTTTTATTTTTAAGGTAGCTGTCCGCTCTCGCCTTCATTCTCTCAAGCGGATTCTGTGTATCTAACCTTTCAAGCAGCTCCTTTATTTTCTCTATCTCTCTGTCCGAATAAAAATCTACATATCCAAGAACCGTGAGCACCAGCTCTGACAGCTGCGCATGTCTCTCCTTCAGATTGCGAAGCCGCTGTGCCAGCTCCGGTTCCTTTATGCTCCGCTCAATAAATACGAATAAATCCTCACAGAAAAAATCTGCTCCCACAAGGTATATGTCATTATATAGGAAATAGCTTATCTCCTCTATTGAATATACATTTACATCCGCACCCTCGATGTAATACGGAACTTTCGAATATTCACTTCTGCAAAGAATCATTCCACTCATAACAATATATCCTCTTTTATCGTCTTCCCACTGCTCCTTACAAACTCTCCGAAGCCCTTGTCCTCAACAGTGAGATGACAGCAGGCCTCATCCGTGAACTCAAGCGTTATGTTAATTCTCGAAGCCTTATCATCCCTTACCGGAAAATCGGTGAGCGGTATTTTTATCAGCTTCTTTTCTTTTCTTCCGACCGGTGATAAGAATATCTCTATCTCCCGGCAGTCATCCACTATAAAGTCATACGAGCAGCCCGCCTTGTACCAGTTCACGCCCGGGCGCACAAGACGCAGAATCTTGTCCACGCCTCTGTCGCAGATTTTCATTTCTATGCCCGACGAAATTCTCTCGTTACAGCACACGATGAAGTCCTTAAATCTCTCACCGACGCTCATTTCATACGCCTGATAGCATGCGCCCTTCACATAAAGATTCTGTCCTGCAAATGCCCTTCTCTTACTGCACACAAAATTGATAAAGCGCTGACACGAAAATTCTCCCTCAAAGCCCTCACCCGTCAGGTATACGGTTGATATAAGCTTGCCCTCAAACAATTCCTTTGCCTTTTTTAACAGTGTCCCCTCAAGTTCATCCTTATCGGTTGAATATCCGACTTCATCCCGCAAATCAAGGCGCTCCGACATGACAATCGTACTTCCGCAGTAGGGGGCAGCTGCCATACGGCAGTAGGTCAACCCCTGCCTTGCGTAATCAAAAACCACATTATCATTTTTCCACAATTCCTGTTTCTGACACATTGCATAATAGACAAAGGCTTCGACATGACTTGAATAAATTATCTTATCCCTGGATATTCCCATAAGCTCTACCGCTTCATCAATAACATCCAGTGTCGGCTTAGTGTACTCATCTATGGTAATACATATCCTGTCCGGTTTTTCATCCCCGCCAAAGCTTTCTTCCGCTGATTGAAGCAAAAAAGTAAGGTACACCATAAGAAGCCTTGCAGGACTGACCGATATTCCCTCCTTCGTCACCTTCTGCCCCGCCGCCGCGGCATCTAAAAGCTTATCAAAGAGGACACCCTCACCAAGCCGGCTGCATGAAACAGCAACCTCTCCTGCCATCCAGCCATTTGTATTATTATACTCTCTTAACACAACCGTCGGCACTCTTAGGTCTGCCGCAGGCGACTGGAACGAAACAGATTCCGGCTCCGACTTTGCGACATTATAATAGCACACCTGTGAATATTCGTTTCCCAGATCAATCCCAATAATAAACATTCTGCGGCTCCTTTCACTATTTCTTACAGAATATCGAATTTATCCCTCACAGCGTTATCAAGCGCTGCATAAGCCCTGACCGCTGATTGTACCTCCTGCTCATCGGCATTGCCGGCGAGCCTGCCGATTATATTATTTAACATTCCAAAACGCCCTGCCGCATTTCTTCCGGCAAGACCACATTGCAGAACCGACTTAGGAGTCTTTATCACTCCCTTAGGCGTTTCCTCAGTTATATAGTAATCGTACTCGTCATCGCAAAATAACACAAATGTCTTTACAAACACACCTGAACACATATGTTTCATTTCAACTGCCGTATATTCATCAGTTCCATGCCTTGCATAGTGTAATACAACCCTGTTCTGCGGATTTGCCCTATATTCAACCGCTGTCTTATCCGCTATCTGATACGGAAGCACAAAATACCTTGATAATGGAAGAAAGCTCGCATAAACATATCCCTTCTGTGCCATCGAAGCTATAAGCTCATGGGCTGTCTTTATCCTGTCATTATCAAGACTATCGCACGATGAATAGTATTTCAGCAGTGCAAGCCTGCAAATATTGATTACATCCCTGCCTGCGGACAGCCACGCCTCTATATATTCAAACACACATTCTTCAACCGGCTGTTCCTTCACAAAATACATATATGAGCCATAAGCAATATATGCCTCAACAATGCGCTCTCCGGCTCCGTTATCCTTGTAGCTGTGGAATACTTTATGGATTTTTTCTGTGTAATTCCCGGAAAAGAGCATCTGGCATATCAATCTTTCCTCAAGCTCATACATATCCACACCTTTTTCTGCTGCCGTCTCCCATATATTGTACATATACTCTGTAGGTCCATTGTAGTATGAGTTTAAAAACCTGAGAATGGTGTTATCATATTTTCCCTTGGAAAAAGCGTAATATGCCAGCCCTACAAGTGTATCCTCAGGCTTAACCTCCGCCTCATGTCCCTTTATCATAACAGTACACAGTCTCATGGCACGCTTAGGACTGATTCCCTCAAAGCTGACTCCTTCCATAAGTCTGTAGGCATCCCCATATCTTCCATAAATTATAAGTATTTCAATAAGCTTAATCCGCTGTGCCTCTAAGAGCGGGTTATGCTCAAATATTCCTTCGCCATGCTGTGTGGCAAGCATTCTTTTCAGCTCTTCATCCTCATAATTATCATAATAATAATCTATCACCAGCGAAATAAGCTGTCTCCTGAATTGCGGCACAAGCCGCTCTTCTTCCGCGAGCTTCCCATACAGCTTTATCAGCTCAAGCTGCTTTCCCTTATATGCCCTGCTCTTCTCGCAAAAGTACAATGAGAGCAGCAGATTTCCGTCCATATACGGCATGAGCTGTTTTATCATAAGCTCATTTATAAATACCCTGTCAAGCTTATACTCCACTGTATCCTTATACAATCTTCCAAAGCCATCCTCAAAGCTTACAGCAGGTTCTGAGGTATATATCCTTACATAGGCACAGCCATCCGAAACAGGGTATTTTTCAAAGGCTTTAAGCTCCTTGTGGCCAATTATAACATTCTTAATATTTTTATTGTTTACAATTATCCTGTATGTAAAAAGAACATCCGCAGCACCTTTTGCATTATGGCTGTCTATCATGTCCTTCTTCATAAACTCAGAAAGAATTATCCCTGTATTTTCATCCGCCGTTCCTCTTTCTAATTCTTCCCCGATAAATTCCCGTATTCTTGGAATATAATTGGCATAAATCTGCGAATTGTTGTCCTTATTTCTGATTATATTTGCATATAAATACGCCTTCTGTGCCCTGTCTAGCTCGCTATTGTAGCCAAAATACAACAGCACCAGCTTAGGAAGCGGCGATGCATCCTCCCTGTCCCTTGAGGCAAGATAATATTCAAACAGTCTTGTTACCTTTATTCCTCTTTCTATTCCTTTTTCGTACCACTGTATATACCTTGTACCCTTCATGCCATTTCTGATCAGGATACCGCATATCGCCTCAAGAACTTCATCATTCTCGTACAGCCTGTACATACCTGTAAGCAGCCTAAACAGAAGTCTCTGCTTTCCATCACAGTTGAGTGCAAGACCTGCTGCCTGCTCTAAAAGCCTTTCCTCGACAATCCCTTCCTTGCAGCCATATAGCAGCACATGAATTTCAAAATCATTCAGAACACGCAGCAGAAGTGGCTGTTCATTGAGAATCAGGCAGGCCTCCAGCAAAAGAGCCGGGCTTCTCATTCCTCTGTTGAACTGTTCCTTTATTCTTAAAAGCTTAAGGCTCTTGTTCTTGGACATCTCGACATCAAAATACAGAAGTATCCACAATATCCTCCAATCGTGTTCCCCATTCTCATATATATCCTTCACCAGCTGCGATGTCTCCACCGCATAAGCTCTGTCCTTGTTATAGAGTGTACTTACATACAGATAATAGCAGTACAGAACCTCATCATTGCCGCGTCCGGCAGCTGCTTCATCCCTTGCACATTCAAGATAGAACTTTGCCTCATTCATCTTGTTATCTGATATAAGTATCTGACTCATCAAAAGGTTACAGTACGGATCGTCCTCGTCATTTTTCAGAAGCTCAGAAAGTGCATTCCTGGATGTGAGTATCCACTGTTCCATATTCACACGGTCAAGCCTGAAATTCAGATATGTTTTCATAAGCGTGACAATATTGCGCTTCTCGAACATATTGATAAGCCTTCCGTCATTCACTGCATAATTATCGACCTTAACAACAAGAGTTTTTCTTTCATATGGTGTTGAAAACACTATACGGCCGGTATTCCTTCCCGCATGAAGCCCCTTATCGCTCAGATAAAAGGTATATTCAAGCTTACCCCCGATAAAATCTCCCTCATCATAGCTTGTCCTGTCCGTGATGATAAAGTCTCCCTCTGCCTCTGCCTGCAGGCTCACATGTCCCCATACGCTCTTATTTATCATTACCGTTACAGGCATTTCCCCCTCAAGGCTGTCAAACGATATCTCCTCCCTTTCAAGGCTTATACTGACCTGGCTTTTTTTATGAACTGCTATAAGGAATTCTTCCATAGCCGTCTTAATGTCCGTTCCCAGAATAAGCTCATCACGCAGCTTACCCAGCCCCAGGTCCCCATTTAAGAAAACATCTGAAAAGAACCTGTCAGAGAATATCCCCAGAGCCTCATTCTGATTAACCTTTGCAAGATTCGCAAGCTGGAAAAGGTTGGATATTTCCCCTATCTGCGAATTATAGGAGCCTGCTATAACCTGAAATTCAAACGGAATCTCAACCTCTCCTCCATTTGTAACCGCTACAATTGAGCCTTCCACAAAATCTCCGGCATCAAGTCCCTGCACATCCACAAGATACCCGACAGTATTTTCCATACCAATGAATCTGTCCGTCGAAAGCCTTACCCTTTTATTGGTTGAAAACAATAATCCTTTTATTTCACGTCCTATTCTTTCGGATATTTTTACACTACCTGCATATCCGGTATCAGATGACTCTTCTGCCCCCGCATGTCCCGGACTTCCTTCAGACTGTTCACAGTTCTTCTTTACGGCAGCAATTATCATCTCCGGCTCTGTAACGGCGGACAATGGCTCATATTCAAATGTTCCTCTTGCATATCTGTTAATCTGCTCCTTCAAGAGTTCTCCTCCAGTCGTTTCATGTGCTCACTGATATGTTTCTCATATCCATTGTCCGTAGGTTCATAGAACCTTCTTCCCACAAGCGTGTCCGGCAGATACTGCTGCTTTACATAATGCATAGGGTAATCATGTGCATACAGGTATCCTGTGCCATGTCCAAGCTTAGCCGCCGACTTATAATGCGCATCCTGCAGGTGCGGTGGGATAACCGCCGTCTTTTCTCCTGCCACCTGTGCCATTGCCTTGTCTATTCCAAGGTAAGAGGCATTGCTCTTAGGTGCCGTAGCAATATAGGTCACTGCCTGGGCAAGTATTATCTGCGCCTCCGGCATGCCTATGCGCTCCACAGCCTCACAAGCCGACACTGCAACCACAAGTGCCTGTGGGTCTGCATTTCCCACATCCTCACTGGCGCAAATCATTATTCTCCTCGCAATGAACTTGATATCCTCACCTGCGTACAGCATGCGTGCAAGGTAATAAAGTGCCGCATCTGGGTCTGAACCTCTCATGCTCTTTATAAACGCCGAAATCGTGTCATAATGGTTGTCACCGGTCTTATCATATCTTATAACTCTCTTCTGTATGCATTCCTCGGCAACCTCAAGCGTTATGTGTATCTTACCATCATCCGCCCTGTTAGTCGACATAATGCCAAGCTCAACGGCATTGAGCGCATTTCTGGCATCACCGTTTGCAATATCGGCAAGAAATTCCGCAGCAGCAGCATCGATCACCGCATCGTAGGCTCCCATACCCCTCTCCTTATCATACACTGCAGTATGTATAAGCGAAAGTATATCCTCCTTCTCAAGTGCCTTGAGTTCAAAAATAATTGAACGCGATATAAGCGCCGAATTCACCTCAAAATAAGGATTCTCCGTGGTCGCTCCTATAAGAATGAGCGTTCCGTCCTCAACAAAAGGAAGCAGATAATCCTGCTGTCCCTTGTTGAAACGATGAATCTCATCCACAAACAATATGGTCTTACGTCCATACATCCCCATATTATTCTTAGCGGCAGCTACCACATCCTCCATATCCTTCTTTCCGGCAACGGTGGCATTAATCTGTCTGAAATCAGCACTTGTCGTGTTGGCTATCACCTTAGCCAATGTGGTCTTTCCGGTTCCCGGAGGTCCATAGAAAATAATCGAACTCAGTTTATCCGCCTTGATTGCGCGATACAGAAGCTTGTCAGGTCCTATTATATGTCTCTGTCCAACCACCTCGTCAAGATTCCGGGGTCTCATACGCTGCGCAAGCGGCGAATTATCCTTCATGGAATTTTCCCTCATATAATCAAAAAGGTCCATAGTATATGCCTTCCTTATTTTTTATCATCTATAAAATCGTGAATTTACTTATCTGCAGTATTGCAAACTTACCTAATCTATATTGCTGTGAATCTGGTCATCTGAAAATATTCCGGACTTAATTTATAAGAATATCATCCACCGTGACAAAAATAAATCCTCTTGCCTTCAGCTCATCTACAATTCTTAGCGCCGCCGCAACCGATGATGGGTAGATATCATGAAGCAGGATGATGTCGCCATCCTTCGCATTTCTTACCACATGGCTCACAACTGCATCCACGTTGGTTGTATTCCAGTCCTGCGGGTCGATTGTCCACAGAACCTTATTAAGATTTATCATACATTCAAGCTTCTCATTGTATGCTCCGTAGGGCGGACGTATGTATTCAACCGGCTCACCTGTTATGCTCTCTATCGCCTCACAGGTTCTTCTCACCTCATCACACGCCGTCTGATCATTCAGTTCATCGAGCTTCACATGTGAAAATGTATGATTTCCAATCAGGTGTCCATCCTCCTTCATCTGAAGAAGCAGCTCCTCATTGCCCTCTATATGTTCTCCAAGTATAAAGAAGCTCGCGACAACCTCCCTTTTTTTCAGTCCTTCGAGCAGTTCCTTCGTGTAAGTCCCATGCGGTCCATCGTCGAATGTCAGTGCAATCACATTCTCATAAAAAGTTGTCGATGCCTTGACACTGTCTTCCACATTGCTCTCATATATAAGCACAAACACAAACAGGTCAAGACATAATAATGTGCAGATAACAAGCAGCCTCTTAGCCATCTGTAATTCCCCAATATACACTCATTATACATTCATTCGATTATATGCCATAGAGCCCGTACTAATTAACAATTTATGTTACTGTTTTATATCCACATTTCCCTTATCGTCAACAGATTTAACATCAACATAGCCCTCCAGCTCATCAAGCTTCATGCTGACAAAACGATCCTCCTTAAGCTCCGGCTCAGGAAAGGCATTTCTATTAAGCTTATTGGAAGCCTTGAGTGAATTGAGCTTATTGATATTGCGGTGTGGAGTTTTTTCACCGGAATGTGAACCCTTTCCACCGTCCCCCGCATTCTTATAGCCACCCATGGCTGTCACCATACTGTAAGCCTGCCTGCCCTGCTTGATTTCGTCAACCGCCGAATGGTAAAGTATATGTCTCGGTATCGTGAGTATCAGAAATATTCCAAGGGCTATGTAATGAAAGGGCTCATCAAAATCCCCCACATTGACAACAAACATTGCAAGGAAACACAGCTCAACCACATCGAATATCATATATCCGAAGTAACTTCTTCCCTGCTGTCTTGTCATATTGTCAAACGCGTTCATTGCATAAAGTGCAGCAATATTGAATAACAGCGAATATCCCATCATAAGTATCATAAGCGATAACTTGTACCACAATCTGCCATTATATCCCGATATAGTAACCACCATCACATAGACAAGTCCGCACAACAGCAGCAGCATATTGACCACCATGGTAATCTTACGCATATCCAATCTCTTATCGTTCTGTTTCTCTGCCATGTCATATCTCCTTATAAAAAAGCAATCATTGTTTATTGTAACACATTTTCCGGTGGTGTACAACCTAGTTCATGCGCCTATACCGTTCCGTCAAATTTTGCCAAATCCTGCCCCTTTAACGCCATCTCAAGAAGCTGCGGCAGCTTCTGCGGACTGCATGCAAAGCATGGAATCCCAAGTGCTGCCACCTTCCCTGCCATCATCGGGTCGTAGTATGGCTTACCGCCGTCAGAGATCGCAAGCAGTGAAATAACAGTGACTCCCGAAGTTTTCAGCTCCTCAAGCCTTCTTATGAGTGCCGCCCTGTTTCCACCCTCCTCCAAATCGGAGACTATGAAAAACAGTGTCCTTGAGGGATTGGTTATAAACTGCTCACAATATGCAACCGAACGATCAATATCCGTTCCGCCGCCAAGCTGAAAGCCAAAAAGCAGGTCAACCGGGTCATCTGATTTTTCAGTGAGATCCACTATATTCGTATCAAATGCGACAAACCTTGTGGTAAGGCTTGTCATGGATGCCAGTATGCAGGCTATTATTGACGAATATATCACCGACTCGCCCATCGAACCGCTCTGGTCTACATCGAGTATTACATTCCACTTGTTAGCCGCCGATGTGCTCGTCCTGTCAAAAAAATAAAAATGCTCCGGCACAATAGTTTTAAGCTCTTTATTATAATGCTTAAGGTTTCTCGATATCGTGAGCTTGTAGTCCATCGCTGATGCTGATGGAATAGGTGAATGCTTTCTTTTATTGACCGCCGCTGTCACCGCACGCTTAATATCCTGTTCAAGCATACTGTTTATCTGCTCGACAAGCTTTCTTATAAATTCTCTGACACTGTCCTTAGAACGCTTGGGTATCTGTTCCTTCAACATCAGGATTGTTGAGGCAAGACCTACATCCGGCTCTAGATTTTCAAGAAGCTCCGGCTCAAACATAAGCTGCTTCAATCCGCAGCGGTTGACTGCATCTGTCTGTATTATAGTCACTATGTCCTTGTCAAAAAGTGATCTTACATCTCCAAGCCAGCGGCTTATAAGAGGATTTGACGGCCCTCTTCCGGCACCGCCTCCATTTACGAAGCCTCCCTGCTCCTGCCTGTTATATATGGCTGCCAGCGCCATATCCATAATCTGCTGCTCCTCATCAAGTCCTTCAGCTCCCATACCTGCAAACCGCTCCTCGCTGTCCTGCCCAAGTATGAGCCTCCACCTTTTCAGCTTTTCCTTATCTTCCATTATACCAATCTCCCATTCTAAGAGCCTCTTATAAGTCAAAATCAAAGTCTCCGAGACTATCCACCAGCTCCTTCTCATCTGCCTGCAGCTGCGAATTAACTGTCTCGCTGACCTGCCGGCTGTTAAGTCCCCATACTTCGCCAAGATTTTCCGCTATCTCATCCTTCTCTCTCGATGTAAAGTCCGAGAAGGCGCGGCGGAGAAACACAAGTGCACGCTTAAACTGTTCATCGTCCAAAGTGTCAAGGTACTCGTCAAGACTCTGCCACACAGACACACGCGCTATCAGTGCATATCTGTTCTTTAATGACAGACCTTCAAACCAGCCCGCTCCAAGCTCAGCAGGAATCCCCTTTGACAATCTTCTCTTAATCTGGCGTTTTAACTCCTCCTCGCTCATAAGTCCACGCTCTAAAAGAATTGCCGCCGCACAGCCTGAAAGCCTTGAATTTAAGTCATCTCTCTCTGCAATCTCACTAAGCGCCGCACACCACGCCTCACTGTCCAAGAATTCATGCTCTGCTTCCGCACGATTCAACTGTCCAATAGCATCTGCCATAGTCTTTCCCGCAGCATCATCGCAGACACATTCCCCCGGAAGCATAAGACATGCCCTGTAAAAAAGCTGCTCCATGACAGGTAAAAGCGGCTTCGTATCTATCCTTCTTAAACTGTTGTACTGTACTATAAATGACAGACGGCTCACAGCCCCGGCAAGCTCCCTCACCGCAGCCACATCCACCGCCATAGCCTGCAATGCCTTTATCGTGTAGCTGATTGTCTCCTCCATGCCACAGGTAAATGCATCCTCTATCACACCCGCAAGCTCATCTATTCCGCCGGAATTCTCCGTTCTCTCCTTAAACACAAATGATACTGCCTGCTTTATCGTGTCACCCTTTAAAGCCGCCTCAACAAGTTCAATCTCTGCCTCCGGTGTCCATGAAAGCATCCACCTCTCAGCCCATGTCGCATCATCCTGTCTTACCGGTACCTGCTTTACGAAACTGACATTTAACACTCTTAGCCTATGCAGGAAAAATGAACGGTTGAGGTCTAAAAATGCTGTCCGAACCGTTGCCGCATTTCTGTTCTCACGAAGGTCAAGACTTAACTCCATAGCTGTCAAGCTGCGGTATTTTTCAAGCTTTAACTCACCAAGCTTCCCATAAAAGTCATCCTGTATGCATGTCCTGCTGACACCATCAGGCAGACTTCCTATTTTTGTTCCAATCTCTGCATCTGCCACGGCAAGGCTAATCGTGCCAAGCTCACCTTTGCCAAGGCATGTCACAGCCGCATCGCGGATATCCCTGAGTGCCGGAACCAGTCCGCCGCGAAGCCTTGCAAGCGCATTTGCAAGCCTTACTGCCTCAATAACTTCAGCCGATGATACCAAAAAACCGTGTTCTCTCTGAAACTTTGCAATCTCTGCCAGATAGTGCTGTGCAGCATATTGCAGATTACTCTCCTTAAGTCCATGCCATAAAAGCTCATAATAGCCCGGAGCCTGATTTCCCGCTCCATACCCGGAACGCGTAGACAGTCTGTAATATGAATATGGCATGAGAGTGTGCTTAGCCTCCGTTCTCGGAAGAAGCTTATACTCATCATCAGTCATGCCTTCATCAACCTCTTTAAGTCCTGCAACATGATATGAACCTGTGACAATCACAATCTCATCAGGCTTGTAACCGTCCATTAAAGCTTCATTTATTTTGCGGCGCATATATGCTTCCCTAACAAGGCTTAACACATTCTGCCACTCTGTCTTTACGCTCTGCTGCCTTAAGCTCTCTCCGAAAAGATTGCTTCCTCTGTGGTATGCCTGCGTATTAAGCGTGTGCTCAACGGTGCGCTCCCAGAACATATCATGCCCGTCCTCTCCAGCCTGTCTTTCAAGTTTTTCATATATGCTCTCCGTCCTGTCACCGTCATAATCTTCCTTTTCCGGCATGGCAAGAAAAATCTCGGACGGCAAATCGATAAAATGGCACTCCGTCTTATTGTCATGGCACCATTTTATTGCCTGATATTCCGGTGAATACTCCGCTAACGGATACAAAATAGTCCTCACCGGCGTATCCACAGTATACGCAAGCACCGCTATCGGCGGCTTCGACTCACTGCGTACCATGTCAGCCATCATATCGTCAAAGTCATCCGGGCCTTCAACAAGTACCAGCCTCGGCTTTTTCTCATCTAAAAAACGGCAAAGATGCAGTGCCCCTGCCGGCGACAGATGTCTTATACCAAAAATATATGGATATTTCATATACTCCTCATTCTGCCGCCATACAGCGGCACAAATATTGATGAACTTTCTGCTCTTCTCATTTCAGTAGTCAGGATACTTTTAAAGCAGCTCCCTGCATGCATTATATAATCCACTCCACTTAGAGCCTCGCTTCTTCATGACATTTTCAAGATACTCCTTCCATGCAGTTACGTCCTTATCCTCTTCCTTTATAACCGCACCTGCAAGTCCTGCCGCTAAATCCTCGTCACTTACCTTTCCATTTCCAAAGCTCCCGGCAAGTGCCATGCTTCCGCACAGAAGCGATATCGCCTCAGCCGTTGAGAGCACCCCGGTTGTGGTCTTAAGCTTCTGCGACTTATCACAGGTCTCACCGTTTCGAAGTTCCCTGAATATCGTGCATACCTTCTCAACAACATCACTCTCAGGAAGCGATGCGTTAAGCTCCATTCCGCCTGAGAGCTGCTCAACTCTGGTCTTTACTATGTCTATCTCTGTCTCTAGGCTGGCAGGTGTCGGCAGTACTACAATGTTAAATCTTCTCTTTAAAGCCGCCGACATCTCATTTACACCCTTGTCCCTTGTATTCGCAGTGGCAATGACTGAAAAGCCCTTCTTGGCAGGTATCTCCATATTAAGCTCAGGAACAGAAATTCTCTTCTCCGACAAAATCGAGATGAGTGCATCCTGAACCTCCGAAGCACATCTTGATATCTCCTCAACTCTCGCAATACTTCCATTCTCCATCGCATTGAACACCGGACTCTTTAACATCGCCTCAGGTGATGGTCCATTCGCTATAAGCATTGCATAATTCCACGAATAGCGTATCTGCTCCTCCGTAGTTCCCGCTGTTCCTTGAATAACATTTGTCGAACAGCCGTTTATCGCTGCGGTGAGATGCTCTGATAGCCAGCTCTTCGCTGTTCCGGGCTCACCTATAAGCAGCAGTGCGCGGTCTGTAACAAGTGTTGCAATAGCTATCTCGACAAGCCTCTCATGCCCTATATATTTCGGTGTAATTACCGTATTTCCGGCTTTTCCGCCGCATATATATGTTCGCACCGAGCGCGGTGACATCTTCCATCCTGTCGGTATCGGGTCTGTCTCATTTGCAATCAGCGCTTCAAGTTCCTTTTTATATAATTCCTCTGCCGGAAGTCTCAATGTATCGTTGCTCATCATGTTCTCCTTTTCTTTCACAATAAAATTCAGGTAATTAATTGCACAATTATTAAGTAAAAATTTGAATTTTGCAATTACATATACAGATTTTTGGGTAAAACATGCTCATAGTCTGTGAGTGTATAACAAGTTATATTTATGCATATCGCTCCGTTGTCCGAAGCAAGATGTTCTAAGAACAACTAAGCTTCTCCCAAAAGTCGAGATATGCATAAATATAACTTGTTATACCCCTTTAACTTCACAGAGCATGTTTTGACAACCTGATTTTTATGATGTCGGGGCATATAAGATTTTTATTAAATTGTTTTAATTGTTTTTAAATTGTTTGATATGACTATATTAAATCAATTAATTAATTTACTTTATACAGATATTTCTCATATTTAATTATCACACACTTTGCAAACAATTAATTCAATTCGTAAATGTATATTTATTTAACCCCCACATCAGCTTTGTAGTAAAATTAGACGTTTGCGAAATTTATATTACAGTTTTCCCATGCGCAGTTCGTCAACCAGTCCAAGGTACATACTCTCATTACCCTCTGATTTGAAGCCTCCGCCGATTTTTCCGCTCTTTATCAATGGGTATGCACGCATGAGTTCATCTATCTTGTCCTGACTGCTTCCCGGAAGCTGCTCAACAATATATCTAAATGCCCATATGTCAAGTGAAAAGACTTTCAGATAATGGACAGCAAGTCCGTCACAGTGCGTACAGCCACATTTTTTCAGAGCTGTGAAATATTTCACCGGCTTCCCCTTTGAAGTGTATGTGAGCACTCTCTTGTACAGATACTCCTCCACTTTTTCACACAACTCCTTATTTTCCTCACATACCATTCCTATAATGATATCATCAAAGTAACCTGCGCCATCTATAAGCATATCGGTGAAATTTCCTTCAAGCCTCTGCGGTATAGACTGGATATATTTAATCTCTCTGCCGATAATCACATTGTAAAACACGCTCTCCGTACTCCAGCCTTCTGCCGTACATTTTATCCCGGTAGCTGCCTGTAGAAGCTGTCTCATTCTGCCTGAACCTTCCGTGTTCTTTGCCCCGGTAAAGCTCTGTATAATCTGTCCCACAATGCCTGAACGCCGTCCGCTTCCGAATGCTGCATGTGCTCTTATCCATTCTGTGCAGTCACCGTTCTCATACAGCTTTGCAAGCACCACAGCACCAAAATAGGTATTCCTCTCATCGTTCTCGCCGTTCATATCAAACAGCTTAAGTGCAAGACGGCAAAGTCCCGCATCAGGATTTACCCTGAGCATAAGCTGTAAGGTACGCGAAAGCTCATTCCCGAACTTCTCCCCTTTTCCTATAACCGCTCCTCTGCCGTACACCGAACTGACAATACTTCGCTGTGCGTTGTCCGCATCGAACGCACCATTAGTATAGAGTCCCAATCTGTCTGCAAACACTGCCGCTTCCATAATAGCGTCCTCAATCTGTGTGCCTGACTTTCCTATTAATGCAGGCAGAAGATTCTCCAAGTATTTTATATCTTCATCTTCAAGGATAAGCTGCCCTGCATCCGCCGCTTTCTGCGTAAGCTGTGCAAGCTTATCCCTCATGCACTCAGCTATAAGCTGCGATGCCCAGCCTGTCCTTGAAAGATAAAGCAGCTCAAATGCATGCACCGGCTTCTTTTTCAGGAGTTTTCTAAACGGCTCCGCAGCCGCCTCATTATCATTGCACGCTAACGTATACAGCACTTTATCCTTCATTCCTCTGCTCTCTGTCTGCGCAAGCTCAAGCAGAAGGTCGATATTTGACGGCTCATGTCCGAGTGCAAGTATAAGCTCCTCTCGCACCTCCTTCTCAGCCTGCAAAAGCATGCTCACATAGAAATCGTTCTCCTTCGCACCGCATATTGCTTCAATCACATGCACGCGGCGTACCATTTCCTTCTTCCCCTTAGGGTCAAAGTCCTTTTTTAACAGCCACACAACATCACTGCCGCCCTCCTTAAGCCACCGCTCGGCAGAATCGGCAAGCTCACTATACACTGCTCCGAGTGCCTGCACCATAGCCGCCCTGACACGGTAGTCCAAAAATATCTCCGGGTGTTTATTATGCTGCTCTAAAACGTACGCATAATGACCTGCACCGCTTGTAGTGAGCGCCTCAATGAGTGGGCAAAGCTGTGAATACGGTATATTTTTCACGCTGTATGTACCGCCATGCTGTGGAAGTCTTTTTACCGGCTCGCCTGCATTGGCATCCGCTGTACTGCCTGCCGGCACCGGTTCGTCCGCTCTAACCATCGCCTGTGTGCACAGCAGTGCATCTAAAAGAGTGATGGCATCTAAAAGAAGCTCCTCCCTATCATCCCTGTCAGGCTCTAAAAGCTGTCCGGTAAGCTCGGCAAGCTTTGCAAACACAGGAGCTGCCTTGGCATATGGCTTTATATCCTCAACCGCACGTCTCAGCCTGAAATCCTCCATTACAAGGTTAGTTCCCGCTATCATACAATTTCTTAATCTGCTGCTAAGTTCATATAATGGTGTAATGTTCATTATCTATCCTCTTTCTGCTCTAATATGCGATGCGTACAATCTCATTGTCTGTCAGAATACTAAGAACCATAAGCTTTATTCTGTTCTCTGTACGATCATAGAAAAATCCGCCAGATAAAACCTTGTCTTCAAGCAATGAAGTGTCAGGAAGAAGTCTTATCATGTCTGTCGTCTTTTCCTTTCCCGGTGCATCACCTAACATAATGCTTGCGCCTGTCTTGTCAAGAAGTGCCAGTCTTTCACCACATTCTCCTATTCGCTCATAACGTATAAGTGTATAATAAATTTCAGGAGCAAGTGCATTTTTTAAGATATTCTTTGCCTTTTTCACCTCATCCGACAAATAGTCAGCGGCAAATGAGCGTACCTTATCAATATCCTCCTTTGTGACTGCCCTTGTAGTGCTTCCATTCCAGCGCACTCTCTTATTTCCCTGTCCGGGATACATCGCCAGCTCCCCAACCTGTGTCACATGAAAAACAGAATCATCCTGCCTGATATATTTTAAAGCTTTCACAGGACGATAATTGTATGTACAGACTAACTCGCCCGAACCTAAATCAATATAACAGCCCTCATCAATGTACTGCTTTCCTGCATCATCATAGCTCACGTCAAATGAGAGCTGCAAAAGCTCTGCATTGCTACGGCAAAGCCCCAGTGCCCGAAGCTCTTCAAGCTGCCACACACCTCCAAGCTGCTCATAAAGCTGTGTATCATCAAGCTGTGTGTCATCGCTCTCAAGCTTGGCTGTAAGATACTCTCTCGACTTTTTTATGAGAGTCCAAAGTCTCTCAAGCTTGACCGCAGCCGCATCATAATGCTCATCCTTTCCATCCACGTCAAATGCCTTCATCTCTATTATAAGTTCATTTACAAGATGCTGCATCCCTGAAAGGTAGTAGTCTCCAAGCTGCTTTGAGAGCTGCTCATAGGTCTTAACTCCACCGGCTCCCATGGTTGCAAGACCTGACTTTAGTATATTTTTTACCATCTGAGCTGCAAGCTCTATGCCTTCAAGCTGCTTTTTTATCTTCTTGCTCTTAGCTGCTTTCGATGCCTTTGATGCCGTTTTTGCCTTTTTCGGCTCATCGGCACTGTCTGCATCAGCTTCACCTGCCGATGATGCGATGTCTGCTTCTTTCTTATCCCTGCTCTGCTTCTTCTCACGCTTCTTTATGATGTCATCAGGAATCGCACATGTTCCGAACTCCCTTTTTGCAGCTATCTCATACAAAAGGGCAAGCCCATGTTTACACGGAAACTGTCTGCTCGGACACGAACAGCGGCACACCGGCGCATCCGGCTCAATAAAATCCACCGATGTGATATAGTTGCTCTTTCCGCTTCCCTTGCACTCTCCCATGTAAAAGGTATCGTCTGCGGAGTGCTCAAGCCTCACAAAGCCTCCTCCTCTTGAAATCTTCTTTCCGTTGGCTGCCGCCGCCTGATTAGGTGCCATAGCCGCAATCTTTTCCTCTGTTATCTCCTGCACAGTATAACTCCTCCTTTAAATATATTGTCTTGCCAATCATATAAACAATATTTTATTCCTTATTGCACTATTTTACAATCCTTTGTGCCTGCAATCTAAATATATACCTTGTATTTTAATGATGAAGAACGTACAATAGGTGAAGTAGATATTTGAAAAGGAGGCTTATCATGTACACACTTCCAAAAGACCCTGTAATGCTTTTAAGCTTTGTAAATATGAAGCTCCGTGACGAATTTTCAAGTCTTGACGAGCTCGCCGCAGCCTGCTCTGCCACAGTGCAGGAGATTAAGGATGCTTTAGGAAAAATCAATTATGAATATAATGAAGCGCAGAACCAGTTCAAGTAATGCATGAGCTGCTTCATTTAATACATTTGAATATGATTTCAACAGATTTTTCCAATTATGCTTCGGGTGTAAAAAGACTGCTGTCACGACCTATATAATCATCGTGACAGCAGTCTTTTATTCTAAATCAATATTCGAGGTAGGCACCCTTCATAGGACTTGCGGCATGTTCGCTGAATAATCTCAAAACACCTTTTTTGTATTTAGGCTCTCTAGGCTTCCAGTTCTTTCTTCGCTCCTTTAGTATCTCGTCTATCTCTTCCATGGATTTTCTCTCTCCATTAATGCCTACAATGTTAAGCTTTCTCTCCATAACATCAATTTCAATCAAATCCCCTTCCTCAACAAGTGCTATAGGACCTCCGTCAACTGCCTCCGGGCTGCAATGTCCTATAACCGGGCCTGTGGATGCTCCCGAAAATCTTCCGTCCGTGATAAGCGCTATGCTCTTTCCAAGCTCTGCATCACTGCTGATTGCCTCAGATGTATAGAACATCTCCGGCATACCGCTTCCCTTAGGGCCTTCATAGCGTATGAAAACAGCGTCTCCTTTCTGCACCTTATGCTTTAAAACAGCATCTAAGCACTCTTCCTCACTGTCGAACGGTCTTGCCCTTAAAATCGACTTAAACATCTCCTTCGGACATGCCGTATGCTTTATCACCGCTCCCTCCGGCGCAAGATTTCCTCTTAGAATTGCAATGCTTCCATCAGTTCCTATTGCCTTATCGTAAGGATGTATTATATCCTGCCTTGTAAGCTCTATTCCATATCTCTTATTAAACTCATGAAGCCACTTCTCACATTTCTCATAAAAGCCGTTGTTTTTAAGTTCGTCAAGATTTTCACCAAGTGTCCTGCCTGTGACAGTCATTACGTCAAGATGCAGATGCTCCTTAATTTCCTCCATGATAGCAGGTACACCGCCCGCATAGTAAAAGCACTCAGCAGGCCACTTCCCGGCCGGACGCACATCAAGAAGATATCTTGCATTTCTATGCAGTTTGTCAAAAGTATCACCTGTGATTTCAATTCCGAATTCATGTGCGAGTGCCGGAATGTGAAGAAGACAATTGGTGCTTCCTGATATAGCGGCATGGACAAGAATTGCATTCTCAAAGCTCTTATAGGTAACTATGTCGCTTGGACGCATATTCTCTGTCCTTGCAAGCTTTACGGAAAGCCTTCCTGCCTCTCTCGCATACTCAAGAAGGTCAGGACTTGTCGCAGGCATAAGAGCGCTGCCCGGAAGTGCAAGACCCAGCGCCTCTGCCATAATCTGCATAGTTGACGCAGTTCCTATAAATGAACATGCACCGCAGCCAGGACAGGCATTACATTTTGCCCAGTCCAACTTTTCCTTGTCAATCTCGCCTCTCTCATATTTTGCACTGTACATTCCAAGCTGTTCCAATGTAAGCAGCTCAGGCCCGGCATTCATCGTTCCGCCCGGAACAACGATAGCCGGAATATCAACTCTTGCAAGTCCCATAAGATTTCCCGGAAGTCCCTTATCACAGCTTGAAAGATATACCCCTGCATCAAAAGGCGTCGCGTTCGCATGTATCTCAATCATGTTTGCAATCATCTCGCGGCTCGCAAGACTGTAATTAATTCCGTCCGTTCCCTGGCTCTCACCGTCACATATATCCGTGCAGAAATATCTTGCTCCATATCCGCCTGCCTCAGCAACTCCCTTTCTCACCTCATCAACAAGAATGTTGAGATGACCGCTTCCCGGGTGGCTGTCGCCGAATGTGCTCTCTATCATAACCTGCGGCTTCTCAAGGTCTTCCTTCTTCCAGCCCGTTCCAATTCTAAGCGGATCAAGCTCCGGTGCAAGCTTACGCATTTCCTGACTCTTTAATTCCATACTGATTTCCTCCTTAAATTTTTATTATTATGACACCACGAACCACACAATAGTGGCTCCCACAATTCCTACCAGACCGACAAGCGTCTCCATGACAGTCCAGGTCTTAAAATTCGTCTTTTCATCTACCTCAAACAATGACTTGGAAAGCCAGAAGCCGGAATCATTTACATGGCTGAACGCTGTTCCGCCTGATGCGATGGCTATGGTAAGTGTAGCCAGCTGAAGCTGTGTCAAATCTGCAACCATCGGCATTGATGCAATGATTCCTGCCGCCATGGTCATCGAAACGGTTGCTGAGCCAACCGAGATTCTTACAACCGCGGCAACCAGAAATGCCACAAGCACCATAGGAAGCGGTAAAGCACCTACAAAATTTCCGAAAAGCTCTCCGATTCCGGAATTCTGAAGTATAAATCTGAGCATTCCGCCGCCGGATATCAGAAGTATTATATTTCCGCATGAATGAAGCGAGTTTGTCATAATATTTGTTATCTCTTTAACGCTGAAGCCTGCCGGTAGTCCCAAAAACAGCATTGCACAGATTGTTGACAATAAGAGTGCAATCACCGGTGTTCCAAGGAACTCCAGAATCGGCTGTACAGGCTCCATAAAAGGAACAATAGATGACAATGTATTTAATATGATAAGGAATAAAGGAAGCAGTATTATGCATACTATTACCCAGAAGTTAGGTGTCCTTCCCTTATTCTTTTCCTGTCCCTCCTTCTCATTTTCAAGATAGGAGCTTGGAACCGGACAGTTAAATCTGCTGCCGGCAAACCTTCCGAAAACAGGGCCTGCCAATATCATCGCAGGTATTCCGATTATAATTCCAAGCATAATCACATAGCTCAACTCAACATTAAGCATCTCCGCCACGAGCACCGGTCCTGGTGTTGGCGGCACAAAAGCATGTCCTATTGCAAGTCCGGCTAAAAGCGGAATTGAATAACAGAACACGGACTTCTTTGTCTTTCTTGCTATTCCAAAAGCAACAGGGATAAGTATTAGCAGACCTGACTCGAAAAATACAGGCATTCCGACAATGAGTCCTGTAATTCCAAGTGCCCATGGTGCTTTTTTCTCTCCGAACACCCGAAGAAGCGTGTCCGCGATGACCTCAACACCGCCGGATACCTGCAAAATGGCACCGAACATAGAGCCAAGACCAATAAGTATTGCTATTGTCTGTAATGTTGTCCCGACTCCCTCAGCCAGGGTATCCGTAATCATTCCGAACGGCATTCCTACTACCAGTCCAATGATAAGTGCGGATGACATAATAGCGATAAACGGCTGAATTTTAGCCTTGATTATCAAAAACAACAGCACGGCAAAGCCCAGTGTAGCTCCAATAATCAGCCTTTCCGGCGAAGCAGTAAACATCTCCATATCATATCCTCCTAAATCAAGATGTAAAGCGGACATTCGCAATCCGCTTTCGCTACTTGCTAATGAACGCAGTCGCTTTGCGAACCCCCACCGCTTAGTGCTCTACACACTTGAAGCAGGGGATTGCTTATTCTGCGTTCAAATATCTGCATGTAAATATAATTAGTATCAGCTTTATTAATACGGCGCCTTGTATTAACTTAGGTACAATATAGCAAGCGTGTTTTTTTCTTTCAACAAATGTGATGTATATATTTATTTTTCCCCAATATGTGCAAAAAAATGTAGTAATTTCGATGAAATCACTACATTTTTTATGCATATTTACCATATTAAATTATAAAACATCCACGATAAACATTATACGTCCGATGTATTTTTCTTCATGTTATTCTTGCTTTTCTGCTCTGTTATAAGCTCCATTATAGCCTGTCTGTTGTAGGTAAGGTGCATGTTCATCGCACATTTAGCACCTACCGCATCACGCTTTTCTATACAGCTCACAATAGCCCTGTGGGTCTCTATTGTCTCGTTCATCAGCCGTCTGTAGGTTATATTTGCAAAAACGACAACAGATGTATTAATCACAGGGATAAGTCTCTCAACAACCATATTTCCGCTTATCTTGGCAATATAGCTGTGAAATTCCACATCCTTCTGAATATGGTCATGTCCTTGTGTATACAGCATTTCAACCTCATCACACAACACCTTAAGCTGTGCAAGCTGTCCTGCTGTTGCATTCGCACACGCAAGTGCAGCAATATCCGGCTCAATCATCAGACGGACTTCAAAAAGGTCAAGCGCAAGCCTGTATCTGTCCTTGATATAAAAAGACTGCCGACATCAGCGATAAACCTTTTTAAGATTTAACCGCTGATGCGACAGTCTGTTTAATACTTATTCTTCTTTTTTTAACAGTGGAATTGTCCATGTAAAGGAAATTCCCCCTGATTCTTCAGGCTTACGCCACAGGCTTCTCCGTTCTCGCAACAAGTCCCTCCGCCCGGTCGACATCAATCACTATCTCATCTCCGGCATCCACATTACCCGAGAGGATAAGCTTTGCTGAAAGTGTCTCCACCGTCTTCTGAAGGTATCTTCTGAGAGGTCTTGCGCCGTACATAGGGTCATAGCCGTTCTCTACAATGTAGTCCTTGGCGGCCGATGTAAGCTTAATCGTAACCTCCCTGTCAGCAAGTCGCTTGTTGAGGTCAGCAACCATGAGATCAATGATGCCTGTGATGTTATCCTTGGTGAGAGGCTTGAACATGATTATCTCATCAAGCCTGTTTAGGAACTCAGGTCTGAAGCTTGCCCTGAGCTCACCCATAACAGCCTTCTCACACTCAGGTCTGAAATTTCCGTTCTCGTCTATGCCGTCAAGCATGTGTACGGAACCGATATTCGAGGTGAGAATGATAATCGTGTTCTTAAAGTCGACTGTACGTCCCTGGGAGTCTGTGATACGACCATCATCAAGTACCTGTAAGAGTACGTTGAATACATCAGGATGTGCCTTCTCAATCTCATCAAAGAGCACAACCGAGTAAGGTTTTCTTCTGACAGCCTCGGTAAGCTGACCACCCTCCTCATAGCCTACATATCCCGGAGGCGCTCCGATAAGACGCGATACGGAATATTTCTCCATGTACTCACTCATATCAAGTCTCACGATATTCTTCTCATCGTCAAACAGGCTCTCGGCGAGTGCCTTGGCAAGCTCCGTCTTACCTACACCGGTAGGTCCGAGGAACAGGAATGAACCGATAGGCTTAGAAGGATCCTTGATTCCTGCCTTGGAACGGATGATTGCCTCTGTAACCTTAGTTACACCCTCATCCTGTCCTATGACACGCTTATGAAGTATATCTGCTAAGTGGAGTGTCTTGTTTCTCTCACTCTCATTTAACTTTGATACAGGAATACCTGTCCAGCGGGAGATAATCTTGGCAATCTCCTCGTCAGTAACGCTCTCATGTACAAGAGAGAGCTCCTTCTGCTTTACAATATTCTCCTCAGCCTCTATCTGCTTCTTGAGCTCAGGCAGGCGGCCATACTGTAGCTGTGCTGCCTTCTCCAGATCATAATTTCTCTGTGCAAGCTCAATCTGGCGATTCACATCGTCTAACTCCTCACGAAGCTTGCTGATGCGATCAACCGCTGCCTTCTCGTTGTCCCACTGTGCCTTGCCGGATGCGAACTCCTCTCTCAGCGAAGCGAGCTCCTTCTGAAGATTCTCAAGACGTTCACGGCTTAGATTGTCGTCCTCCTTCTTAAGTGCAGCCTCCTCAATCTCTAGCTGCATAATCTTACGCTTTAGCTCATCAAGCTCGGCAGGCATGGAGTCAAGCTCGGTCTTAATCATCGCACACGCCTCATCCACAAGGTCAATAGCCTTATCCGGCAGGAATCTGTCCGTGATGTACCTGTTCGAGAGTGTTGCTGCCGCAACAAGCGCACCATCGGTAATCTTAACCCCATGGTAGAGCTCATAGCGCTCCTTGATACCACGAAGGATTGATATTGTATCCTCAACCGTCGGCTCATCAACCATTACCGGCTGGAAACGACGTTCAAGTGCCGCATCCTTCTCAATGTACTTGCGGTACTCATCAAGTGTGGTGGCACCGATACAGTGAAGCTCACCTCTTGCGAGCATAGGCTTTAACATATTGCCTGCGTCCATGGCACCCTCAGTCTTACCGGCACCGACAATTATATGGAGCTCATCGATAAAGAGAATTATCTTGCCCTCGCTCTTTTTTACTTCCTCAAGAACAGCCTTAAGACGTTCCTCAAACTCACCACGGTACTTAGCACCTGCAACAAGTGCACCCATATCAAGTGAGAACACTGTCTTATCCTTGAGTCCGTCCGGAACATCACCACGCACAATACGCTGTGCAAGTCCCTCTACAACAGCCGTCTTACCGACACCAGGCTCACCTATCAGAACAGGGTTGTTCTTCGTCTTACGGGAGAGAATACGAATGACATTTCTTATCTCATTATCCCTTCCGATAACCGGGTCAAGCTTCTGCTGCCTTGCCCTCTCGACAAGATCAACACCGTACTTTTTAAGTGTGTCGTAGGTCGCCTCCGGGTTATCGCTTGTAACCTGCTGATTCCCCCTGACACTCTGAAGTGCTGTGAGGAATCTGTCTCTTGTTATGCCGTATTCCTTAAAAATCGCCTTCACCGCATTGTTAGGATATGCGATAAGCGTGAGGAAGATATGCTCAACGGACACATACTCATCACCCATCTTCTTAGCTTCATCTTCTGCCGACACAAGCACCTTGTTGAGCGACTGGCTTATCATAAGCTGAACGTCACCCGATACCTTGGTCTTCTGCTCAAGTGCCTTCTTCGCACGCTCTATGAATGACGGAAGATGTATTTCCATCTTCTCCACGAGCTTTGCAATAAGACTATCCTCTATGGTAAGAAGGGAGTACAAAAGATGTTCCTGGTCTACTTCCTGATTACCGTATTCATAGGCAAGCTTCTCACAGTTGTTGAGAGCTTCCGCTGATTTCTGTGTAAACTTATTAATGTTCATAGTGAATACTCCTTTCATTGTAAACATTCTAATCTATCTGTAAAAACATCTGCAATGAGTATGTGCACTGCTTACGTTTGTTATGTACACCTGCACAACTGCTTTGCATTTGTTCTAGTTGTAATATAACATCTCTTATTAGCACTGTCAATAGGTGAGTGCTAATTAAATTATAAAAAAAATATAAAAATTATTGTGCCACTGTAAACAGTGCATAGAAGTACTCTTTTCGTTCCATCAGTTCATCAAAGCTTCCGCTCTCTGTTATCTGTCCGTTTTTGAGCACAAGGATTTCATCGTATCGTCTCATCTGTGACGCGTCCAAGGTATGTGTTACCACAATTCTTGTGATACCTGAAATGTCCAGAATATTATCAGAAACCTCATGTGCCGTCTTAGCGTCCAATGCAGCCGTTGCCTCATCAACCAGCAACACGGAGGATTTTCTAAGCAGGCTTCGGGCAATGGAAATACGCTGCTTTTCACCACCTGAGAGTCCATTACCGTTTTCACCGCAAAGGTACTCCTCGCCCCGTTCTGTTACGAGCTCCCTTAAATGTGCTTTATCTATGGCATTATCCAGTTCGCTCTTCGGAAACTCACGGAACATTGAAACATTGTCCTTTATCGACGCATTGAACACAAACACATTCTGCTGTATCGCTGACATCACATCGTACAATGCTTCCGGTGCAATGTCTTTAAGCTCAATGCCATCAAGCAGTATACTGCCCTTGTAACCGCTGTCCGACGCCATCAATAAATTAAGTAAGGTGGATTTTCCGCTGCCACTGCCGCCAACGATGGCATAGGATTTTCCTTCTTCAAATTTTGTGGAAATGTTATGAAGGACTTCCCTTCCCTCCTCATAGCCGAAGCACACATTCTTTAATTCTATTCCATGACTTATCTCTGAAATAGTCTGGTTTCCGCAGGCTGTCGGATTTTTCTCCAATGCATCTGCCAATTTTCCCACCAAACCAAGTGCCGCCTTGCGGTTTGCAAGCAAGCCCGGAAGTACAGCCACAGGCTGGATTGTAAAATTCATAAGATTGACAAACAAAATCACAGTTCCTGCTGTAAGCCCCTTTCCGGCTGCTGCCAGATATGCACCTGCAAGAAAGACACTTAACTGTGCAAATATTCCTGTAACAGCACCAATCATGCCTACCATGACCTTAATACGTTCACGACTGAATTTTTGTTTCTCCAATGCCTGATTATTTTTCTTAAATAGCTCATAAATTTCTTTTTCCGCCTTGAAGCTCTTTACAACGGAAAATCCACTCAGACAATCGTGCAGTGCTGCCGTGAAGTTCCTGTTGCAGTCTGATACCCGGACTTCAGCCGCTTCCAGCTTTCCTCCTGTCAACAGGGAAGCTATGAGGGGCAGAATCGTGACACCTATCGAAATCACTGTCAGAAGAGGAGAGGTGCAGAACATCATTATGAGTGCACCCAAAAATGTCACCAGCATGGTAATCATCGAAAGCTGCATGCCAAGATAATTGACCTCAATGCTTGTGGTATCATTAGTCAGTGCCGACACATACGCTGCCGTGCTCTCATCCCGGAAGGAAGAAATGCTCTTTCCCACAAGGATATTAAACGCATAATCCTTATACTGCTGTATGGCACGCTTAAGATAAAGCGGATGTGCTATATAATCCAGTAATTTAATACCTACACACAAAATAATAAATCCAACGATTAATTTTAACAGCGCATATAATGGCAGGGCATTTTCCGCTCCCGATGCGGCATCGACCAGCTGCTGTGTGAACCACGACAAAATGAGATTTAAGGAGCCTGTTGCAAGGGCTGCAAATATAGAAATGGAAAAAGCTAAAATATTTCCTCTGTAAAACTGTGCTATGAGCTGTTTTTTTATGCTTCTCTTTTTCATGTTATTCTAGCCCCCTCCACAAATCAGTTAACTCCTCATTTTCAAACGAAGCAATAACATTCGCAATTCCAAGCATTGCAGTTGTACCCATATCGTCGTATACTTTTGCTTTCACCTTTTCCTTGCCACGTGCTCCGATAAATCTTATTGTATCTAGATCATCCTTAGAATTATCATCAAATTTAACCGCCAGCTTTTTAGCCCTAAGCAGCGATTCGTGTGCCTTATTGCTTTCTCCTGACAATAGCTGTGCACCTGAAAGACATGCGAGAAACACACATTCCATCTTATCAAAGTAGCTGACTTCTCCCTCATTTTTTAACCCGGAAATCATCTGTATTCCCCAAAGAATGATTTCCTTTGCTGCTCCATAAGCCTTCTGGTGACAGAACAGATTAAAGTAACCGATAACTGTGCGAATCAGTGCAACAACATGCTCTAAAAGTGCGTCAGACAGATAGGGCATTGCCTTTTCAATGTATCTGTCCTCGGATGCCATGGTCATACCTATAAGGTCGTTGTATATTCCACCTGCATTATGTTTTTTCAGCATGTCGACCGCCTTATCGACAGCACCAAGGCTTAATAAAACCTCTGCAATATGTCCACATAAAATGCTTTCATTTATATTAAAATCCGTATTCTGTGAAACCAGCAGCCTGCTGTTTTCATATAATTCCAATGCCCTTTTAAGAAGCCTTTCATCCTTTTTTTCTATTCCGAATGCCCTGTATAAGGCTGCACTGTTGTATACTATGTCAAAATTATTTGGATACTTTTTAAGGCTTTTTTCAGCCTCAGCCAGACCATCCATATTTTTTTCATGGCGATACTGCTTTAACCGCTCCACACTTTTTTCCAGATGATTGTCCTTCATCTCATATCCCAAAAGTACATCCACCGATGTGTCAAAAAAGTCTGCAAGCTCCATCACCATATTCAGCTCCGGCTGCGAAAGCTTGGCTTCCCACTTATATACCGCACCTGTTGTGACACCCAACACCTCTGCGAGCTGCTCCTGTGTCAGAGAGCGCTCCTTTCGTAAAACACGAATATTTTCTGCTAACCTATTTGTCATACTGTTTACCTCCTATATGACTCTGATTATAGCAGACCACCCGCTCTACTTGAACACACCATCCATACAATTTCGAGGTAGTTTTTTATACCACCAGTATTGTTACAGCTCAAGTCTCATAGAAATAAGTTCCTGATATCCACTGATTCTTGACTTAAAACCCTTTGGATTGCGTCCGTACTCACCCCTGTCAATTTACTTACCTCATTCACTGTCATCATTGCCATCTCCTCCTCTCGATAGGTATACTTTAAACTATTACGCAATGTAAGAGTCAATAACTTTTTGAAAAAAAGCACCGCGTCAATCTCTGCCGCGGTGCCTGTAAATTCAAAATGATATTCAATTTGCACATGTGCATGATAACTATTCGTCATTATTATCAATCTTTTCAAACAATTTTGCCACATTCATTGTCGGTAAAATAATAGGTTCTCTACCCGAACTGCTTGTTATCATAGAAACCATACTCCTTAAATACGGAAACATAATGGCTATCGCATTTGTTTCCCACTTTGCCTCCCATTCCCCATTACATACAAACCTGCCAGCAATTTCAACAGTCAGTTTATATGTAGCATTAGCAATGTCGCCATCCTGTGAATAAAAAACATTAACTTCCAAATTCTCCTGAAAATCATTTGAAGAAAGCAACATATTGGATTTACTAAAATTAAAGTTGTATGCAACATCCCCCTCTGGAAATTCAAATTCAGGAGCACAGTTATAATGAATATTAACTAACCTGTATCCCAGAAACTGTATTACTGCCATATTATTTTCACTCATGCAACAAAATTCCTCCTCTCGGATACATCAAAAGACATACCTGAACGTGATGTAGCAATCGAACTAAAAGCATATGTTTTACTTGCACAATGTATTATTGACATCTGTTGAGTAGAGACATTTTTAGAACTATTTTTATTTTCATCAATCTGTCCATCTAAAATATGACTATCTGCACTGTGTTCAACAGCCTCCTGAATATTCTTCTTAACAGCCTGAATATCCATAGCATCGACATAGTTCTTAAAATCATTAAATAAACTCTTCATATCCATTAAACATCTCTCCCTTCTCTACCAACTTTATGTCTTTTATTATGGGCTTATTCGTATCAATACAAGCCATTATTACATTAGGTACATATGTTTTCGGAAACTGTCTTTCACCTTTATCAAACCTAAAACGACTTTCTTCTTCTATCATTCCAAAAAACTGCGGACACCTAATAACCGATACAGAACGTAGCTTTCTGATTGTATCAAATACCTGTGTATCTGCCACAGCAGCGTTATGATACTTATATTCTGGGTCAACTGCTAATGATTTATTCAACATAATATATCTCATTTGATGAAAATATTCCAAACTTTCAGGATTGAATAAATCTAAATACTCCTCATCTTCACATTCAACCACCATACTGTGGTCTTGCCACTGTCATATTTGCATAAACTGCAAATTGCGGCAAAAGAACCAGCATCCAATATAATGCAGGTGGATTCTGATTCTTTCTAAATAGCCCCGCCTGTTTACAGCACAAATATACAACTATAAGATATAGCAAATGACAGCCTATCACTATCCAACGCATGCCCATACAGGATACCAGATAAATCAATACACCAAATAACCATTCATGTGCCATCCAGGGCTTATCACCAATGATCCAACTTCCAATACAGTTTTTTACCATACCATGTTGAACGATCCATTCTCCTGTCTTGATATGCCAGAATGCATCATTCATCTCAAATGATTGGTTTATCTTATACACGCCAACACAACAGATCATGAGAAAAATAACATATCCAAAATAATGAGAATAATGATTCAAATAATCTTTTATTTTAACTTTCATATTTATCCTATTTCTTATTTATTAGGATTCTTCGGCGAACTGTTCGGTGAAACAACTACCCATTCTCCTGTATTGGAATCTGCTGTAGGTCCTACAGTAAGTGTACCATCAGGATATGCCCATACCGTATCTGTAGGTGCTAATACATTTACATTCAATCTATCTGCCACACTATTAGCAATTCCGCTGTCAACAGCTCCGGCTCCACAGGAAACCAGTCGAATGTTTTTGCCTTCTAATCCTCTGTTCTTCATTATTTTTTCAAAATTTTTGGAGTTAATATCTACCCACGCGCCATTTGCATATATCTGCATTTTTCCATCACTCGATGCATGAATAATAACATCTACATAACCATCTACCGGTTTTGCCTTAGCTGCATACTCTCCAAACTTTTCGCCTTCTCCGGCTCCAACTAACGTTACCTTGTCACCTTCTACTGCATTACTATCATCTTCTTTATCAGAAGATACCAGAGCTTGCGCCCCCCCATGCCTTAGTCTTAGCAGTTTGGACAAAGCTAAATGTAATATCGTTATTAAGGAGATTTAGCAGTTTTACTTTATACTTGCAGATTAAAGTAATATCCTCAGTTCCATTAGTATAGATAGAAGAGCTGTTAAGATTCAAACCATCCAGACCATCTATCACTCCCATATCTCGAAGATTTCTATCGCAGTCAATTTCGTCATTTATCGTCAAATGTTTTACCATTAACCCCTTGGAAAGTGCTCCTGCAAAATATCCCTTGCCAATTTCAAATCCTTCATTTCCTGCTACTTTAACCAATGATTTGATCCACGCGGTCTTATCATCAGTCGAAGCAATTTCCTGAACTATATCTTTGACGTTACTGCCATCCTCTTTTATTTCTGATATTGTGTCACTAAGTTCTGAACCGCCTCTACCAAATTTCTGCAGAGATTTAATACCATCCGTTATACCGTCTTCCAACCCCTCTATTTGCTGACGCGTTTCGCTGGAATCAGCATAAACTTTTGCCTGAATATCATTCAACCCACTCAAACTATAGAAGTACAGATATTGTGACATTTCCTCCGCAGTCTGATTCAGTGCAATTCCAATTTTCGCCTGGGCAGTGCATATATTCACTATACTTAGCAGTATTACTATCAAAAACATAAATACAGATAAAGATAAAGTTGCCTCTATGACGACTGCTCCATTTTCCGCATTTGAAACTTTCTTTTTTCTAAACATATCTTTTACTTATCCTTTTTCCGGTTCTTTCTACTCCAAATGTCCAATCATCTATAACATCCGTTTTTACAAGGTCTATGTCCAATACATTATCTTCCTGTGCAAAGATTCGCAGATTCTTCAACTCTCTGCGCTCATTTTGTCTTATAAACTCCAGTTTTTCAGATGTATTCAGATTAATGTCTTTTTTATAAAATTTCGCATTGCGTCCCTAAAAAGTCTACTTTTTCATTTACTATTTTAATTCCTATCCCTTCCTCTTCATCCCATTTTGTATCCAATAAAAGAATAACTACTCTATCCTCTTCTAATGGTAAATAAATAGATTGAAGCTTTACTAATTGTGCCATTTCACTTTTATTATGAATGATTGGTGCATAAATATCTGCCTGTTCCTCAAACATATTTCTATACTCTTGACACTGACTCTGGTAATAATCATATATCATATTTTCTATTTGATTTGTTAATATGCCTTTACTTTCGTTAAAATTTATAAATGCCTGCCTTTGGGTTTCTGCTATTTCTTCATCTTCGTTTCCTTCTACTGATAGCTCAACAACACATGCCTGTTGAAATAACACATATTCATATTTTCCCTTCCAAGTAACTTGAAAATACAAATCGCCAAAAATACTATCTTGTTTCATCTACTTTCCTCCTTTTTTATATTCAGAACAACCTCCCAAATGTTTAAATATAGGTGCATTTATGTTGGTTGGAACTAACTGTATTGTCTCAACATCATTTAGCTCATGCCATGTATAGTTATTTTCTTTCCGCCATTTCTCTATATCTTTAGCCGTATACACCTTTCCATCTGTACTCAATTGCTCTGCTAATTTTGCATCCGCTGATTTAAAATTATCTACACGTTTATCTGTCATTCCTGAAATTTTAACTTCTGCAACTTCAAAAGGTGAGAAATCTGGAATACCATTTTTATACTCTACACCCTTTACCCCATATTTATCTAAAATATCTTTAACTCTAGGATCATCTGAGATAAATACAGACTCTCCTCTCTCTTCTGTCCAATGTCCATTAGTACTGGAATTAGCTGGGCAGTTCTTAATTCTTTCTTCATATTTACTATTTTTAGGTACTACATCATACCCTTTTGTATATAATCCATCTTCATGAATTAAATTGAGAATAGGTGCATCCTTGCCGGAGCCGCCTGCAACGGCTTCGCTGGGGTCAGGTTTCTTCTCGCCATCTATAAACTTCTCAATTCGGGCATATGTATTATCAAGAGTAGTTAAAATACTCTGTCCTG